>FTLB01003798.1_pt1 | contig 108280 bp, 77 predicted proteins | sample 1658291 | NCBI WGS metagenome assembly FTLB01 (sample SAMEA3914812, study PRJEB12502) | metagenome | biome: forest; material: soil | place: Canada | collected 2011-07-07 | depth 0.1 m
ACGAAACATAGTCCAACCACGAAACATAGTCCAACCACGAAACATAGTCCAACCACGAAACATAGCCCAACCACGAAACATAGCCCAATGTACGTAACCTAGCCTAATGGTCCGGCTAGCTTTTCTTTTTTGCCTTAGGCCCGGGCGTAAAATATTCCGGCTGCTTCTGCAAGGTTTTTTCCAGCAGCGGCAGCACGTGATCAAGATGATTCTGCATCGCCGCTTTAGCCATTTCAGGATCGCGTGCTTCAACTGCAGCGAATACCTGCTGGTGTTCCACCAACACATCGTTCATCCGTCCCTGTACCGGTAAAGTCAGTTGCCGATATCGGTCGATCTGCGATTTGGCCTGCAAAATCAAGGGCCACACGCCGGTAAATCCGGATAACTCCACCAGTGCCGCATGAAAATCTTCATCAGTCTGATGAAAGCCGGCCTTGTCATTATTTTTGATGCAGGCTGCCTGCGTTTTGAGAATTTTTCGTATTCGCGCAATCCCTTCCGGTGTGGCGCGCTCGGCTGCCTTGACGATAATTGCCAGCTCCAGTGCCGTGCGCACCAACATGGTTTCCTCGAGCGTGTCGAGCGGAATCTTGGCGACAAACGTGCCGCTGCGCGGAACCACTTCTATCAGTCCTTCATCGGCCAGTCTTTGCACCGCTTCATGGACCGGAGTGCGGCTGATGCCCAGTTCTTCGGCAATCAGCCGTTCCGTTACCCGTTCACCGGGCACCATTACCATGGTGAGTATGCGCTGGCGCAATTGATGGTAGACGCGGCGCGAGGCGCTCAGCATGGCATCGTCTGTCGGGCCTGGAATGGTTGGCGGCATGGTAGGTTCCAATAAATCTGTCTGGGTTTATGGCATCGCGTATTGAGGGATGATCGCACCACGGTGCTGAATCACCACACTGGCAAGGCGATGCCCGGCACTGGCAGCATCGACCGCATTTTTTCCGGACAAACGCGCAGCGATATATGCTGCACCGAATGAATCGCCAGCCGCCGTTGTGTCAACCACCGTGGTAACGCGCAGCGGAGCAATCTCGTGTTGCATGCCGTCTATACTGACCAGGCAACTTTGTGCACCGCGTTTGATGACGATTTCCTTCACACCCAACGCACTGGTGCGCGCAATCGCTTCCTCTGCCGTAGCGGTACCGTACAGCAGATTTTCATCATCGAGCGTAAGCAAGGCGATGTCGGCAAGTTGCAATACCTGTTGATACGCCTGTTTTGCGAAAGCGGGATTTTGCCACAAAAGCGGCCGGTAATTGTTATCAAAAATAATTTTGCCGCCATGTTGACGGCAATCGGCCAACACTTTGCATAGCTCCTGACGGTCCTGCGGGCTTAGTATCGCCAGACTGATGCCGGATAAATAAATCGCGTCAGCCTTTGCCAGCGCCGCGCACACAGCGGGCGTGCCGGGTGATTGCAGCCAGTAGCGGGCGGCGGAATCATTGCGCCAAAAATGGAAATGGCGTTCGCCGCCGGCATCGGTTTCGATCAGATACATGCCCGGCAATTTGTCCGGCAGACATTGCACCCATTGCGTATTGATTCCTTCGCGCTGCCACATTGCCTGCATTTCACAGGACAGTGTGTCGCTACCGAGCGCCGATACGTAGGTCGGATCGAACAGCGCGTGATCGGTCAGGCGTGAAAAATAGACGGCGGTATTGAGCGTGTCGCCGCCAAAGCGGTATTGCATCGTGTCGGTCATGGCACCGCTCAGAGATGCATTTGCGGCACTGCTACCACGCTGCAATTCGACCATGCATTCGCCGATAAAAAAAACTGATTTCATATATTCTTTACCACTGTTAATAAGTTCGATTCGAGACGGTTGTGTTGCATCCTGCAGGTTGGGCCAGCTTATGTAATTTGACTTACGTGTTGTCGATTGGCCTAGGTGTTGTAGGTTGGGCTACGCTACACCAGCCCAACACTCCACGCCAAAATAATATCTACATTTATTCAAAGAATGTTGGGCTGGTGAAGCGTAGCCCAACCTACGAAGATCCAAAGTGTGTTGGGCGGGTGTAGAGTAGCCCAACCTACGAAGCGGCCATCGTTGACATGTTTGATCCGACATTGCTACCGGTATCCCGCTTTCTGATTAAGACGATCAGTATAAATGCCGCCACCAGATCAAATACGGCCAGCAGCACAAATAATGGCGCATAGCCGATTTGTGTGACGAGTATGCCGAATAACAAAGTAAACAGTGACGCGCCCAGATAGCCCGACATGCCGGCCAGTCCGGTCGCCGTTGCCACTTCATGTTTTTGAAACACGTCCGAGGTAAGTGAATACAGTGCGCCCGATAAAGTCTGGTGCGCAAAACCACCCACGCATAACAATGCAATAGCCGTGTAGGGACTGGCCACCAATCCGATACATGCCGGGCCTATCATGCATACCGCGCCGACCCCCATCACCATTTTGCGCGAAGTAAACAATGACACTTTGGCGTACTTGTGAAATAGCGGAGAGAGGTAGCCGCCCAGTACGCAGCCGATATCGGCGGCCAGAAACGGCAACCAGGCGAACATCGCAATTTCCTGGATATTCATATGTCTCTCGGTGGCCATGTACAAAGGAATCCAGGCATTAAATGTTTGCCACGCCGGTTCGGATAAAAAGCGCGGTACGGCTATCGCCCAGAAATTGCGGTTGCGGATAATCGAAAACCATTTCGACTGAATATTGTTTTCCTGACTGGCGTTTTCCAAGGGCTCAGAAATCTCCTGACCACGCAGAATATAATCGCGTTCCTGATCCGACAGCAGCTTCTGATTGGCCGGATGTTTATACAGCAGCAGCCAGACTACTGTCCAGATTATACCGAGTGCACCGACGATAATAAACGCCAGCTTCCAGCTGCTATGTATCAGCGCCCAGACCACCAGCGGCGGCGCGCACAATGCGCCGACCGACGAGCCGATATTAAACCAGCCGATTGCGACCGAGCGTTCTTTGGCCGGAAACCATTCAGTGCTGGCTTTCACGCCGGCTGGAATGCCGGCCGATTCGGCCATACCCAGCATGCCGCGTATCGCGGCCAGACTGCCCCAGCCGCTGGCGAATGCTGCCGCGGCGCATGCCAGCGACCATACCAAGGCAAACAGTGCGAAGCCGAGTTTGGTGCCTACGGCATCCAGTACGTAGCCGGCTATCGGCTGCATCATGGCGTAACAGACCTGCCAGGCGACGACGATATATGAATACTGCTGCGTATCGATGTGGAGTTGAGACATCATGCTCGGCGCTGCAACCGATAAGGTATTTCTGGCCAGATAGTTGACGATCAGTCCGGCGGTAACCAGGCTTACCATCCACCAGCGCATGCCGCGGATTTTCTTCATTTTGTCTCCAGTTGCTTATTTTCTTTTATATGCGCAAACGTTGCTTGGGCTGCCTTTGTAGGTTGGGCTGCCTTCGTAGGTTGGGCTACCTTCGTAGGTTGGGCTACGCTTCACCAGCCCAACATGCCACGCCCCAACTACCACACACCCTCAATCCGAATCCGAAAAACGTTGGGCTGGTGAGGCGTAGCCCAACCTACGAAATTTAACTCGAACTATCTGCTAACCGATGCAATGCCACTTTTTTCAATGGCAGCCAGCGCATCGGTTACCGCATTGGTTAACCCCGGCACCGCATTGAGATCCAATCCCCACAATCTGTTATTCGCCAGCCATTCCTCAACCATTTGCAACAATGATTTATCACCGGAGGAAAACTGCGCCCAGGCGTTTTTAAACCAGTCCAGCGTGGCCTGATCGTCAGACAATGGAATGATGTTACCGCGATACAGCATCATGGTTGCGGCGAATACGATGACCAAATGCCGTGGCAGACGTTGAAATTGCTTTTCATACTGGAGCAGTTGCGGGACTATGCGCGCAGCGAACTTCGGCCAGCTGTTGAGTGCGATCGCTTCCAGCCGGTGCTGAATAAACGGATTACAAAAGCGTCGCAATACATCCGCCGCAAATGCTTCCATTTCGGCGCGCGGCAAGGGTAGTGCCGGTATGATTTCATCATAGATGGTCGCACGCAAAAACGCGCCGACTTCCGTATCGTTGACCGCCTCGGTCACGGTGCTCAAACCGGCCAGCAACGCCACCGGCACCAGCGAAGTATGTCCGCCGTTAAGTATGCCGACTTTGCTCTGACGATACGGCGCAATGTCATCGACCATTTTGATATTCAGATTCGCGCCCCGCAGTTTCAGCTCTTCGCCCACCCATGCCGGCCCCTGAATCACAAACACATAATAATATTCGGCGGCGACCAGAAAATCGTCGCGATAGCCGAGCTCGGCTTCGATCTCTTTACTATTCTCTGTCGGGTAACCGGTGACGATACGGTCGACCAGCGTTGAGCAGAACGTATTCGACTGCGCGATCCAGTCTCTGAACTTGTCGCCCAGCATCCACAACGTAGCGTAATGCAGCACCGCCGCTTCCAGAGCCGGACCGTTATGCTCGATCAATTCACACGGCAGCATCACCCACCCCTTGTCCGCAGCGCCATCGAAATGCGTAAAACGCTCATACAGCAAACGGGTCAGCTTGGCCGGGAAAGACAGTGGCGGGTTGTCGGTCAGTTTGTCGGTGACGTTGGTCGCAATCCCGGCTTCGGTGGTGTTGGACACTACAAAGCGCGTATCGAGATTACGCGCCAGCGCCAGGAAATCGTCGAACATGGTTACCGCATTGATTTCACGCTGGACGCATTCGATCTTGCGATATTCCTTGACTGCCTGACCCTGCTCATTCAGGCCCTGTACCATGACGGTAAACAAGCCGTCCTGGGTATCGAGTAACGGTTTGACCGTGTGACCGCGCGGCCTGACTACCACCACACCGGCATTGAGATTGCTGCGTTCATTGAGGATATCGACCTGCCAGTCGACGAAGGCACGCAGAAAATTACCTTCACCGAACTGGATGAATTTAACAGGCAATGCAAATGGCTTGGTGCGGCGGAGTTGATTCATGGTGTTCCCGATCTGGATTGCAATTTATAGTTTGAAATAATTTTTGGCGTTTTCGTAGCAAATACCACGCACGATCTGCGCAAGTGCATCGAAGTCTTCCGGATATTCGCCACCCTCAACCCACAAACCCAGCTGGCGACACAGCAAACGACGGAAATAGTCATGACGCGGATACGAGGCAAAGCTGCGTGAATCGGTCACCATGCCGACAAAGGTGCCGAGCACGCCGTGATTACCCAGGCTGATCAGCTGCGCCAAATTGCCTTCTTTGTGATCGTTAAACCACCAGGCCGGGCCGAACTGGATTTTTCCGGCGACGGTGCCGTCCTGGAAATTGCCTATCATGGTGGACAGCACTTCGTTCATGGCCGGGTTCAGATTGAACAGCATGGTGCGCGGTAACTGGTTGTCGGCATCCAGTGTATCGAGCAGGGTCGCCAGTCCGGCGCTGGTGGTCATGTCGGAGATGGAATCGTAGCCGGTGTCGGAGCCGATCAGACGCTGCATGCGTTGATTGTTATTGCGTTGCGCGCCGATATGCAGACACATCGCCCAGTCGAATTTGGCATACGCCTTGCCGAGTTCGCCCAGCAGGCCGCCCAGATATTGCCCCACTTCGGCGTCGTTCAATTGTTCACCGGCCAGACGTCGGGCAAACAGTTCTTCCAGTTGCTGGGTGCTGGCAGCAACGGCAGGCAGCGGGGTATCCACCGCGTGGTCGGAAATTCTTGCGCCGCGCTCGTGAAAATAGGCTACCCGTTGCACCAAGGCTGCGACCAGATCGGCAAACGAGTTAATCGTCGTGTTGGTTACTGCGCCCAGATGGTTCAGGTAGTCGCAAAAATCTTCGCGATTGATGCGCATGGCGCGATCGGGGCGATAAGCCGGCAATACGCGGGTCTTCAATGCGGACGCCTTGATTTCTTCGTGCTGCAATAAATCGTCAGCCGGATCATCGGTGGTGCAGGCGATTTCTACCTTGGCCTGTTCCAGGAACTTCCAGGTATCCATGCCGGCTAGCTGGCTATTGGCCTGTTTCCAGATCTCGGCGGCGTTGGCTTCGTTGATGACCAGATCGATGTTGAACAGACGACGCAGTTCCAGATGGCTCCAGTGGTATATCGGATTACCGATAGCCAGCGGCAGCACTTTACAGAACGCGTGAAATTTTTCTTCATCGCTTTTGGTGCCGGTAATGAATTCTTCGCTGACACCGGCTGTGCGCATCAAACGCCATTTGTAATGGTCCCCGCCCAGCCACAGATCGGCCAGATTGCGGAACACTTTGCGTTCGGCGATTTCGCCCTGCTGCAGATGGGAGTGGTAATCGATGACCGGTAAATCGGCTGCGACTTCGTGGTACAGGCGCTTGGCGTAAGGTGTATTGAGTAAAAAATCGTTGTCGATAAAGCTTTTCATGGCGGGCTCGCTTTCGTTAATCTAATATATCAGATTGCAGTTTATAACTGATATATCAGATCAGCAAGCATTATTTTCAGTTTTTTTGAGTCCCGCGGGCTGGGCTGTGGTGCGTAGGTTGGGCTGTGGTTCGTAGGTTGAGCTGTGTGTGGTTCGTAGGTTGAGCTGTGTGTGGTTCGTAGGTTGGGCTACGCTTCACCAGCCCAACAACCCATGCTCAATGAATCCGCTACAAATTGTTTGAGGTGGAATGTTGGGCTGGTGAAGCGTAGCCCAACCTACGGAGCGTAGCCCAACCTACGGAGCGTAGCCCAACCTACGGAGCGTCGTCCCACCTACGGGACGTAGCCCAACGAAAGATGTTGATTATCCCGAATCTTCATTGAAGTATCTGTAACATCTGGACTAAAATGCAGTACCCTGTCCAGTGCAGGATTTTTCTTAAATCGGTCAAAAAGACAACGCCAAATTCGATTGCCACCATGATGCCTCAAATTAAAAAAGCTACAGCGCAGGAACCCCGTCTTTACCGCATCGTTGCCGAACGTATTCAGGCACTCATACTTGAAGAAAAAATCGACATCGGCGAACGTCTTCCTTCGGAACGCGATCTGGCCAGCAAATTGTCGGTCAGCCGCGCTTCGTTGCGCGAAGCGCTCATCGCGCTGGAGTTGACCGGCTTTGTCGAAGTGCGTGGCGGCTCCGGGATTTACGTCGCTGAAAAATCCGATGCGCAGTCGATTCAGGAAATCGGCCCCGGACCTTTTGAGGTGTTATCGGCAAGACGGATGATAGAGCCGGAAATCGCCGCCATGGCAGCAAGGGTCGCTACCGACAGAGCCGTCGATGAAATATTGAATGCGATCAAGGATATGGAATTGGCGCACGAAAGCCGTATCGACGATGAGCAAAACGATCGTGCCTTTCACCTGGCCATTGCGCATGCGACAGGCAACAGCGCCATGGTCGGTGTGGTCGAATATTTATGGAACCAGCGCGGCCGGCTGTGGCATAAACTCACCGAGCATTTCCAGACCGAAGAACTGCGTCTCGAAGCACTTGCCGATCACCGCCGCATTTTTCAATCTATCGTTGCGCATGATCCGGCCGATGCCCGCAAAGCCATGCGCGCACATCTGGAGCGCGTCACAAGGGTATTCTCGCGCGGCTAAGGGTTGGAGCTTTGCAGGGTGTAAGCGGATGGTGTAATACGCCAATGCTATTACATCAATTAACCAACTAATCACTACTGTTATTGAATTCCGCCAGAAACCACTCCACCGGTTTCTTCCTGGCGGTATATCCCATAAAAGCGATTGGATCGATCTGAGCGTTAAGCAGATTCTGCCAATACGCATCTGAATTGGTTTGCGCCGGCCGATACGGCAGTGTACCCACCTTGTTCCAGTCCGACCACGGATGCTGTTTATCGATATGCGGCCCGATGTGCGAATTCATGATGATCACTTTACCGACTGTTTCCAGCACCGATTTTGAAATCGTGCCGGTCGGTTCGCTATAGTGATCGGTCAGGCCCGGTTTGCAGGAATAACCGGCGACATTGACGGGAGCATACGGCGTGCACTTCTGGTTATGAAACCACTGTCTGCCCAAATAGAATTTGCCATCGGCATGGGTCACGTCATTTGCTGCATCACTGGTGAAGCGACATTCGTTAAACACAAAACCGAATTGGGTCTGATAGTTGGTCGACGGCGCAGCCATATATGAAGTAGGGCGGTCGGCCAGCGACTTGATTTCCGACTGATAAAAATAAGCCGTGGCATCGCCGAAAATAAAATCAACGTCGCCCTCCACGTAGGACTTGTCAAAAAAGCTGCGTGCCAGCGGATTGCGTGCAGAAGTTTTCATATACAAGGTGTCCTGACGTCCCAGCAGGCGGACCTGTTCAAACTGACTTTGATCGGCACCATCCAGCATCAATGCCACCGCCTGATGATGCACCACGCTGCCTTTGCTATTCCCCTCGTGGCAGCCGCTGCGCAAACAGTCGGCGGGCATGCTGTAGGTATTTTGTATGGTGATATTTTTGGCCTGAAATCCTTCGTCCTGTATCCACGCAACGGCAGTACCGTCGGTGCCGATATACGGCCGGTTGGCAACCGACGTCACCATGGCACGGGTTTGCTCATCAACGCCCGTAAACTGTTTTTCAAATTGCTGCAGGTAGGCCGCGCCGGTTACCGTCGCATCCAGATTGGCGGCGATTCTGGTTTGCTCCGGGTCGGTGCCGATTCCATACAGGGTCAAAGCTACCGGCAGGTGTGGCAGGTACAGCAATTCGTTATAGGTGCCGGGTTTGAGCATGATATAGACCCGTCTTCTGCCCGTCGCGTGTTCAGTGTCCGCCACGATCCGGTTGATGCAGGACTGCAGAGTGCGGAAACTGGTGCTGCCATTTTCTGTTGCGGACTGATCGACAATGTAGTCGGGTTTTAATGCTGTGTCAGTTGCCAGCTTATCGGAGAGCGGGTCCCAGCTATGGGCACCGGCAGTCAGTACGTTGGTATAGGAATAGGCTGCCGCCTGTTCGGCTGACAACTGTGGCCTTGCATCATCCGCTACTGCGCTCGCCGCATAGAGACACAAAATTAGCCGGAGTGCGGTGCAGAGGGTTGGTTTAAGAAATTTCATGATGAATGTTTTCCTGTCGCTGTCACAGCCTGTTGTTCCCACGGCGGGGAGTAGTTACTTCGAAGGGAATGGAACAAATCTGCCGTCGCAATTAATGCCACTGCCGATTTTCGAACCACCTTCCGCGCTACCGCTGACCTGCACATCGTCGCCACCCGGCACCGGTTGAACCACTCCCGGCCCTATCGTGAAGTGCGCGTGTCTGGCAGTGATGCCGGAGAAACCATCCAGCACAACGTCGGACATAAAAATCTCCATGACGTGCTGGTCATCGAGTCCCCAAAATATCATTCTTCCTGAATTCAGGCTGTGTATATGGTCGAAGTAAATACCTTTGAATTCGGGGAACTTGCTACCGCTTGCGCCCTTGGTATACGACGTGTCGACATCAAACGGCGCGCGTATGTCGCGCAGGCAGACGTCATGGTAATGAATATCCGTCACCAGCCCGCCGCGCGAAATATCGCTCTTGATCCGTAAGCCGGAAGTGGTACCGTCCATGGTTAAATCATCCACCAGCACATGGCGTATGCCGCCGTCGGTATTACTGCCGATCGCCATGCCGTGACCGCTGTAAAAATGATTATGGACAATTGAAATCTGCTCGCTCGGAATTGTGCCGTTGGATTTGATCGAAATATTGTCGTCACCGGCACGGATGAACGAATGTGTCACCGTGACATTGCGCGATGAAATCGGATCGATGCCGTCGGTGTTGCGCGCAGTCGCCGGGGTGTCCAGGGTGATGCCCCAGGCGGTAAATCCGTCGACCCTATGCATGACGATGTGATACTTGAGCGAATTGCGCAACGTAATACGGTAGAACACGATATTGCTGGCATCATCAATCTGAATAAGCTGCGGCACGTTCTGCATGTCGTTTTCTTTTTGCGCGCGCCGCGATAACTGCCACCAGCTTTCATTTTTTCCGGTCATGCGCTGACCGCCCTGACCGTCGATTACACCGTCGCCCATAATACCGTCGTCATGTGAGTGATCGATCTGAATAAACGGCTTGCAGCCTTTGCCGCTGGCGTCGTTGCTGCCGCAGGTGTGGTGACCGGTGTCGTAGTCACGCGGATCGGTGGACGCAAACAGTGTGGTGCCGGCATCAACCAGTAACGTTACGCCGCCATGCAGATGCAAAGGCCCGGATACGAATGCCGCATCATTGTTGTGCGCCGCCAGCTTGACGGCGTGGCCGGCAGCACAGCTGTCGATTGCGGCCTGAATTCTTTGCGTATCGTCAGCAGATGTTACCGATTCCGGATCGGAAAAAGCGGCGCTCAGGGTTGAACATAAGGGCGGAATCACCGGTTCGACAACCTGGCGCGTGTCCTGTGCCGTCGCGTTAAAACCGGCCAGTGCGCCGACAAGCAAACTCAGCGCCGACCCGGCCTTGATCCATGTTAGTTTCATCGTGAGTCTGGGTTATTTTTTAAAATCGGATTTGAGAGACGCGAATTTTTCCAGCAGTTCTTTTTCTACCATCGCTGAAAATAATCCGGCTCCCTTGGCACCGAGATGCGTGTAATCGAAGCCGCGGAAATGCTCGCCCTTGGCAGCAACTACGGGTGGGGTATTCGCCGCAGGTGGCGGCGCCATCGCTAAAGTATCTGCCTCGGCCGATCCCATATTCTGGACTACCGCAAAACTGTCGGCATTCAGTTCCAGCACCGCGACATGTTCCGCTACTGCGACACCGCGCGTCGCGTTTGCCCAGTCCTGCAAACTGTTTTGCAAGACTGCGCCTTTGAATTCGCGACGGGTGAGTGGCGTTACCAGTACCGGGATGGCGCCCAGCTCTTTCACATCCTGCACATAATTTTTGATATTCACGGGGAATTCAGTCTGCAAATTCGTCGAACGGCCCGGCTTGCCCGGCTGGTCATTGTGCCCAAACTGAATCAGCACGTAGGTGGTCTGATTCGCCGCTGCGGTTTTGAGTGTTTTCTGCACTTCGGCCCACGAACCTTCGGCCCGATAACTTGCCGAGCTGCGACCGCCTTTGGCCATATTCAGACAGGTCACAGACGCGGTGAGTCGCTGGCAAAACGCATCGCCATAACCGGTTTCGCTCGCCATGGTGGAGTCACCCACCAGAATAATACGCGTCGATTGTGGCTCAGCCGCCAGACTGTATTTGATCGGCAATGCAGTGGCACAAACGAGAAAAGAGAGCAGAGGCAGTGTTGTTAACTGACGCATCATGGCAATACCTCTAACGTCGCGTTGTATTTTTTTGTAGCTATCGTGACGTTATGAAGCTTGATATTTTTGGCGTTAAATAGATACAAAGGCCGTGCCGCATTGGCTGCCGTGCCAAAGTTGCAATCGTCAATAAACACATCGCTGACCGGCAGCAGTTGCACCTTGTCGGCACCGTTATAAGAATTGCTGACCGGCCCCTGTATCACCAGCGCCTGATAACAGGAACGCAAACCGTCGGGCGTGTTGACATTGCCGACTTCTATGCCGGTGATGTGTATATTCGACACGCGCGAGGTCCTGGTTCTGACATTGTCTTCTTGCGCTGCGTAGTCGCAATCGATCGTAATGACGCCGCCGGCGACGGTGGCAACCTCTGAGAATTGGCCGGCTTCCAGCGGTCGGTAAAATTTGCCCACCGTGCTGATGCCGTTGGGGATCTTGACGTTGCGCACATATAAATTGCGCAGGTAGCCGCCGCGATTCATATTGGTTTTTAAGCGGATGCCGGAATTGAGCGGATTGGTTTTCCAGTTCCGGTTTTCAAACACCAGATTTTGCGCATAAATATTTTCTATGCCGCCGCTCATTTCACTACCCAAAGTGATGGCACCGTGACCGCTTTGCATGGTGCAGTTCTGAATCACGATATTGCGGGTCGGGCCATATTCGGTATCCAGATTTTTACCGGATTTAATCGCGATGCAGTCGTCGCCGGTATTGAACTGGCAGCCATCGATAAGAACGCCGTCGCAGGAGTCCGGATCTACGCCGTCGTTGTTCGGGCCCAGACTGTTGACGTAGACATTGCGCACCACCAGCTCACGGCATTTCACCGGATGATGTTGCCAGAAGGGGGTATTGGTGGTCTGGTAACCTTGCAGCAGCACCTTGGTGCAACCGATCAGCTGGACCATAGGCGGGCGCAGATAATGCCCGATGCCGAACACGCGTTGTTCTACCGGCACACCGGCTTCGGACATGGCCGGCAGCAAGCCGGCATCCGTGCGCCATTGTTCGCTCTTGCCTTCTATCAGTGCGATTTGCTCGGCAGGCAGATGGCCGGCAATGGCTCCGAGGCTGGTCGGGTTCAGCGGGTTGACGGTATTTTGAGAAAAGTGGGCCGGGTTGGATTTATTTGCGCCACCTTTCCACGACCACCAACACTGACCGTCGTCAGAAAATGGCAGACCTGCCTGACCGTTCAGAATGCAAGTCGAGTCTTCTGCAGTGAGCGCGATATTGTTTTGTCCGTAGGCGTACACCATGGACGAATAATTCAGGCAGTCGTTGCTCTGCCATCTGGAATACACCAGCTTGCCGTTGGCACCGCAATCGACCTGACCGTATTTGGCGTAGTCGGCCGGGTTGTTACTGAAATAGATGTGCGCGCCGGCCTGCAGATGCACATGCACGTTGGACAGCAATACCATGGGCCCGGCGCAATACCAGTTTCCGGACGGGATCACGACGCGTCCGCCACCGGCATTGTGACAGGCAGCTATCGCTGCAGCGATCGCCGTATAACAGTCAGGCGATTGTGCGGCCGGAGTGGACACGACAGCCTGTTCGTCGTGGCTGATCCGCGCGCGCGCGGAAGTCAGGGTGCACACTTTGGCACCGAATTCGGTGATTAAAAAATCTTGTGATCGAAAGCTTGGTAGCGGCGTCAAGCGGTCAATAATTTCCTGAGCCTGGTTCCAGGGATCGCTGCTGCTGTTTGATTTGGATAGGGCGTTGAGGGGGAAACCTGAGGCTAAAAGTACGCCGGCCGCTGATACGGTGTGCAAAAAATCACGCCGCTGCTGATTGAGTTTGTCTGGCATAACTATCCAAAACAGGTGAGTGAAGAAAGTGTGGCGTATGTTCACCACACTTTCCGGTCAGCTAAACAAGCCTGACCTTACTGACAACGAGATTGAAACAAGCTATCAATAGAACTTGTAAGCCAGTCCAAACTGATAAGCACGACCCACTGCGCTGGCATAGTCTAACAACAGACCGGTGCTGTTCGAGTTGGTGTAAGGCGGCATACGGTTAAACACGTTCGAAATACCCACTGTCACAACCAGATTTTTGATGCCTGCATAACTGGTCGTCGCGTTGACTACAGAGTACGAAGAAATCGTGTTGTAGTACTGCGGTAACACGCTATTTTGATCGTGGTAACCGGTCTGGTAGTTGTCGGACACAGTGGTCACCCATGCGCCTTTATCCCACTCAACCATCAGGTTGTCTTTCCAGCGGAATGTCAGCAAAGGATTGCTGCTGTAAGTTCCGAGAGTGACGCCACCAAACTGGCCCACGTTTTGCGTCCATGGTCCGCCTGGCAGTACCTGTTGTTCGTACTGATTGGTGTAGCTGCCGCGCATGCTGGCTTTAAATGTTCCCCATTGCGTATCTGGCAGTGCGTACATCATTTCAACGTCTTCACCGTTAGTACTGGTCGCACCCAGATTTTGCGTATCTTCGCTGACATAAGCGAGCAGGCCGTTAGGGTTGCGCACGAAGTTGGCAGCGTACAGCGATGGATTATCAAAGATTGCCGTTTCAGACAAACTGCCCAGGGTGTTGGTCAGTTTGATGTTCCAGTAATCGACAGTAACCGATGCGTTCTTGAATGGCTCCAGCACAAAACCGGTAGTGAAGTTTTTCGATTTCTCTGGCGTTAAATCCGGATTGGCACCAGTTTGCACCGGCTGCTTGATATTACAAACCTGCGACGAAGTCAGGCCGGCAGCCAATGCGGCCGGTGAAATCGTACCGGTACCAGAAACACCTATCGTGCCAGGACACAACAGCGGATCGTCCCATTTGTTGGATGTAGTGGTGGTTGCTTCCGGCAGACGATAGCCGTACATATCGATCAGGCTCGGTGCGCGGAAACCGGTATTGTACGAAGCGCGCAACGTCAAGATGCTGGACGGTTGATAACGGATACTGAGTTTTGGATTGACGCTGGAACCGACATCGCTGTAATCATCGGCACGTACGCCCAAATCGATGTCCACCTGTTTCAGGACCGGGATATCAATTTCACTGAACAGCGATTCGACATGGCGATTGGCCGACACGTCGTAGGGTTGACGACCGTTGTACGGAATATTGATATTGTTGGCAGGTGACAGATCATGCATCGAATCGCGACGTGCAGCAGCACCAACGTTCAATGCCATCATGCCGCCGGCCAGTTCCATTAAATCGTGGTTGGCTGAAAAATCGATATTGTCATAGCCTGAGGTCGTGCGACGCAGAACTTGTCCGTCTTCCGAAATGCTGTCCATGTACGCTGTGCCGGCGGCATTCTGCGCGCCAAACGGATTGATCACGCCGCTCAATACACCCGCATCCAGCCCAGGGCCATTCAGGTAGCCGTTTTGCGCCTTGTCTTCACGAACGTCCTGCGCCAGTACCAGATGAGTATTGAAATCCCAGCCGGCAAAGCTGCCGACATCGCTCAACATGATGCGTGAGTTGGCTTGCGTATCGCGATAAGTTGCACCGCCTTGCGCATCGTCCTGCCATTCCAGAGTCAGAGGCTGACCTGTGACGCCGGTTACTTTAGGTACACCGGCGCTACCGCCTGGATAGTAAGGGCTGGTTGAATTGATGATCATGGTTTGTGCAGCAGGGCCACCTGGTGGCGGAGTAAAGCCGACGCTGGTGCTTGCCGCACCTTTTGGTATCAGACGGTTTTCAGTACCGTACGAAATTTGCAGCGAGGCGACGTTGTCCGAGTTCAGTCGTAACTGACCGTTGGTCAGGAAAGTAACCTGTTCGCTTTCCGGGAAAAGCACACCGTAGTTTTGGGTATTATTGTTTTGGCAGGTGTCTTTTGCAGCAGGTGACGAGTAAGGAGGAAGGCAGGTCGTTCCATATGGATTGCCTTCTGCTTTGGTCGGCGAAGTAATGTTGGCCGGATATGCATAACCGCCTGAACCGGCGGTCTTGTCACCAGGACCAATACCCAGAATATTCAATTCATTGTTGTTGACCACCTGAGGACGCGACGCATACGGCAGCGCACCCTGTTTATGCGCATTCATCGTGCCGTACAGACTCCAGCCTTCACTACCCAGATCACCCAAACCGCCGATAATGCTGAACTGAGCTTCATTGGCGCCGCCGCTTTGATTTGGCGATACGGCCTGTGCAGATACGGCCACACCCTTGTAGGATTTTTTGGTAATAAAGTTGACCACACCGGCAATCGCATCCGAGCCGTATAACGACGAAGCGCCGTCACGCAGAATTTCAACGCGATCGATTGCACTCAATGGAATAACTTCGACGTTGGCATAAGTATCGGCCGTCGGCTCATTCGCCAGACGCTGACCATCCACCAAAACCAGTGTACGTGCCAGTCCCAGACCGCGCATGTTAAATACCGTGCCGCCGCCGGCAGATAATGCATTTTGCGTAGAGCCGTAGGACAGCGATTGCATGATATCCGCTACGTTGGTGTAACCCAGTTTGGCAAATTCATCCGCCTTGATCACAGTCACTGGCAATGCGGTTTCTGCATCGGCACGCTTCAATGAAGAACCGGTGATTTCAACCCGTTGCGGCGCCGCTTGCGCATCGGTAGTTGCGCCGGCCTGATCGCCTGCAACCTGCGCCTGTGCCTGATTCATCAAAGTACACACTGCAAGCGTGACTGCCGACAGTATAAAAATATTGCGATTCTTCATCTCTATCTCCAATTTATTATTTATAAATAGTGAATTTCATGTAGGTTGGTTTCACTAAAATTGAAGCACCTCGCGTACTTCGTGCCGCTAACACTGGGAATCGACTTGATCGATCCGAGCTTAGACGGTGGGGTAACCTGCCTCTTTACTGCGATTAATTCCTGGCGTTGTATTTCAAAATTTGGTAAGGCCATTTTAAAGTGGATTGACACTAAAAACAATCTGGCCTTACCAAATTGGATTAAAAATGTGGTTTGTAAATCGAAAAATGGTTGAATTGACATAAAATTCGCTCATTTTTGGCACAGTTTTGTGCCGCATTGGTGCAAAAAATGAAACTTCGTGCACTCTATTGGAAGAAAGGTGGGGAGCTTGTGTGGAGTTGTTGAGCCAATTTTGGTCTGACCACAACGGCCGGGTGCGGGTGGCAGGCCGGCTCAATTCCTGCGTATGACCTGCTCTTCAGGTCTTGTCGAATTCGCCCGCCTTGCGGCCGATATCGATGGCTTTATTCAATGCGTCCATGGGGAAGCCATCAATTCTGGATTTCAAAATCCCGATATGGATCGGATCGACGATGAGCGGATGTTCAATGATATGCAGCAGATTGGGGTTGAAACCGAATTTCATAAAGTGCGTCGTCAAATCCGTTAAACCCAGATTTCTGTTATTGACCAGCATGACATCGCAGCGACCGGCGAGCAATTTGGCAAAACGGATTTGGAGATTATTGGGATCGTCTTCCACCATAAATAGTCCTTCATCGCGCGCCTTCTCAAATTCGGAGTTGAGCGATTCGCCCTGAAACACGCTGACCCGCTTGCCCGCCAGATCTTTGATTGAGCTAATGGAGTCTAGCCGGGTTTTTAGGACGACCATCCAGACATTGGTGGAATAAATCGGATGGGAAAAAACAAATATCTTTTCGCGGTCTTCATTTTTCGACAGGCCCCAGATGGCAGCCTGTCCCTCCTGCGCCAACATCAATGCGCGTCGCCACGGGTAAGGCTGCAGGTCAAATTCGATGCCGGATTTCTCAGTGATATAGGCGAGTATGCGTCGCGTCACGGCAGAGACACCGATAGATTTTCCGGTTGAGTCCAGCTGTTCGGCAACCAGCAAGGGCACAGGTGGGGACTTTGCTTTGGCAATCGACAGTGCAGCGGCCAGGCATATGAACAAAAACGAACGACGTTTCATTTCACCCCTTTCGCAGTTGAAGTTTTGCGCGCCGGCTTTGCACGACCTTCAATTATAGAGCTAATTTCCTTGGAGTAATAGTTTTGCCGATTTTGAACCCGTCGCTCCCGCTATACCGGGAGCGACGAAAGACAAGCAGACTTACTTCAGACCGGGCAGATTGCGCGCGAATAAATCCAGCAGACTTTCCCAGTGGCGCTTGAGGGCGAGTTGATTGTAGGCAGGTAGATCTTCCATCGTAAAACCATGTGCTGCATCGCTGTAAACTTCGGACTTGTGCGTGACCTGGCTGGCACTCAGTGCTGCGTCGAGACGATTGATCTGTTCAGCCGGCATGGACTTGTCATTGTCGGCGTGGGCGATATACAGCTCGGCCTTGATTTTACTTAGCAGCAGATGCGGGCTGTCCGGCATCTCGGTAGCGAGATTGCCGGCATGATAACTCGCTGCTGCGGCGATTTTTTCGGGATGGCGTGCTGCCAGACGCACGGCAAGTGCGCCGCCCATGCAGTACCCGGTAGTGCCGATTTTGCCAGGACGGACCTGTTTTTGCGTGGCGAGAAAATCCAGAAAAACGTCAGCGTCCTGCATCGCCTGCTCGATTTTATACGTTTTGAAAAACGCCATGATCTGCTCGATGGCGCCAGGCATATCTTCCTGTTTCAGCGGGAAGGTCAGATCAACGACCGGCGCTTTTCTGACCCGGTAAAACATATTCGGCAGCATAACGTAGTAGCCGTGAGATGCCAGTTTCTGCGCCATGTCATACATGTATTGTCGTGGGCCGTAGGCGTCCATAAACAAGATAACGGCAGGGTAGGTTTTGTTTTCTGTGCCTTCGTCCGGGTAGGCGATATAGGTATCGCAAACGCCATCAGGAGTGTTGATGTCAATATGTTCTGTTTTCATGATGCGTATCCCGGTAGTTTTAATGTGGCCGGATTTTACACCAATCTTGAATTGAGCAATTCGGCCAGCGATCCGAGATATTTTTCATAAGATTTCCAGCGCGCCACCGAACTTTTGTATATCGGCTTCTGAACCTGGGCCTGGCTGGCTGTTTTCACGCGGCGTTTGTTTTTATGGAAATCGAGACACTGCTCGTCCCACGGCAATCCTATGTAGTCCAGCACCCGTCGCGCCTGCGCTTCGGTATTCTCGACCATGTCTTCGTAGCGGCTATCCAATATGGTACCGGCGGGAAGTACGGCATGCCAGTGTTCCATCAGCGCGTTATAACGGTTGTAGTAATGCCCAAGCGCCTGCAGATCGTAAGAAAACGCGATATTGTTTTTGTTGAACAGGCGTGAATAGTTGGAGAAGCACGAGTCCATCGGGTCACGCATCGCATGAATAATTTTCGCGTTGGGGAACATCAGATGAATCATGCCGATGTGCAGAAAATTCGCCGGCATTTTGTCGGTAATGTGCGTGGCATCGGGCGCCAGTTTCCACACTTTGCGTAAATAATTTTGGCCTAGTTGTTGCCACTGCACTGGCGAGAATTTAGCAATCGCATCCGGATAGCGCTGATAATCCTCATCGGGCATGGCGTGCACGATGACTTCATTCATCGCCATTAATTCACCGGCGCCGAATACACCGGGATGCGTAGCCAGAATTTGCTCCAGCAGCGAGGTGCCGGAGCGTGGCATGCCCAGTATAAATATCGGCGTGCGCTGCGATGCGGGCATGCGGTGTGCGGTGCCGGCAATGACATCGGCACGCGCGAAAAATTCTTTGCTAAATATTTTTTTAATTCGACCGACCAACGCAGTCTCTTTCTCCTCATCCCAGGTCAGTGATGAAAACTTCAGCCGATTTCCCTTTTCATAAGCAGTAAAAGATTCATCGTACCGTCCCAGATCCTCGTACATTTTTCCGACCGCGAACCAGCAGCGTATCTGCGCATCCGGTTTTAATTCGTGCACGGTTGCCAATTGACGTTCGAGCTGGGCGATATGCGGGTCGTTGTCGCGATAAGTTTTTAAGGTGGCAATGCCGAAGTGCGGCTCAAGAAATTCCGGATTGATGGCAATCGCCTTTTCCAGCGACGCTCTCGCTTCCTCTAACCGGCCCGCCGCTTTTAATGCGATCCCCAAATTGTTATGCGCTTCGGTGTACTCCGGGTTGAGCTCCAACGCGCGGTGATAGCATTCCTGCGCTTCAGGAATGCGGTCCAGCTCGCGCAGCACATTGCCAAGATTGTTGTGCACCTCCATATAGTCCGGCTTCAGTTGCAAGGCGTTGCGGTAGCTTTGTTCTGCATCGGCGAGGCGCTCCTGTTCCTTCAGGGCGATGCCCAGTTGGTTGTGCGCTTGTGCATAATCAGGATTAAGACGCAGCGCCTCGCGATAACTGATCTCCGCTTCCGGATAACGCGCTTGCGCGAACAGGCAATTGCCGAGATCAAACCATGCCTGATCGAACTCAGGCCGCAACTGCACCACCTGCACATACGTGGTTTCGGCCTCGGCAAAGCGCCGTTGAATTTGGAAAAGATTGGCCAGATTGTAGGCGGGTTGCCAGGAATACGGATTAATTTTCAGCGCCTGACGATAGGCCGCTTCCGCTTCCACGGCGTTATCCAGCGCGTGTAAAACTACGCCCAAACTGCAGAATGCTTCGGCAAAATCAGGCTGCAATGAAAGTGCCATCCGATAGCTGGTCGCGGCGGCGTCGAAATTTTCCCATGCCTGATACACCTTGCCCAGATTGTAGTGCGCTGCCATATAGCCCGGCTGAATCGCCAGCACCTGTCGGTAACTTGATTCGGCTTGCGTTAATTGGTTCTGTTCTAAAAAACTGTTTGCCAGGTTGTACTGCACGTCTGCGTCCTGCGGCATCAATGCAGATGCTTTGGTCAACGCAGCAATCGCCGCGTCGGGGTTGCCCAATTTTTTGTGTATCGCACCCAGTGCCTTCCACGTGAATCCGTGCCGCGGAAACCGTTGCGCCAACCTGTCCGCGCAGATTTGCGCCTCTGCGTATTGCTGGCGGTTGAATAGCGACAGCAGATACTCTATTTCGACTTGCGAAGGTTCCATTGTTTTATTTCGGTTTGGACTGTGCGCTTGCATGGTGGCGGGTTTTCCATGTGTGGTCTCGTAGGTTGGGCTACGCTACATCTGCCCAACATAGTCAGGTGAGACAACACGCTTTTTATAAATTGATTCGGCAAATAATACACGGTTTCATTTATTTTTACGTTGAGTGTTGGCTGATGAAACGCAGCCCAACCTACAAATTTGTATTGTGCAAATGGGGTGTTTGTCTCGACAAAAAGAGGGCATGCCGCAGCATGCCCTCAACCTGTCAGTACTTTTTAAATCAATTTGGATCAGAAGCCAGAATTGGCAGTAATGAATGTAGAGAACGTGCCTACATTCAAACTACCAAATCCGCTGGTGTAATCCCAACCGGTAGCGGCCGAATAGCCACCGTTCGAACCGGAAGTAATATCGTGGAAGATGGTTGTTTCGTTAGCCGGTCCGAATTTATACAACGCGGTGGCCGGATAGACCAGAGCGTTGGAACGTGCGGACTGGAGACGAGCCCAGAAGCCTACAAAAATCGGTGTAGCCAGGCTGGTGCCGCCCCATTGTTGCGCTGCGCCGTTCACAATCGCCAATGCCCCCGAACTTGGATTGCCGTCAAAGGCAATATCCGGAACGCCACGCTTGGTTGACGTTCCTAATACCTTGGACGAAATCTGCCAGCTAGGCGCCGATTCGGTTGAGCTTATGCCGCCACCGGTACCGCCGGCGCTGGCGCAAGTTCTCGATGAGCTGCAAGCCCACACGGTTTCAGAGGACCATGCACCGGCAGATGTTGTGTAGACGGTTGTTCCGCCGACAGCGATGACATAAGGCGACACAGCCGGATAGCTTTGTGCAACCTTGCTGCCGCCGCATTCATAGGCGCCGGAATCTCCGGTAGCCACGGCAAATACCTGACCTTGGGCGCTGGCAGTTTCAAAGATCTGATCGTCGGTAGCCATGGAACCATCGCTCTTCGCATCGGTTTCGCATTCGCCGAGTGAAACGTTGATGATTTTGGCGGTATTGGCTGAAGTCGCTGCGTTAAATTCTGCAGTCAAATTCGCGTCGCTTAATGATGGGGCGTTGTAGAAGATCATTGATTTGATCACGCCGCCTGCTGCACCCAGTGAATCCTGGCTGTCGATATCCCACTCGGTCGCGCCGGACGAGGAGACGCTGCCGCTGCCGACCGAGACGGTGGAAGTGGCTGGGGAGGCAAAGCCTGCACCCTTGACGAAAGTCGCCAGATCTTTCAGTGTTTGTGTCAGAGGACCGGCAGTGATGATGCCGATAGTGGTGTTACCTGCGGTAGGCAGGGCAGTTGCATTGTAGATGGTTGGCCATGCCGCCGGGCTATGTCCAACTTCAGTGCCGGATGTGGCGGAAACTTTATCGGCGCTGACTTTCATTGAATGCGCCATGTGTACGTTTTGCAGACCATGTACGGCCAACACGATATCGCCCAGCGCGGCAGGTACGACAGGATCGTTGATGGCGGCGTGGGCGTCACGGCCATTGACATTGAAATGCTGCATGCTGACGTTGAAAGCCTGTCTGGCTGACGCGGCGGTTCCGTCGGCAGTCACCAGCAAGCGGTTGGGTGCAACCTGGATGTTGACGAAGCCGTTGCTCTTCAGGTGGGCAACGACCGCATCAACCGAAGCCTTGGAGGGTGCAAACTGGACCAAAAAGTCGTTGCTGGACAGTGGTGCAGACAGTCCCGTCATGACGGCTTCAGTTTTAGCATCGAGGCCGGCTTTGTTGCGCACCTTCAGCGACACGGCGATGTTGATGCTTTCGCCGTCTTTCATCATCGCTCCGGCGGTGGCATTCGACACGTCGACTGCATGTGATTCAGTGGAGACCCAGGTTGTGCTTGCCTGTGCGGTTGTGCCATAGGCGGCCAGTACGAGTGCGGCAATTGGAAGCATTTTTAATGTTGAACCGTATTTCATATTTTCCCCGTCGTTTTATACAACTTACTATGAAAATGATCCGGCAAACGGTAGTTTGTAAGATCGCTCAAAACATGGGTGACGGTTGTGTCACCAATGTTGTCTTCTCCTTCGTTCTCTTGTTGCTATGTTCACCCATATCGACTGCCTCATTCATCTGGACCTTTTTTTGTTTGCCATAACGGTGAGGGTGGATTAATGGAATAGCGGGTTAGCATAAGCAACTTGCATGCCACAAATCGGGCGGCGCTAATGCGGTGCAGTTTGCGTCGGGCGCGGCATAAAAGAAACCGGGCACAGACAGCGATGGATTCGCAAAAATAAGAATGTGGCGCCGAATCATTCGCATTTTTGCAAACGCTAATTTGACGGCGCAATTTTTTGCGCGACAGTGCTGTGGTGAGAGTGTCTTTAAATCTTGCTGGTAAATGTTTTTCTATGCTAGCGTATCCCGTATTTTAGATTCGTAACTGTGCCACCAACCGGAGTGACAATGGAAGCACACATGGAGCATGCGAAGGTGGAACTGTTCATCACCGATGCGCAATTGCCGCAATGGGAGGAGATGTCGCACAGTACCGCTCCACTGGTTCGACTATGGGCGATAACGATACTGGCCTGGCATTTGCGCGAACGCGATTCAGGTCGCTCGATTGAACTGGTCACACAGGCCAAGAATCTGCTGCTGCACGCGTCGTTAAACGAGCCTGAGAGGCTAAGCATTTCGGCAAGATTGCAGCTGACCAGCGCAGAAGTGAAATGGCTGTTTTCAGAACTGGAGACGGCGCAAAAGATGGCGCACGATGCGCTGATCGATTTTCAGGCCGCCAAAGATTTTGCCGGTTGCTCGGACGTGCATTGGCTGCTCGCCGCGATAGCCTCGGATAACGATGCGTTTGCCAATGCCGACACTGAACTTGAACTGGTCATTGTGAATGCCAACCTCGCATCAGACTCGTTGCGGCTGGACGTTGCGCGGGCGCTGACTGCATTTCGCCTGTCGTTTCGCAGTCCGCTGGCGGCGAAAGAGCGCTGGGGAAATTCCTTCCCTGCCGATACAAAAAAATTGCATCCGGGACTGGCTACGTGGGTCGATTCGTTCTGGATCAGTTTTTTTATGCAAACCGGTGACTTTGGTAAAGCAGCCGTGTGCAGCATACAGGCTCACGAATCTGCCATGGCATCCGGACAGATACGGCGCGCCATCCATTCGACAGCCAACGCCGGCGAATGCCTGAATAACCTGAATGATCACGATGCGGCGTTTGAATGGATGCATCGCGGACTCGATCTGGCACGCAGCAAAACCTGGCCGGTCTGCGTCGGTACCTCGCTGTCGCGCCTGGGCGAAATGTTGCGCAGGCTGGGGCAACTGGAAGCAGCGCAAAAGTTACTCTATGAATCGGTAGACGCCCTGCGTACCTGTAAAACCTCGCGCTCCTATCTGAATGCACTGCACTCTCTCGGCTATCTGGAAAACGACTGCAAACATCACGATGTCGCGCAGCAGTTTTTTAAACAATTGACTGATCTGGCCGATGCGGATGGGCAGGCGGAATTTCAGATCAGTTCGCGTACCGGTCAGGCATTTGCGCTGGCGCAGTTGGGGCAAAAACAGGAAGCGCTGGTGTTGGCCGGTACGGCGTTGGCTCTGGCGCGTAAAAAGAATGATCCATACGAAGAGATTAACGCCTTAAAAGTTCTGGCTGAACTTAATGTCGACAACAAGGTGGACAATGCGTTGCGTGACAAGTCGTCTGCGGCCGATGGCGAAGATGCCATCAATACGCCGCTGTATTTTTTGAAACAGGAAATTGAAGTCGCCAGCAATATTGAAGGATATCTGATTGAAGGCGAGCTGTACGAAGCGGTTGCCAGGGAATATGCCAAGCTGGGCGATTACAGCAAGGCCTATGAAACCACCCTGAAGGCCAGCGCTGCGCACGCGCAAACCAATAAAAAAGAAATTGCCAATCGCACCGTTGCGCTGCAAATCCGTCATCAGACCGAGCGCGCCTACGAGGAAGCAAAATACTTCAAAAGTCTGGCCGCCGTAGAAGCCGAGAGATCGGCAACCTTGCAGAAAAATAGCCAGATCCTGGAACGACTGTCCGCTATTGGCCAGGAGATTACCGCGCATATCAATGAACTGGCGGTCTTTAATGCGCTGGATCGGCATGTTCATGCCATGCTGGATGCGCAGGCGATGGGTATCTGGCTGATCGAAGGCGACACATTGCGGCTGCAGTTTGGGGTTGAAGACGGCGAATTGCTGGAACGCGAAAAAATACCGATGGATTACACGTTTTCCAATGCGGTGCGTTGCATCAAAGAGCTGCGCGAAATTCATGTGCAGCACACCGAAGGCGTGTACGACCCAACCCATGTCACCGGCACGCTGCCCATGTTAAGTTGCTTATTCGCGCCACTGGTGGTGGGCGACACGGTACTGGGTGTGTTGTCGATACAGTCCACCCGCGCGCACGCCTATGGCGAGCTTGAGTTGCTGATCTTTCGCACCTTGCTGGCTTACGGCTCGGTTGCGCTGGCGAATGCGGCCAACGCGAAAAAACTGGCCGAAGCGCACATCGAACTGGAACGACAAAAAATGACCACGGTGCTGGTTCACGCCGGCAAGATGATGGCAGTCGGCAAACTTGCCAGCGGCGTGGTGCATGAAATGAGTCATCCGGTAGGGAGTATTTCGATGTTGTCCGAAGCGGTCCAAACCTTGCGCGGCATGGATCGCACTGAAGAGGCGCTTGATGTGACCCTGAAAATCGGCAGAGAGGTCAATCGCCTGCGCAGCCTGATCATGCGTTTGCGCCGCTTTGCGCGACTCGAACCGCCGGAAGTCGAAGCCATCGGCCTGCAGGAAGTGATTGATGATGCGCGCCAGTTGTTCGACCACCAGCTCCAGATGGGGGACGTGGAATACCGCGAATTCATCCCGCCTGTCACCGTCGTGGTTGATTCAGAGCGCTTAAGCCTGGCAATTGCGAACATTGTTTCCAATGCCTGCGACGCCATGGCCGAGCAACCGCAAAAGCAGGTGACGGTGAATGCGACTATCGATGCAAATAAATTGCGCCTGTCGATACGCGATACCGGCCCGGGATTGCCGCCGGATATACTGAACCGCGTATTTGAGCCGTTCTTCACCACCAAGTCGGACGGACTGGGATTGGGACTGGCCATCAGCGTTGAATCGATAGCCTCCATGAACGGTAGTATCGAGGTCGCCAATCATCCGGATGGCGGCGCAGAATTTACGCTGATCGTTCCGATTGAACTGTCCGGTCGTCCCCTGTTCGCAACACCTTCCACGCCTTCTATTGAGATCTGCTAATGCCAACAGATATTGAAGCCAAAATAAAAGTAGTCGTGATTGAAGATCAGCCCGGGTTTAGCGAAAGTCTGGAACTGGTTCTGCAGTTGGCCAATTTCGAGGTGCGGTGTTTTGCCAATGCAGAATTGGCGCTGGAATGGTTACCCAACCATTTTCCCGACGTGGTGCTGACCGATTTGCAATTGCCCGGCATCGACGGTGTGCAGGTCATTGCCCGGGTCGGTGCCATCGCGCCGGAGTTGCCGGTGGTGTTGATGACAGCGTACGGCAACGTGTCGAAAGCGGTGCAGGCCATGCAGAACGGCGCCTACGATTTTATCGAAAAGCCGTTTTCGAATGACCGGCTGTTTGTGATACTGCGACGGGCCAGTGAACAGCATCGTCTCAAGATAGAAAACCGCAAACTGCGCGACACGCTGAGCACATCGTCCGGAATGAACGGTATACTATGCGGCGAGAGCGCCGTAATGCAGCGATTGCGCAATACGATCATGCGCGTGGCACCCACCTCGGCGGATGTGCTGATCTCCGGCGAAACCGGCACCGGTAAAGAAATCGTCGCGCAGCTGATGCACACTTTTGGTGCCAAGCCCGGTAATTTCGTCGCGGTGAATTGTGGTGCGATTCCAGAGAACCTGTTTGAGAGCGAATTATTCGGCCACGAAGCCGGTGCGTTTACCAATGCGCAAAAGCTACGGGTCGGTAAAATCGAACACGCGCATAACGGCACGCTGTTTTTGGATGAAATCAACTGCATGCCGCTGATGCTGCAGGCAAAACTGCTGCGTGTGCTGCAGGAGCGCGAAATCGTGCGCATCGGCTCCAACAAATCGATACCGGTCAACATACGCATTGTGGCGGCCACCAATGTCGACATCGAAGCGCTGGTGGCAGAAGGAAAATTCCGCGCCGATCTGTTTTACCGGCTCGATGTGGTCGCGATGAAATTGCCGGCCCTGCGTGAGCGCCGTGAAGATATACTGTTATTGTTTCAAAAATTTTTGGAAACGGCCATGCTGCGTTTTCAATCGCCGCCGGTCGAATCCGGCTTGGATGTTCGCGAAAAACTGCTAACCTATAATTGGCCGGGTAATGTCAGAGAATTGAAAAACGCCGCTGAACGCCATGCGCTGGGATTGCCTTTGTTGACGCTTGCTGAAGATCAGGAAGAAAGTGCCGTTAAAAGTACAGGCTCCCTGAAAAGTAGTTTGCATGCGATAGAGCGTATGTTGCTGGAATCGGCGTTACAGGAAAGTCATTGCAATTTGCAAACGGTATGCAGCAGACTGGATATGAATCTGTCGTCTTTGTATCGCAAGTTAAACGACCATCACATAGATCTGGACTCTTTACGGGGTAAATGAAACAATTACGAATCAACCTTGACGCGACATTGATGAGAAAATTTTTGGTTTTTGTACTGCTTATTATCGTGTCTAATTTTGTATTTATGCATTCCGGCATGGCACAAGCCCTCAATATTTACTGCGAGGCAGATTCTCAAATCAAAAGACCGGACGGCAGTTTTTCCGGCATGGATATTGAAATCGTTGCGGAGATACAAAAGCGAGTACGTAACACGGATCCCATACAGGTGGTGCCGTTTACGCGCGGTCTGAAATATCTTGATAATGATCCCAACACCCTGCTTTTTTCCATGGCGCGCACCAAAGAACGCAATGCCCTTTATCAATGGGTAGGACCGGTAGCCGAGGCCGTCTACGGTTTTTATGCCAAGGCCGATTCGCCCATCGTTATTAACAGTCTTGAAGACGCCAAAAAAGTCGAATCGATCGGTGTGTATAGAAATGACATCCGCGATCGGTTTCTTACCGAGCAGGGATTCACCAATTTGGATCGGGCCGACAACAACTTTTTAAATTTAAGAAAACTGATGGCCGGACGCGATGTGGTCATGGCCAGCTCTTCGTTCGGTATCAAGGTTGAAGCAAAACGGGCTGGTTATAATGTGAACGATGTCAAATTTCTGTACGCCTTTCTGCACTCCCAGATCTATATCGCAGTATCCAAAAACACCGATCCTAAAATCGTCGGCGACTGGAATGCCGCTTTGGAATCGATGAAAAAAGACGGCACCCTCAAAGCAATCTTCAAAAAATATTCACCTGGCCAGGAACTGCCCGGACCTGAAATCACTATTTTTTAAATTCGCCTACGCGCTGATTCTTCTTAATCAGCGCTTTGTTCCTTGTTATAGTTTTTAACTATTAATTTAATAAATTCAATTTGTTTTGATAATTAGCTGACGGACTCTAGAATACGTAAGGTAGTCAACCTCACACACCTAAGGAGTGAACCCATGTCACAAGAATCGAAATGTCCGTTCTCAGCCGGTGCGCTCAAGCAGACCTTGGCCGGCGCGTCTTCCAACGCCGACTGGTGGCCCAATCAGCTCAATGTCAACATTCTGCATCAGCACTCGTCCAAGTCCGACCCGATGGGTGAAAAATTCAACTATGCCGAAGAATTCAATCAGCTCGATCTGAATGCGGTCGTCAAAGATCTGCACGCGCTGATGACGGATTCCCAGGATTGGTGGCCGGCCGACTTCGGTCACTACGGCCCGCTGTTTATCCGTATGGCGTGGCATAGCGCCGGCACCTATCGCGTGTCCGATGGTCGCGGCGGTGCGGGCAACGGTAATCAGCGTTTTGCGCCGCTTAACAGCTGGCCCGATAACGTCAATCTCGACAAGGCGCGCCGCCTGCTGTGGTCGATCAAACAGAAATACGGCAAGAAAATCTCGTGGGCCGATCTGATGATCCTGACCGGAAACGTCGCATTGGAGTCGATGGGCTTCAAGACTTTCGGTTTCGGCGGCGGCCGCGTGGATATCTGGGAGCCGCAGGACGATATTTACTGGGGTCCGGAAAGTAAATGGCTGGAAGACAAACGTTACCAGGGCGACCGCGAACTGGACAATCCGTTAGGTGCCGTGCAAATGGGATTGATTTATGTGAATCCGGAGGGCCCTAACGGCAATCCCGATCCGCTGGCGGCAGCAAAGGACATTCGCGAAACTTTTGCGCGCATGGCGATGAATGATGAAGAGACTGTCGCGCTGATCGCAGGCGGTCACAGTTTCGGTAAAACACACGGCGCCGGCGATGCCAAGCTGGTGGGCCCTGAACCTGAAGCAGCCGGTATTGAAGAACAGGGACTCGGATGGAAGAGCAGCTTTGGTAGCGGCAAAGGCGGTGATGCAATCGGCAGTGGTCTGGAAGTAACCTGGACTACTACACCGACCCAATGGAGCAATAATTTTTTCGAAAATCTGTTTGGCTATGAGTGGGAGCTGACCAGGAGCCCGGCTGGCGCGCATCAATGGCAGCCCAAGAATGGTGCAGGTGCCAACGCAGTTCCAAACGCACACGATCAATCCAAACGGCACGCACCATCCATGCTGACTACTGATCTGTCGTTACGCGTCGATCCGGCTTATGAAAAAATTTCGCGACGCTTTTTGGCTCATCCTGACCAGTTCGCCGACGCCTTCGCACGTGCCTGGTACAAACTGACGCACCGCGACATGGGTCCACTGGCGCGCTATCTCGGCCCATTGGTACCGAAGGAAGAATTGAACTGGCAGGATCCGCTACCGGCGGTCGACCATCCACTGATCGCCGAACAGGATATCGATGTGCTGAAAGCCAAATTGCTTGCATCCGGCCTGTCGATTGCGCAACTGGTCAACACCGCGTGGGCGTCGGCGTCGACTTTCCGCGGCAGCGACAAACGCGGTGGTGCTAATGGTGCGCGGCTACGTCTGGCGCCGCAAAAGGACTGGGAAGTGAATCAGCCTGCTGAGCTGGCGAGAATTTTGGCGAAGCTGGAAGCACTGCAAAAAGAATTCAACGACGCACAGTCAGGTGGCAAAAAAATATCGCTGGCCGATCTGATCGTGTTGGGTGGATGTGTTGCCGTTGAAGCCGCTGCAAAAAAAGCCGGACACGACGTGAAGGTGCCGTTTTCGGCTGGTCGTACCGATGCATCGCAGGCGCAAACCGATGTGGAGGCGATGGCCTTTCTGGAGCCGGTAGCTGATGGCTTTCGTAACTTTGTTCGCAAGGGACTGGAAGAGAATGCCGCTGAACTGTTATTGGACAAGGCGCAGTTGTTGACGCTCACCGCACCGGAAATGACGGTGCTGGTCGGAGGTCTGCGCGCTCTGAATGCCGGCGCCGGTCATGCAGCGCACGGAGTTTTCACCATGCGGCCGCAAACCCTGTCCAACGATTTTTTTGTGAACCTGCTCGACATGAACACGCAATGGAAAAAGGTCGGTGCCGGTTTGCTGGAAGGTCGTGATCGGAAATCCGCTGCATTAAGATGGACCGGTACGATAGCCGATCTGGTGTTCGGTTCGAATTCACAGTTGCGCGCCATTGCAGAAGTGTATGCAGCCGACGATGCACAGCTTAAATTCGTGCAGGACTTTGCCGCAGCATTTGGCAAGGTGATGAATCTGGACCGTTTCGATCTGGCCTGACTGTAGTCTTGACCCCGCCGCGAAGAGGTCTCAGAATCTGGGACTATGAGAAAATTTCTACTCTTCGCTGCGGCCTACCTCGTGCTTACGCTGGCAAGTGCTGGGCAAACTCTCAACGTTTACTGTGAAGATCAAAATCAGGCGCGCGGGCCGGATGGAAAATATATCGGCCTGGATATTGAGATCGTGTCCGAGATTCAAAGGCGGGTGGGGAATACGGACCAAATACAATTGGTGCCGTGGACGCGAGGCATGCGGTATCTGGATTCCGAACCGAATACCATGCTTTTTTCCATGGCGCGCACCACGGAGCGCGCCGACCTGTATCAATGGATAGGGCCTATCTCCGAAACAGCCTACGGTTTTTATGCCAGGGCCAATTCACCTATCGTGATCAACAGCCTTGACGACGCAAAAAAAGTCGCTTCAATCGGCGTGTATAGAAATGATATTCGCGACCAGTTTCTTAGCAAAGAAGGATTCACCAATCTGGATCGGGCCTCGAATAATTTTTCAAATTTAAAAAAATTAATGGCGGGCCGCGTGGTCGTGATCGCCAGCACCTCGCTCGCCATGAAAAATGATACGAAGTTGGCGGGCTATGGTATGAAGGACGTCAAGTTTTTATACGCTTTTCTGAAAGTCCCCATTTTTATCGCCGTCTCCAAAAATACGGACGCCAAAATCGTCGCCGACTGGAATGCCGCGTTGACGACCATGGAAAAAGACGGGACGCTCAAAACCATATTTAAACAATATTTGCCTGATCAGGAAATGCCCGGACCTGAAATTGTCGTTTATTGATCCCGCGTTGCAGCATTGTTGTAATCACCCTCCAGGCTGCAAATAAGTGAATTGCTATTTGTTGGCTTTTAACTTAATGTCCTTAACCTGTTAAATCCTCTATCCAGAAAGAAAAACAATATGATCAAAGCATTCAAAATTGCTACAGCTGTACTGGCGTTGTTCCTGACCGGTTGCGCTTCTGTAGTAACAACTTCCGGCAATTCCGCCCTGAACATACCAGCCTCAGCGGCAAACAAAATTGTGATGGAAGTCAAAGGTAATGATGAAACTTCAAAAAACACGGACTGGCCACAATTTGTTTTGGAATGGAATAAACAAATGGCAGGTATTGCGACAGTCAACGGATTGGAATACAAATATCAAGTGAATGACAAACAATCCACTGCAGATAGCGGCACGCTGGTAGCGATCAAGGTCAACGACTATCGTTATATAACCTCAACGACCAGAGTGCTGGCAGGTGTGATGACGGGCAATGCCTGGTTGGATGTCGACGTCGAATATCGCGATCTTGCCAGCGGCAACGTGATTGGTACGCGCAACTACCAGACTAAATCAACAGCGTGGCAAGGCGCGTTTTCGGCGATGACTGAAAAGCAGATCGAAAGCGTCTGCAATGAAATTGTCGGCACAATTATCAAACGCACGCCGATGGGTGTGGAGTCACAGGGCAAAGAGTCGACAACGGCTGCGCAACAGGCAGGATCCACCGTCAGCTCTGCTGCAACGGTAACTGGGCAGGCGGCTGCAGCTGATTCAATAGCGCATAATTAGATACGAGTCGGGGGCGGTTCGGACGATGCAGAAAATTTTTAAAAGTTGAAATCTTCGATCTGACCCCGAATCATTCAAATTAAATCCAAATCTCAATTGACACCAACCACCAATTTGGCGATTTCCAGAAACGCACGTATCGATTTTCTTCGTGGTGTCGTCATCTCCTGTGTGCTGCTTCGTATTTTTTAATTTCGATCGCATCGGTGCTGACTTTTTGGCATAACGTGCAGATGCAGTCGAGTGGCTATGTCAATTACTGTATCGACATATATGGTCACTCTCTGTCGAAGAAGTGTTTTACCTTGCGTTTCCTTTGGTTTGCCTGGTGTTGCGACGTACCTGGCTAATTGTTCTCTTCTGCGTCGCTACCTTGGTTTCTATTTTTCATTTTGATGTCGACGCTAACCGCCTGGCTGGTGGCACGATTTGTTTCCGAACCAGCCAATGTAGCAATTCGTCAGTGGTACTTTGTGCCAACGCGATATTGAAATCAATGGTCAATTTTATAAACCAACAGCAATCCAGCGAACACACGTATGCAGAATGATGACAGCGGCAACGGTCGCAATAAAATTCACACCGATACTCGCACCAGGATAATTAACAGCAAAACGCCGGAATCAGCGGCGATGGTGGCAAACGTAAAACGGGCGATGGCGATCACTGCCAAGCTGAATCGTTTGACCTTCGACGATGCCATCGAAATCAGGGCCCTGTTCAGCGAGCTTACCGGCAAACCGGTGGATGAGAGCTTTATGCTGATCCCGCCATTTTATACAGCCGGCGGCGACGAAATTTGCGTCGGGCGTAATGTCTTCGTGAACCAGAACTGCACGTTTTATGATCTTGGCGGTCTCGACATCGGCGACGATGTGTTGATCGGACCGAACGTCAGCATCATCACGGCGGGCCATCCCCTTGACCCTAAAGAGCGCCGTCGCACCACGATAGGCAAACCCATCGTGATTGAGAAAAACGTATGGATCGCCGCAGGTGCGACCATCATCGGCGGCGTAACGGTCGGCCAGAATTCTGTCGTTGCAGCCGGCTCGGTGGTGACCAAAGACGTGCCACCGAATACCCTGGTCGGAGGAAATCCGGCGCGCGTGATTCGCGCGATCGGTGACGACTGAAGAAAGCGTGCCCCATCGCTTGGTTACAGCCTGTTCGTAAAAATTGTGCGCAAGAAATATAAAGTGCGTATAATTGAGTGATTAATCATTTAAAGCATCAGATAATCCATGGCACGCCCACGAAGTGAAGATAAACGTAACGCCATCTTGACGGCCGCAATGAATGTGATTGCCGAGCAGGGCGAGAGTGCGCCGACAGCGCGCATTGCCAAATTGGCAGGTGTGGCGGAAGGTACGTTATTTACTTACTTCAGTACCAAAGACGAATTGCTGAATTATCTCTACCTGCATCTGAAGACCGAATTGCGTGAAGCGATTATGAAGAACTACCCCTGGGCGGAAAGTCTTAAAAACCAGAGCCGTCATGCCTGGCAAGGCTATGTGGACTGGGGCTTTTCCGAGAGGAAAAAACGTAAGGTGTTGTCTCAGCTATCCACATCGGATCGCATTTCCACGCACTGTAAAGAACAGGGAATGCAAACTTTTGCAGATATCGGCGCAACCATCCATGACAGTATAGGCAAAGGCTTGTTGCGCGATTACCCGCCGATGTTTTTATTGGCGATGATGGGTTCGCTGGCCGATATTTCTATTGATTTCATGACCCGCGAACCGGAGCAGGCCGAACGTTATTGCGAAGCGGGATTTGAGGCGTTTTGGAATGCAATTTCACTGTAGCTGAAATTTGAGGTATTGATTTTTAATCTATTAATGAGTAATTAATCACTCACTTAATTATCGTTGATGATAGTTTGAAAGGACTGATGATGAATGTATTGATCTTTGGCGCCACCGGCATGGTCGGGCAAGGCGTATTGCGTGAATGTCTGCTCGCTCCGGACGTCGTGAACGTCGTCGTAATCGGTCGGACATCTGTAGGCATCCAGCACCCCAAGTTAACAGAAATAATTCATGCCGATTTGTTTGACTACAACGCAATCGAATCCGAATTGCAACCGTTCGATGCCTGTTTCTTTTGTTTGGGAGTATCATCTTCCGGCATAAGCGAGGCCAGCTACACACGACTCACCTATGATCTGACTTTGGCTGCTGCGCAAACCTTGAGTCGACTGAATCCGCAGATGCGCTTTGTCTATGTGTCCGGTGCGGGATGCGACAGTACCGAACAAGGTAAGAGCATGTGGGCGCGCGTTAAAGGTCGCACCGAAAACGCCTTGCTGCGTTTGCCTTTTAAAGCTGTCTATTTATTTCGGCCCGGCGTTATTCAGCCACTGCATGGTGGCCGTTCGAAAACTGTTCAGTATCAACTGTTCTATTCCTTATTCAAACCTATACTGCCTTTATTGCGGCGCCTGATGCCGTCGACGATTTTAACAACGGAAATCATGGGACAGGCAATGCTTGCGGTAGGCAGAGGCAGTGCGCATAAGCCCATCCTGGAGGCAAGGGACATTAATGAGATAGCCCAAAAAAGGGACGCAACATGAAAACAATTTCTCGCTTGATGTGGCCTGGTTTTGCAGCGGCGGCCATGTTAATCGGCGGCGTAATCAGTGGCTGCAGCGAACAGGCAACGCCGGGCGCTGTTATTCCGATCGTTGTCACTACCCGTGTGACGTCCGGAGTGTCCGGTGGCGCCAGCGCCGACGTCAACACTTATGCCGGCGAGGTCCGTGCGCGCTTCGAAACGCCACTGTCGTTCCAGATCCCCGGTCGGCTGATATCCCGTTCCGTGCATTTGGGTGATGAAGTCAAAAAAGGCGCGGTTCTCGCCGAACTTGATCCGGTCGACTCCACCGCATCACTGCATGCTGTCGAAGCGCAATTACGCTCAGCCGAAAATCGTCTGACCCTGGCGCAGCAAACCAAAGCCAGAATGGATGTCGAAGCCAAAGAAGATCTTGTTTCGCGCAGCGATCTGGAACAAAGCGATACCAGCCTTGCGACGGCAAAAGCCGAAGTCGACCAGTTGCGTGCGCAACGCGATATCGCACAGAACCAGTCCAAATACACGCGCCTTACCGCCGATAACGACGGACTCATCACCAGTGAAAACGCTGAAGAAGGCGCGGTGCTGGCTGCCGGACAACCGGTATTCGGATTTGCGGTGGCAGGTGAGCGCGATGTCGTTATCGATGTTTCTGAAGACAGGGTCGCCACAATGAAGACGGGTCAATCGGCACGGGTTGCATTGCCATCGACTCCCGGCATCACTTACACGGCAAAGGTTCGTGATGTGGCTAAAGCCGCCGATCCGCAGAGCAGAACTTTTCATATCAAACTCAGCCTCGATAATCCGGACACTGTACGGCCCGGTATCACCGCGACGGTGACCTTCGCTGCCGCGACTTCTGACCAGACCATAACCATTCCGGCCAGCGCCCTGTTCCATAAAGGGAGTGACACGGCGGTATGGGTGGTTGAACCCAAGACCCATGTATTGCAATTGCGCTCTGTCGGAGTCGCCAGTTATACGCCGGACCAGGTAGTACTTGCGCGTGGATTGAATGACGGCGAAGAAATCGTCACCAAAGGCGTGAATACTGTCAATGCCGGCATGGTCGTCCATCCTGCACCCGATACCGGCAAAGGTGGACAGGTATGAACGATAAATTCGACGGCGATATCGATGGCAGCACCGACAACAGTGAGACTGACCAATTCGTCGACAAATTCAATCTGTCGGCGTGGACGCTGCGTCACAAGGCGCTGGTTTTTTATCTGATGATATTGACTGTTGCATTGGGCATCATCTCGTACACCAAACTGTCGCAGTCGGAAGATCCACCATTCACATTTAAAACCATGGTAATCCAGGCATTCTGGCCGGGCGCGACGTCGCGTCAGATGCAGGAAGAGGTCACTGACCGGCTCGCCAGAAAATTGCAGGAAACACCGAATGTCGATTTTTTAACCAGTTATTCGCGGCCTGGCGAAGCGCAGCTGTTTTTCAATATCAAAGATTCTGCGCCGACTGCAGATGTACCAAAAACCTGGTACGAGGTCCGTAAAAAAATCAAGGATATGTCGTCGTCATTGCCGCCGGGTCTGATCGGCCCATTTTTTAACGATGAATTTGGCGACGTGTACACAAACATCTACGCGATAGAGGCCGACGGATTTGACCTGGCTCAGGTACACGACGCGGCCGAAGAGATACGCGCTGAATTATTGCGGGTCGATGGCGTCGGCAAGGTTGATTTTTTTGGCGATCAGGCCCAGCACGTCTACATCGAATTGAATAATGCCAAAATCGCCGGCCTGGGACTTTCAATCCAGGCCATCGGCGACGCGATTAATCAGCAGAACGCAGTAGCTGCGGCGGGCAATTTCAATCTGTCAGGCGACCGGATTTTTGTGCGGCCCTCCGGACAGTTTGAAGATATTAACGCACTACGCGCTATGGTTTTGCGTATCGACGGACATCTGCTTACGGTGGGTGATATTGCCACTGTAAGACGCGGTTACGATGATCCGCCCAGTCCGCTGATGCGTTTTCATGGGAAGGCAGTGCTGGGTATAGGCATTACCATGCAGGACGGCGGCGACGTGGTTCAGCTTGGAAAGCGGCTGAACGATGCTGTCGATAAAATCGGTAAGGGTCTGCCGGTAGGGTTGAAGTTGATTGAAGTGAGCAGTATGCCCAAAGCCGTCACCCGCTCTATCGATGATTTTGTCGAAGCGGTTGCTGAAGCTATCGGCATTGTGCTGCTGGTTAGTCTGCTGACTCTGGGTGTGCGCACCGGATTGGTGGTGGTTATCGCGATTCCCTTTGTTCTTGCTGCAACCGCCTGGTTGATGAAATCCTTTGACGTTGGACTGCACAAAGTGTCGCTCGGTACATTGATCCTGTCGTTAGGCTTGTTGGTGGATGACGCCATTATTGCCATAGAAATGATGAAGGTAAAAATGGAGCAGGGCTGGGAGCGCACCAGGGCGGCAGCCTTCGCCTATTCCAACACGGCGTTTCCGATGCTGACCGGCACGCTGGTTACCACTGCCGGCTTTCTGCCGATCGCGCTGGCGCAATCCGGTACCGGCGAATATACGCGCTCGATCTTTGAGGTGTCGGCGATTTCTTTGCTCCTGTCGTGGTTGGCGGCGGTAACCGTTATCCCCTTGCTTGGCTATTATCTGCTTCCGACCGAGCATGGAGCATCGACCGAACCTGCATGGTGGCGACGGTTTTTGCCCAAGCGATTGACGGATCAGGATTTCGCAGATACTCAGCCTATGAATCTGCCCATGTCTGGTTTCAACCATGATGTTCAATCAGCAGCTCCGTCGGTTCCCGATATTTACGCCACGCCGTTTTACGATAACCTGCGCAAGGTAATCGACTGGTGCGTCAACTTTCGTTTCATCGTACTGATCATTACGGTGGCATTATTTCTTGTCGCCATGGCCAGCTTTGGTAAGCTGCCGCAACAGTTTTTCCCCAGCTCGGATCGTCCGGAACTGCTGATCGATTTACGCTTGCCCGAAGGCGCATCAATTCAGTCCTCGCAATCGCTTACCGAGCGTATGGAAGCCATACTCAATACCAGAAAAGAAATCGATAACTACGTCAGCTTTGTCGGCAGCGGCGCACCACGTTTTTATCTGCCGCTGGATCAGCAATTGGCAGTGCCAAATTTTTCGCAAATACTGGTGACGACCCATAACGTTGAAGCACGTGAAGCGCTTGCGGCCTATCTTGCCAAGACGCTGGCGACCGATTTTACCGATGCGCATACACGATTAACCCGATTAGAAAATGGACCACCGGTAGGCTTTCCGGTGCGCTTTAGGGTCAGCGGTCCGGATATTCCCAAAGTGCGTGAAATCGCCGATCGCGTCGAGGCTGTCATGAGCAAGGATCAACGACTGGCCAATCTGCAATTTGACTGGGATGAGCCGTCCGAGCGCAGCGTACGACTGGATATCGATCAGGCCAAAGCACGACTGGTTGGAATGACGAGTCAGGACGTCGCCAACTTTCTGAATTTCACCTTGTCGGGTTACACCGTGACGCAGTATCGCGAACGTGACAAGTTAATCGCCGTTGATCTGCGTGCCCCGGCTGGAGAACGGGCGCAACCCGACGCACTGGAACAGCTCTCGGTGCGTACGCCTTTGGGTGGCGTAATACCGCTTGGACAATTGGTGAAGGTGCATTACGGCCTTGAGTACGGTGTAGTCTGGGAGCGAGATCGCCGTCCGACCATTACCGTTCAGTCCGATACCATTCCATCTGCCCAGCCCATGGATGTGGCAGCACAGCTAGATAAAAAACTGGATGATATTCGTGCCACGCTGCCGCTTGGTTATCACATCGAAATTGGCGGTGCCGTTGAAGAAAATGGCAAGGCGCAAGGATCGATCAATGCGCAGATGCCGATCATGGTTATCGTGGTACTGACCCTGCTGATGATTCAGTTGCAAAGTATTTCGCGTGTCGTGATGGTGGTACTCACTGCGCCGCTGGGTTTGATCGGCGTGGTGATTGCCTTATTTGCTTTTGGTAAGCCGTTTGGGTTTGTGGCTTTGCTGGGGATTATCGCCATGTTCGGCATCATCATGCGTAATTCGGTGATTCTGATGCACCAGATTGACCAGGATATTGCATCAGGCATCCCGCGCTGGGAAGCGATAGTCGGTGCAACCGTGAGGCGCTTCCGCCCGATTGTGCTGACTGCGGCGGCTGCGGTGCTGGCACTCATTCCTCTATTGCGCAGCAACTTCTTCGGGCCCATGGCAACGGCATTGATGGGCGGGATTACGGTCGCCACCATACTCACGCTGTTTTATCTTCCGGCGCTGTATGCCGCCTGGTTTAAAGTCAGGCGCGACGAGGCACCGAAAGGAGCGCCAGCATGAAAAGATATAACATACGTTTACCTGTGCAGGGCATCTCGTTTGCATTGCTGACCGTACTTTCCGCATGCGCAGTCGGCCCTGATTTTCAGCGTCCGGTCGCACCTGCTGCGGCACAATATACAGCGACTGACACAAAAACAGCCGATGATGCGGCGACCGTGGATGCACCGGGTGGCGTGCAGACCTTTCCCAAAGGCGTTGCGCCGGAGCGCTGGTGGGAAGGTTATGGCTCAAGCACGCTTGACGGTTGGGTGGTCGAAGGTCTGATCCATAATCGTGATCTGAAAAGTACTGTGGCGACTCTGGTCGCGGCGCGTGAACATCTCGCGGCCCAGGTCGGTTCAAGCGAATTGCCGCAAGTCGGCTTCAATGGCGAATATGCGCATGAACGAGCCATCGGCATACCGGATTTAGGTCCGCCTACCGATCTGTATAAAGTCTATGCAGGTGTAGTTCAGGTGAATTACGACCTGGATTTATTTGGCGGCGTCAGACGTGCCAACGAAGCGGCGCGTGCTCAATTCGAATCGCAAACGTTTGAGCTTGAAGCAGCCCGCGAAACACTGGTCGCCAATATCGTGGCGACGGGTATACGTTCCGCTGCGCTAAAAAAGCAGATCGAAGCGACAAAGAGGTTGGTAACTTTGGCGCAGGATGAGCAGCATTTGACAGAGCGACGATTCGAACTCGGCGCGGCATCGCACTTAAGCGTGCTGGATGCGCAGAGACGCAGTCACGATGCAGCCGCAACATTGCCACCGCTGATATCTCAGTGGTCGCAAAATCACCATGCGTTGGCTGTGCTGCTAGGTCGCGCACCGGAAGCTGCACCTGAAGATATTGATTTCGATACGCTGGTTTTGCCTAAGACTATCCCGATCACGGTGCCGTCGGAATTGGTGCGCGTCCGTCCCGATATATTGGCAGCCGAAGCCAGGCTGCACAGCGCTACTGCGCAAGTCGGTGTTGCCACTGCCAATCTGCTGCCGCAGCTGTCGCTGTCGGGCTCATTCGGTTCGGAAAGTTTTACTCGCAGTGGATTTTTGACCGGGCAAACCTCGGTCTGGAGTGCTGTGGCCGGGATTACTCAACCGATCTTTCAGGGTGGTGCTTTGCTTGCGGAAAAAAGAGCGAGTAACGCTGAACTGGATTCGGCACTGGCGCGTTATGAGAGCGTGGTACTGCGCGCATTCCAAAACGTGGCGGACAGCTTGCGCACGCTGGATGAAGATGCGCGACTCGCGGCGGAGCGATCAGAAAGTGAACATGCTGCGCACAGCTATTTCGACGAGACGGCAAGACGTCACGCCACCGGTTCACTGCCTGCATTGGCCGAGGTGCAAAGCGAAGAGGTTTGGCAGAATGAACGGGTGGGGGAAATCGCTAGCCGGAGTGCGCGGCTGACTGATAGTGTGGCTTTGTTTCAGGCGCTTGGCGCTCCTGCATCTTTAAAAGAGACAGCGGGCGTACAGAATTGATCTGATAAAGTCCGGAGGCAAATGCGTGCAGTTACGGCGACCGTTCGATTATTCGATTACTCGTAGTTCTATTCCTTCCATCGCATAGCGGGCATACAGGAAGTCGCGGATGGCGATGACGCGGTCGCCATCAAACTCAATCCCCACAAAATACGCGGGAATATCCGTCGACACCCGGCTGTCAAAAACCAGCATTGCAGCGCGCTGCTCAACCATGCCGAGTGCGAAGCGCCATTGTTTGTTAACCGCATAGGCGCCGAAATAGTCGCCGACCTCACTTTTGCCGCGACGCTTGAGTTTGCTCACAAGGTCGAGCCGCACGTCTTCGGCAAGCATCGCGCGCACTGCATCGAAATCCCCCGATTTGAAGCCGTTGACATAGGCTGCCAGTCGATCAAGGGTAGCGGCATCAATTGCTTCCGGGGCAGGGATGGCGCTCGCTTCGGGTTCGTTGGCAAGTGATCGCAGCCGTTCGCGACCGCGCTGCAGCGCCGATTTGGCGGCCACCTCGCTAGATCCGATAATCGCCGCCGTTTCTTCCAGCGAATGACCAAGCACATCCTTCAGAAGGACTGCGCTGCGCTGCAGCGTCGGCAGCAGCATAAAGCTGCGCAGACAGGTTGCGGCAATTTCGGGGTCCGGCATATCTGGCGCCGCAATCAGGTCGAGATCCGCTTCGTCATTCATCAAGGGTTCGCGCATGCGGCGTCTTAAAAAATCGAGCGCGGTGTTATGCGCGATTCGAAATACCCAGGCGCGCGGATTGTCCAGCACACCGGTGCTACTGTAGGCAGCGAGCGCTTTAATCGCAGCATCCTGAGCGATATCCTCGCCGTCGATGGTACATCCCACCATGCGTGCGCAGTAGCGGTGCAGTTTCGGGCGCATTTCACCTAGCAGCTGTTCAAAATTCTCCGTTTCGTTGTTCATGCTCATCGCGGGCTCGCTTTCTATTGTTCAGGCTTGGGCTGTGTGGGCGACCTCGCCAACGATAGATTCGATAGTCGCCAGTGCCGCAATCTTCGGATAATACGCCACCATTCTAGGATCAGCGATCATTGCCGACACTGCTGCAAGGTCACGCCATTGGGAATGGATGACGACATGCTTGCCGTCCGCCGATGCGATCAGATTGGTGGAAATCCACCCGTCTAGCGTGTTGATCACCGTAGCTATGTTGTCGCGCAAACTGTCCAGGACCTGGGTCCGGTTTGCGGGATCTATCGTCAGGGTATTCAATAAAGTGGTCATGGCTGGTCTCCGGTAAATCAGGCCGGGAAAAGGGGTGTTGAAGCGGGCCTGTTATTGATATGACGATAGTCAGCTGGAAAACGGATCGGAGTCGGTAAAAAAAATCGTCGAGCTGGCGTCTGGTTAAATCTGACGCGACGAAATTGTGCGATACCTAACTACCTGGAGTCGCGCCGCTTTGAACGGCATCTAACTCAGCCGGCATCATCCACTGAGAAACGATAGCCAACCCTAAACCGGCGATAACTGCTTCCCGCACTCCTTCTGCCGCAGTGAAACTGAACTTTTCTTTTCGGGTGCAATCCTACGATGCCTGATTATCCGTAATCATTCTTTAGATTTAATACAATTTTGGTGAGATCAAGAGTGCGGAGTAAAATTGGCAAACGAAAAAATTTTTGTGCCTGAAAATCGGCAAATCGATAAAAACAAAATTGTAGAATATCTTTTACATGCCGTTAACAGCAGAGGGAAAGCGGAATTCTTTTTCCGATATGGATTCCAACTTTCGAAGTGGCAGAATTTGCAAGACGCATTATTTGACCATGCCCTCTGCAATCCAGTTACAAGTGTCGTCGTATCTGCGCACGGGACGAAATACTCGGTAGTTGGCCCAATGAGCACGCCAGGCAAGAGAGAGCCGCGACCGTTGGTTTGTGCTGTGTGGCAGCAGGACATTGGAAAGGATTTTGTGCGCTTAATAACCGCTTATCCGTCTAAGGAGCAGTAATGATTAAAGAACATGATCAAGTTGTACTTACCACATGCATTCCTGGTCTCGGCTTGGAGCCGGGCGATGTTGGTGTCGTCATTCACATCAATGCGGACGGCAAAGCCTACGAGGTCGAGTTTATGACTTTGGAAGGGGAGACGATTGGTACGTCAACGCTTGAATTGACCGATGTAAGACCGGTTGGCCATGCAGAAGTCCCGCACGTTCGCGAGCGATTAGTCGCATAAGTTGTTCGGTAAAACACGTTGGCGAGTCAGGTCGAATTTCCAAGTATCGAACTTAACCAACGTGGAATCAGATGATGTAATTTTCGGTCAGTCCTCCCGTATCTTTAATTTCAGAATACTCCTGCGTTCGCTGTATTCCCAATTTAGTCAAAATCGCTTGACTTCGAGTGCACTCGAACAGATACACTTCCTGTCATGACACCTTCCCTGACTATCCAGCATGTCGCTGCAATAACCGGACTTACCGTTCATACGCTACGTTATTACGAACGGATCGGTCTGATTGATCCTGTCCCCCGGCAAGACAATAAGCACCGACTCTACCGCGAGGAAGATCTGGTGTGGATCGCGTTTTTAATCAAGCTGCGATCGACTGGATTGCCTATTCGCCAAATGCTGCGGTACGCCGAATTGCGCAGACAAGGCAATCATCAGGAAAGTGTGTCGGAACGGAAGGCGATGCTGGAGCAGCACACGCTATCCATGGAAGCGACGCTTGCGGAATTGAACAGCAATCTGGCTGTCATGTACAAAAAAATTGCCATGTACGCCGACATTGAAACGACATTGCATGCGAGCGCCGCCACTCAATCTTTTGAAAAGGAATAGTCACATGAACGCAAACATAAGCACACGTCAATTAGGCGCCAACGGTCCAACAGTGTCGGCCATCGGTTTGGGTTGTATGGGTATGAGTGATTTCTATGCGAATCGTGATGACGCCGAATCTATCGCCACCATCCATCGCGCTCTCGAATTAGGTATCAACTTTCTCGACACCGCCGATATGTACGGCCCGTATATCAATGAAGAACTCATCGCCAAAGCGATCAAGGGTCGGCGCGATCAGGTTTTTATCGCGACCAAATTCGGTATCGTGCGCAATAACAGCAACCCCACTGCGCGTGGCGTCGACGGCAGTCCGGCTTACGTTCGGCTCTCGGTTGAAGGCAGCCTGAAGCGGTTGAACGTGGAGACGATCGATCTCTATTACCAGCATCGTATCGACCCGAACACGCCTATCGAAGACACCGTCGGTGCGTTGTCGGATCTGGTCAAGGCTGGAAAAATCCGTTATATCGGGCTGTCTGAGGCGTCGACTCAAACGTTGGAGCGTGCCCACAAAACGCATCCGATCACCGCACTGCAAAGCGAATATTCGTTATGGACCCGCGACCCGGAACAAGGCGTATTGGCGACCTGTCGCAAGCTGGGTATCGGCTTTGTTCCGTACAGCCCATTGGGACGTGGATTTTTGACCGGTGCCATCACCAGGCCGGATCAGTTTGCAGCGGACGATTACCGTCGCAGCAGCCCACGCTTTCAGGGCGAGAACTTCGTCAAAAATCTGGCGTTGGTAGACAAGGTCAAAGAACTCGCGGCCCGCAATAGCTGCACGCCCGGTCAACTTGCACTGGCCTGGGTGCTGGCACAGGGCGATGACATCGTTCCGATTCCCGGTACCAAGCGCCGTGTTTATCTGGAAGAAAACGTACGAACGCTAGACCTGCAGATCAGCAAGAATGATCTGGCAGAGCTCGACGCGATTTTTCCGGTCGACGCAGTGAGCGGGGCACGTTATCCAGAGGGCAGCATGAAGATGTTGAATGGTTAAAAAATAGGATTTAGTTCCATGCAGTCCTGCGCTCCCTGGCAACCGCTTACGCGCCACCGCCATCTAACCTGAAGTCAAAATCCAGCGTTGTCGTCATGGGTTTTGAGACAGGAGCGTATTTCCACTGCAGTACTGCGGCAATGACCGCATTTTCAAAATATCTTTTCGGCGTGGCTTTCAGTATATCCACCCTCGACACCCGTCCGTCCGGCTCGATATGGATCAGCGCGGTGACAACACCCGAAGTTATGCCGTCAGATCCAGCCCTTGCCGGAAACTTGGGCTGTTCGCGAGAAACGAGCTTGAGTATCGGCTCCTGAGGTACCACGGGAGCAGCTTTTGGCGCGACTACAGGAGGCGGTGCGGCGGCGGCCAGCTTTTGCGCTTCGGCGTTTTTGGCAGCGAGTGCCTTGGCTTCTTCGGCACGTTTGGCTTCAGCCGCGACCTTGGCATCCGCAGCCAGTTTCTCTGCTCTGGCTTCCCCGGCGAGTTTTGCTTCCCTGGCTTCGGCCGCCAGTTTTGCTTCTTTGGCCGCTTTGGCGGCCTGTTCTTCTTTCGCTATTTGTGCCGGCGATTTGGTTGATGCCATATCCATCCACTTGACCGCATCCGCTGTGTCTGACAGTTTTACGGGGTTTTTAACCAGGCCGGTTGCGGCTGGTTGCGCCGGTGTCGGAGCGGCAGGTGCGCCGGCGGTATCAGGATCAGAAGATGAACTGTTGCCGCATGCTGTGCAGAGCAGCGCGATAAAAATAGGGCTAAATGTCAGAATCGGAAAACGTCTCAATTTGTTTGCGTAGGTCATTTTTATATTAACCCCGTGGAAAAACGGGTTCTCGATAGTTTCAGTCAAGGTAACCAAAAATTTCTATCGGGAAATAATAGCATGACAAAAACTTAAATGACGAAAGTTGTTGGTTTTTGCACAAATTGCTAGTGTCAACACTCATAAACCGACACATTAGCTGCGTAAATCCACTGTCATTCGCTGGGCCAATGTTGGAGCCGACTTGAATTTTGTTCCCTACTTTGCAACAGGAATGTCGAGGTAGCTGTTCGAGTACCAGTTTATTTGCAATGGCGTACCGGCATCGGCTATCGATTCGTCGTTAACATTTTTACCGGTTCCGTAATTGATCTGCACAGTCGGTTGCTTGTTAATACTCAATGCAACGACCAGCCGGCTGCCCGCTGCAAACAACCGGCTTGTGGTACGTCCATTGGTGAATGTCAGCTTTTGGCGTTTGTCCGCTTGTAGCAGTTGCCGATGACTGCGGTCTTTAACGTAACTGGCGCGCGCCATATACCAGGATAGCTGGAAGTATCTGCCATCCGGAAGTTGTTCATATAACGCTACATTGAAGTCCATGTCTTTTTTGTTGATTTTAAAATCCAACATGCCAGAAAACAGGCCGCTGACTTCCGTTGCGTGTTGCAGCGGATCGCTGGTGAAAACGATGGCATTACGGCTGTCCACCGATTTATCAATGATCAGACTCGGGCCGGTTTCATCGATATTGCTGCGGTCTGCGAAATCGACTTTTTGCGTAATAAAGGTATTGTCGATAGGCTTATCCGTGCTGAGACGATATCCACCGTCAGCTTTCACAGCACTCAAATGCAGCCGTAGCTTGCCAGTGCTCATGGCAGCAATTGATGCTGCGTGTTTCCACACATTGGCTCCCATCACTTCATAATTGACTTTATCTTTAATCAAATCAGGCATGGGCGCACCGCGAAACACATAGTCGAACCATTGATAGCGCAGCGCCCAGTCGATACTGATGCGGGCAACCGGGTCTATTGAATAACCGCGCAACTCATTCCAGGCACTGCGCTGCGCGCCAATGTGGTTGTACGGACCTATCACCAGGTAGTGATCCGCCTGCGCGTTGTACTTGTAATGTTCCATAAAATAATACAGCGCGCCGATTTGGCCTCCGTCGTAATAGCCCGTGGTCGTCAATACCGGAATGTTGATCTTGGCGAATTCCTGTTGATAGGGGATCATGGACTGCCAATAGGCGTCGTAATCGGGATGATCCATCCAGCGCTGAAAAACCGGATTGCTGCTGCCATCAATACTATCCAGCTTGCGGTAGGCCTGACCGGTGCGATACCAGGTCTTGTCCAACCTGTCCCAGCGCGCCCTATCATCGTAATTTTTTTGATCCAGCGTCTTGTTGGACATGGTGTAAGGCAGCCAGCTGTAAACAAAATTCATATGCACGTTACCCTCCCTGGGCCAGTCTATCCCAGGTGCCATGGTTACCGATGGCATGAGTGCCTTCAACGCGGCCGGCAGGTGTTTGGCCGCCGCCCATTGAGTAAACCCGTTGTAGCTGCCGCCATACATGCCGACGCGGCCATCGCTCCAGGGCTGTTTGCTGATCCAGTTAATGACGGCGTCGGCGTCGGCACCATCGTGCTCGAGTGGAATGGGCGTCTGGGGGCTGGCGCCTTTGCCGCGCGTAAACGAAACTACGGCAGCATAACCGTGTGCTGCCGTAATCCGCGCTTCCTCCTGACCCCACACCGGATTCGCATAAATCGTAAACCCGAGTAATGTGGGAACAGGTGCTGTCGTATGTTTCGGTCGCATCACCAGCGTCGAAATAGAGGCACCATCCGGCGTCTGCACAAGAATATTGTCTTCGACCAGATAGCGACGCTGATCGTCTTCTGCGACCAGACTGTCGGTCAGCAAATAATAGCTGGCAAAAGATCTGGCTGTTGCGTATTTGCGCAGCAGATCGAGTGCATCTTTCAGTGTGATTGTGTCGTCGTTTTTTTGATGTGCCACTGCGTCGTTGAGATCGGCCTGCATTTCTTCCAGACGTGGGCCGTATGGTTCTTGCGGTGAACCTATTGTGTCATTTAGTTTTGCGGCAGTGATGTCGTCCAAGCCGCCAACGATTGCGCGGAAAGCATCGGCATAGGCCTCATTAAAAGCGGCCTTGTTATCCGAATCTGCAATTTTGGCTCTGGCATAAATCTCGTAGGGAATAATGTCGAGCACCGATGCCACGTTACCGCTTCTGAGCTTATGCAGTTCCGCCAGCGTCATGCTGGCCTGCGTATAAAGCCCGGCAACCAGTTGCAGACGAAATCGGTTATCCAGTTCGGTATCCCGGTCGCTATTTGTGTACGCGGCCAGCACCTGTTCAGCCAATCTGGGCATGGATTGATCCAGCCTGGCGTCAGTGCTGATTGAGATAACGGGTAATGCAAATTGTTGGGCATAGGTCTGCGTCACGGATAAAAGCAGGAACGCAGAAAAAATGACGGAGCGCATACATTATTTCCTTATCTTTACAATGCAAATAAACCGGTGATCAATCTGATCAGAATATCGAATGTGCGAACAGAAAAGCAAACGGATTATAGCGAACATTCACATAGTCGGGCTTCAGACGTACCGACCGCCGTCATCAATGTGAAGCAGTTTGCATGATAGTGGGTTGGGTCAATAATCTATCGCTTGCGAATGATGATGACTACGCAGCCAATCCGCAAACTGCTGTTCGGTCACCGCGCCGGCCGCAACATCTAACATGATTTGAATCGCGTCCTCAGCGGTGTAGCTGATTTTGACGCCATTGTCCGCCAAAAATAAGCGCGCCAGAATCCAGCCTGTGCGTTTATTGCCATCACTAAAGCCATGATTTCTGGTGAGGCCATAACCGTAAGCTGCGGCCAGATCGAACGCGTCGGGTGCTGGGTCGCCATAAACATTCAACTGTTCTGGTCGAGCAAGAGCAGACTCAATCAAGTTTGCATTGTTGATTCCATCCAGGCCACCATGCTGCGCGAGTTGTACGTCATGAATTGCGAGGGCGGTCTCGCGTCTAATCCAGCGCCAGGCTTTCATTTAGCAAGCACCCGCAAAATTTCCCGATCTTCACGCATGATTTTTTCTGCCAAAGTCATTTGGCGCTCAAAATCAGGGTTATATGGCGTAAGTCGCATTCCGCCGTCAGGCGCTTCTGTTAAAAACAAGATGTCGCCCTTTTGTATGTTCAATAGAGCCTTGGCTTCTTTGGGAACAATAAATCCTTCAGACGCGCCCACGGTTGTTAATTTAAAACTAAGCATAGTGTCCTCCTATATAATTTTTATTATATGCCGCGATTCATGTCTTTCCAATGGCTACGTGTGTGCAATTTTTCTGGGTTGAGACCGAACCGGAGGAACATTCATGTACAGCGTGCGGGAAGAACTGCTACCCGAATAATCTGATCAATAATTCAATGAAAAAGTTGGCGCCATTGCGGTAAGGCGGCATCATCAGCAATTTAATCGCAGAAAAAAATCCCTGGTAATAAATCGGACGAAGTTTGGAAAAGGTTACAAATCCCTCGTGACCATGATAGTGACCCATGCCGCTCGCTCCGACACCACCAAATGGAATATCGTGCTGCGCCACATGCAGCAACGCAGTATTGACCGATACCCCGCCGGACATGACGTGATCTATGTAAAAATCCTGCAGGTGTTTGTCGTTAGTGAAGGGGTAAAACGCCAAAGGGCGATCATGCGCATTGATGTAGTCGACCACTTCCTGCACGGTCCGATAGGTTTTAATCGGCAAGAGCGGCCCGAAAATTTCACGCTGCATGACCTGCATGTCATCACTCACGTTAAACAGCAGCGTGAGCGGAAACTTGCGCAATGCCGGATCCGGTGCTGCCGCATCGAACAGATTTACGCAATAAGCGCCTTTCTCAATCGCTTCGTTTAACGTGTCCTGCAAACGATGATACGAGCGCTGATCGATGATGGAGGTATAGTCATTGTGGTTAATGTCCGGATAGCGTTGGGCGATCACCTTTTGCGCTGCACTGATGAACGCTGCCTCGCTGCCTTCCGGAATAAAAACATAATCAATATTGGTGCAAATTTGCCCGGCATTAAACGCTTTCGCCCACATGATGTGGCCCACCGCGCTGGCGACAGGAAAATCTGCGCCGATAACCGCGGGCGACTTGCCGCCCAGCTCCAGTGTGACTGGCGTCAGGTTTTTTGCTGCGTTGGCCATAACCGCACGGCCGGTCTGGCCTGATCCCGTAAAAAACAAATGATCAAACGGCAGTGAAGAAAATGCCGGGCCGCGACCGCCGCCATCGTCGAAAAACTGCAATTTGTCAGCGGAAAAATAAGGCGGCGTGATCCTGATCAGCAGGCGCGCCAGATTATTGGAATTTTCCGACATTTTCAGCATGGCGCGATTGCCGGCGGCGAATATGGCGGCAAGTGGCGCAAACGATAAATTTAAGGGGAAGTTCCATGGAACGATGACGCCGACTACACCCAGCGGTTGCGGGATAACAGCGGCGCGTGAAGTAGGGTAGAGCATGAAATCGATCTTGCGTCGTTGTGGCCGCATCCACTTTTTTAAGTGTTTAATATTGTCTTTGATTTCTTGCAGCACCACAAAAAATTCGGCAAACAGGGTTTCAAACGTGGATCGATTTCCATAGTCCGCATTGATTGCCGCGATGATGGCGTCTTTGTTTTCATTCAGCATACGCGCCAGTTGCAAAAGATCTGAACGTCGGCTTTGATAATCCGGGACCGGATCGTTGAGATACGCAGCGCGCTGTTTTTGAAAACAGACGGAGAATTCAGCAGGAATTTCTATGTCTGGATTTGCATGTAAGGGAGCATTCATCGTTCTGGAACCTTCAACAAGAAAATATTAATCGGCACAGCGACTTGCCGCACACAGCGGCGATGAAGTCCGGCGCTAGTTAACTCAATGTGCGTAATTCGCGCCGCAAAATTTTTCCCACCGTAGATTTCGGCAGTTCTTCGACAAAATGGATTATTTTTGGCACCTTGTAATTGGTCAGTTCAGCGCGACACCGCGCAATCACATCGGTTTCAGTCAATGTTGCCGACGCGTGTCTGACCACATACAGCGTGATCGCTTCGCCGGTTTTATCATCATCAATACCGACGCAGGCACACTCCACAACGCCATCGAAACTGGTGACAACGGATTCAATTTCATTCGGATATACGTTAAATCCGGAGACGATAATCATGTCCTTTTTGCGATCGACGATACTAAGAAAACCGGACTCATCAAAGACGCCAATATCTCCGGTCCGAAAATAGCCGTCAGGAGTAAACGAAGCAAGGTTGGCTGCGGGTTGTTGCCAGTATCCCTGCATCACCTGCGGGCCTTTGGCGCAGATTTCACCTGCTGCACCGGGCGCGACTTCCCTGTTTTCGTCATCCAGCAAAATGATGTCGGTGGACGGCAGCGGCAGGCCGGTGCTGCCATTGAATTCTTTTACCGAGCCCGGATTAAAGCTCAGTATCGGACTGGTTTCGGACAATCCGTAACCTTCGCGGATAAAGTGCCCGGTGAGTGCCTGCCATTTATCGGAAACGGCTTTGATGATAGCCGAACCGCCGCCACCCGACAGGCGCAACCGGGTCCAGTCCACTTCTTTCGCGCGTGGATGCGATGCAAGTGCCGCGAAGAGACTGTTTACGCCAGTAATAATGGTTGGACGCGCTTCTTTCAGCGTGTCGATGAGTTTATCCATGTCGCGTGGATTCGGTACCAGCCAATTCTCGGCACCGACTGAAAAATAGGTGATGAAATTCGCCATCAGCGCAAAGATGTGATACAGCGGCAGGGCAGTGACGATCACTTCCTGTCCAGGCTTTACGGCATCCGGCATGATCGCTTTAAATTGCTCACTGTTGGCCACCAGATTACGATGCGTTAATGCAGCACCTTTGGAGATGCCGGTGGTGCCGCCGGTATATTGAAGAAACAGTAAATCGTCCGGATAAATTGCTACCGGTGTAAACGTCAGTTCTGCTCCTGCCTGCAATGCAACTGCCAGACTGATGGCATTGCTGATGCGCTCATCGGGCAATGGACCCGGTAAAGCGATACCGCTACCGTCGCCGGTGCCGATGCAAATAATATTTTCCAGTCCCGTGCGCGGCATAATTTCCGCCACAGTGGCCGACACGCCGTTATACACCAGTATGGTTTTGACGCCGGCATCATTCAACTGATGTTCAAGTTCCCTTGCGGTATACATGGGATTGACATTGACCTGCACCGCACCGATGCGGATGATGGCAAGAAGCGCAATCGGAAACGCCAGCAGATTCGGCGTCATGATGGCAATCCGATCGCCTTTTTGAATCTTCAGCGTGTTTTGTAAATAAGCCGCGAGATGGCGAGATTCCCTGTCCAAATCTGCGTAGCTCAGCGTGAGTCCCAAACACCGCATTGCCGGAAAATCAGCGTACAAACGCATCGATTGTTCCATCATATCCAACACCGACCGATACGCGTTCGGGTTGATTTCATGCGGAATGTTTCCGTAACTGGTGTGCCAATGTCGATGAGTCAAGTGAGTTTCCTGATGTGCATAGCAGGCTGGTGTTCTGCATTGATGTCGGGTCATGCGCATGTCTCTAATTCGATCGATGTCGCACGGATCATGAATAATTCAAGCGTCGCTGAAAATCCGGTCGTGGCATCACTTCCCGGATTTTCAGCCAATCTCAGAGTCAGAATTTGTGGCGAATTCCGAGCATGAAAGCGGTGGATGAGATGCCGTCCGCGACCGCGCCCTTGCCACCGGCGGCAACCGGCACGCCATATTCGGGCGCCATATTCATATTGCTGCCAACGTTATTGACGCTGGCGACATCGGCGTAAAGTTTGGTTCTTTTGGAAAAGGCGTAGTCGGCACCGATGACGGACATGGTGGCGTGGTTGCCTGAATTTGCCTGGTCCTTCAGATCGTAATAACCGGAGGTCAGATTCACTGTCGGCGATACCCTGTAGCCGAGCCCCACGCTGAGCATGTCCAGATTACCCGATGTCTGCGCACCACCCAATGCAGCCGGGTTCATGCCAGCACCGGTGTCGGACGGATTGCTGCCTTTGAAATAGGCCGTGGAAACCGAGATCGCGCCGTTGGTATACAAACCGCCGACATGCACCAGCCGGTTGGTATTGGTGCCATTTGGCGTGGCCGAGGCTTTGATGCCGTCGTCGTTGCCGTTGTAGATCAGCGCGTCGAATTTCCAGTTTTCGCTGGAATAGGTCAGTGTTGCGGCGGACTGACGCAACGCCGCTGAATTGCCTTGCACGCCGCCCATGGTCACTTCGAGGGACGCGGCAAATCCATTGAAAACCGGGCTGGAATAGACGATTGCATTGTCGTTGTAGAGCGCGCCGATTGAGGCGTTGGAACTGGCGCCGGAGAAGCTGCCGGTGGCGCTGTTCATGCCGACCAGCGCGGTCAGAGCGCTGCCGAAAAATGTGGCGTTCCGTACATCGGTACTGGAGATTGCATCGAAGATAGGCGAAATCACCCGACCTGCCTTGAATGCGCCGAAACCACCTGAAATACCGACGTTGGCCTGCTGATTGAATAGCGAGGTACTACCCGCACTGTTAGGGCCGCCGGCCGTACCGTTTGCGGCATTCAGATTGCCTTGCAATACAAAGTTGGCCTTGAGTCCATCTCCCAGATCTTCGCTGCCCTTGATGCCCCAGAAACTGAGTGCCACGCCACCGTCCTTCATCTCGGTCAGATGCCCTTTGTCACCGGGATTGGGCAGATAGCCCAGCGCCGCATTGGCGGTATTCGATTCGGACAGTATGCCCAGGTCGACTGCACCGAACAGATCGACCGAGCTTTGTGCTGCCGCCGTCATGCTGATTGCCGACAGGCCTGCCAGCGCTATCCATTTCATGCCTTGTTTGCTTTGTGCTGTCTTGTAGATTTTTTTCATTATGTCTTCCTCCGATGATTATTTTCATTTGTCAGGTGTATGTCGGTGCGTATGCCTGACATCCCTGCGCATGCATCTTCGAGGAAAGCAGATATGCGTGTCCAATGCATATTAATTTGGATTTTAATGAGTAAAAGTTATGGTGATTGCTGCAGTCAGGCTGCGACAGTCTCAACGCGTCGACAGACGCTGCCGGTAATAATCGTCGTGCCAGTAAATTGAGGGTGGTGTGGTGTCAGTCTCTGTCTGACATAAACTGGCAGATGGTGGTGTAGAGCTGTTGGTCGTGCTGATGCAACAGCTCGATAAAGCGGGCTTCGCTGCTGGTCAGGTCGCGGCGTCCACGATAGGCCAGCGCCATACGAAAATCGATACCGATGTCAAAGGGTGGAGGGGAGTACAGCTGCCCGGAGCGCAATTCCTGTTCTATCGTAAAGAGTGGCAGCATGGCGACGGCGTCGGAATGCAAGATTACGTCGAGCAGGATACGCCATGAATCGCACTCAACCGCCGGCAGATCGCGCGCCTGCTGTGCCAAATCCGGCATGGTTGCCAGCAGCCTGCGTTGGAAATCTTCGGCCAGCGCCGGGGGCAATTTAGGGGCAGCCAGCGGGAACGACAGCATCTCGCGCAAGCCGACTTTTTTCATGGCCTGTAGCGGATGCCCGATGCGGCAAACCAGTGCCATGGGGTGGGGCGACAAGGTTTCGATCTCGAACTGATCGCGATCGGTCAGCATGGATCTTTCCATCAGTATGATGTCCAGGTCGCCGTTCAGCACGCGTTCCGGCATCTCATGATAAGGCGCCACGGTGACCCGCACCTTGATTTTCGGATGGTGCTGGTTCAGCAGTCCGATAGCCGGGCCAATCAGACCGGCTGCGGCAAACATCCCGACGCCGATGCGCAACTCGCCCATCTCCAATCCCTGGATCATGTTGATCCGGCGTTGCAGTTCTCGCTCTGCATTGTTCAGCCTACCGGTATGTTCCAGCAACAGCTCACCGACTTCGGTCAGAACCAGTCCGCCGCGCTGCCGGTTGATGAGTTTGGCGCCGACGTTACGTTCCAACGTCTGGATGCTGCGGGTCAGTGCCGGTTGCGTGAGATGAATCGCTTCGCTGGCGCGTCCGAATCCACCATGTTCAATCACGGCCTGTAAATGGGCGAGCTGGCGAGGATCAAGTTTCATGAGTTTAAATTATGGAATGTAAACATAAGATGCATTAGACAGCATGCAGCGTATTGCTGCAATATCTTCCTCCAATATTCATTGCGGGCGCGCCATCCGGTCAATTGCATAGATATTAATGTCCCGGGCGCACGGTGCAGCAAACTCAATCAGGCAATGAAACAGTCAGGGAAATAGCTATGAGCAATCAGGAATTTGATTACGTTATCGTCGGGGCCGGATCGGCCGGATGCGTGATTGCGTCACGACTTACCGAAAATCCGGACGTGACGGTCTGTCTGCTCGAAGCGGGCGGTCCGGATTCCAGTGTGCTGATACACGCACCGGCCGGCGTTGTCACGATGGTGCCGACCAAGATCAATAACTATGCCTATGAAACCGTGCCGCAAGCAGGCCTGAATGGCCGAAAGGGCTACCAGCCGCGCGGCAAAACATTAGGCGGATCAAGCTCAATCAACGCCATGCTGTATGTCCGAGGCAATCGCTGGGATTACGACCATTGGGCTGAACTGGGTAACCCCGGCTGGAGCTATGAAGAGGTGCTGCCGTATTTCAAACGCGCTGAAAACAACGAGCAGTTCGACGATGCATTTCACGGCAAAGGCGGCCCGCTTAATGTGACCTATCCCCGCTATACCAGCGATGTCACCGAGAGGTTTCTGCGCGCTGCGCATGATCGCGGGGTGGTGCTGAATCCGGACTACAACGGTCGTTCGCAGGAGGGCGCCTTTTTGTATCAGGTGACCCATAAAAACGGCGAACGCTGCAGCGCTGCAAAAGGCTATCTGACACCGAATCTGCAGCGCCCGAATCTGAAAGTCATTACCAATGCGGTCAGCGCCAAAATTGATGTTGCCGGGCGCCGTGCTACCGGTGTGCAGTTTTATCGGGGCAATCAACTGAACACTGTCAGGGCACGTCGCGAGGTGATCGTCAGCGCCGGTGCTTTCGGTGCACCCCAGTTGCTGCAATTGTCGGGTATCGGTAATGCAGATCAGTTGAGCGCAATGGGGATCAAGCCTGTCATCAATCTGCCTGGTGTCGGACAAAATTTGCAGGACCATATCGATTATGTGCAAAGCTGGACCGCGCCTGGCGACACCGCAACATTTGGCGCATCGCCGCGCGGCATCAAAAATGTCGTAAGCGCGATGGGGCAATGGCGCCGGGAACGCAGCGGCATGATTACCAGCACCATTGCTTCGGCCGGCGCTTTCTTGAAATCTTCGCCGGACATTGCGCTGCCTGATTTGCAATTGGTCTTTGTACTGGCATTGGTGGATGACCATGCGCGCAAGCTGCATCTGAGCCACGGAATTTCCTGTCATGTCGACGTGTTGCGTCCCTACAGTCGGGGCAGCGTCAGTTTGCGCGGTACCGATCCGCGCATGTCGCCGCTGATTGATCCGCGCTTTTTAAGCGACGAACGCGATCTGCAGCTGCTGGTCAAGGGCGGACAGATCCAGCAACGCATCATGGAATCTATCCATCTGGCGCCGGTGCGAAAAAAAATGCTGTATCCGGTAGATGCAGCAGATTTTGACGCGATCGAGAAGGATATCCGCAATCGTGCAGACACTCAGTACCATCCGGTAGGCACCTGCAGGATGGGACCGGCCAATGATCCAATGAACGTCGTGGATGCACAACTGCGCGTGCACGGCATGGAATGCCTGCGCGTGGTCGACGCCTCAATCATGCCCACCATAGTCGGCGGCAATACCAATGCACCGACCATCATGATCGGCGAAAAGGCCGCCGACATGATAGCCGCCAGCAGATAAACCTAAAACTAATAGAGACACCATGAAAAAATTTTTACTCGCAGCAGCACTGGTGGCGATTGTTATCGCTACATCGATGTACCTGACCAGACACAAAGCGCAATCCTTCAGCACGGCCGAAGCCACTGCCAGTACGGTGGAGTCTAATGCAGCATTTGCCAGCGATCTGAAGCTGAATGATCCGGTCGATTTCGAAGCCGCAAGCCGCGGGCTGATTGCTCGTCCAAGCGGCAAGATACTCGCCGCAGACGGTACGGTTCTGCACGATTTTGATGCCTACAAATTTATCGACGGACCTGCGCCGCCGACTGTTAATCCCAGCCTGTGGCGTCACGCCAGGCTGAATGCGAATATCGGGCTGTTCAAGGTCACCGACGGCATCTATCAGTTGCGTGGATTCGATCTTGCCAACATGACGATTATCGAAGGCAAAACCGGATGGATCATCGTCGATACACTCACCTCGCGTGAAAGCGCCGCTGCAGCGATGGCATTCGCGCGCCAGCAGCTGGGCGACAAACCGGTCAGCGCGATTATTTTCAGTCACAGCCATATCGATCACTTCGGCGGCGTGCTGGGTGTGATCAGCGCCGAGGAGGCCAAGCGGCGTGCTATCCCCGTGATAGCACCGCAGGGTTTTATGGAAGAAGCGACCAGCGAAAATGTGCTGGTCGGCACCGCGATGGGACGTCGCTCGGCTTACCAGTTTGGCCGGGGTTTGCCGCGCAACGCCAAGGGACTGGTTGATACGGGTCTGGGCAAAGATGTGGTCTACGGTACCTTCGGCATCATGCAGCCGACCAGAACGATTTCGCAACCGACAGAAGAGCTGACAGTCGATGGCGTGCAGTTTGTATTTCACAATGCACCTGGCGCCGAAGCGCCGTCTGAAATGACGTTTTCAATTCCCGAGTACAAGGCGTACTGCGCCGCCGAACTGCTGAATCAAACCATGCACAATCTTCTGCCGATACGCGGCGCAAAAGTACGTGACGCGTTGGGTTGGTCCGACTATCTGGATCATGCCATCGATCAGATGGGCGGCATGGAAGTCATGTTCAGCCAGCACACCTGGCCGGTATGGGGTAACGCGCAGATCATCAATATGCTCAAACTGCACCGCGATGCTTACAAGTACATGCATGACCAGACCGTGCGTCTGATCAACGACGGTTATACACCGCTGGAAATCGCCGACATGATCAAGCTGCCGCAATCGCTGTCCAGTCAGTTCGGCATACGCGGCTACTACGGCGATCTGCGACACAACGTCAAAGCAATCTATCAGTATTATCTGGGCGCCTACGACGGCAATCCTGCCGAACTGAATCCGCTGGCACCGACCGAGTCTTCCAAACATTATGTTGCACTGATGGGCGGCACCGACAAGGTGCTGGCTGCCGCGCAAACTGCCTATGACAACGGCGAATATCGCTGGGTTGCGGAGCTGCTGAACCATGCCGTGCTGGCTGACCCCGGCAATCAAGCTGTGATCGAGCTGCTGGCAAAAAACTACGATCAAATGGGTTATCAGTCCGAGTCCGCGACCTGGCGCAACAGTTATCTGACAGCTGCCAGCGAACTGCGTAACGGGCCACCCAAAAAAGGCGTGAACCGTGCCGACTTTGTTGAGTTGCTGATGCAAACGCCCACCGAGAAATTTTTGGAGGCGATGGCGGCAGCGCTGAACGGCCCTGAAGCCGAAGGCAAGGATTACAAACTGAATCTGGTGCTGAGTGATGTTAAAGAATCGTATGTGCTGTGGATCGAAAACGCCGTGCTGCATTACCACAAATCGCCAGCTGTCAGCGACGCCAACTCGACATTGACGCTGACCAAACCGCTGTTCGTCAAAATGATGGTCGGTACATTTGGAATCAAAGACGCGGTGATGAGCAATGACCTGAAAGTTGACGGCAGCAAGTTCGAACTGATTCGTTTCCTGTCTTTGATTGATAAACAACCCGGTACATTTGGCATCGTTACCGGACAGCGCAATTGACAGGAGCCATCGCGATGAACCTGGAAAAATATTCATTGGATCGTCGAATATCAGCGTCGTTAAGCGCTCTGATATTCGCATTCATGTCTACATTGTTTGCCGCGCCGGCGAATGCCGCTGAGAATATCAGCGGCCAGGTTCTGGGCGCCGGAGCTCCAATTGCCAACTCTACCGTAACGCTCTGGGCAGCCAGCGCCGGTACCCCAAAGCAGCTCGCGCAGACGCATACCGGTGCCGACGGTCGCTTCACGATCAGCGCAGTCGCTACACCCGGAAACGACTTCAGCCTGTACCTGATTGCTCAGGGCGGCATACCCGCAGCAAACAAGGCCATCGGAGATAACCCCTCCATCGCGCTGATCACCGTGCTTGGCAACACCTTGCCCGGCACTGTCACCATCAATGAAATGAGCACCGTTGCATCCGTCTGGACCCACGCACAATTCCTCAACGGTGTCGCGATACAGGGTAACGCGCTGGGTCTTCGCATTGCGGCCGCCAATGTGCCCAACTTTGTCGATCTGCCCACAGGTGGCTGGGGCGAGGCGATTCAAAGCCCGCTCAACAGCGGACAGACGCCGACGATGGCCAACTTCGCTTCGTTAGCCGACGTGCTTGCCGGTTGCGTCACGCGTGTGAAGGCGAGTGCCTGCAGCAACCTGTTCGCTGCTTCGACAGGGCCACAAGGAGGCGTACCGAACGATACGCTGAAAGCGGCGCAGTCGATTGCCCGCAATTCGTGGTATCAGCCGCAAAGAATCTACGCACTGCTCCGCGAGTTCTATCACGTATCGCCTGCGACGCACATGTTGGCGGTGCCGTATATGCCTTATCTCAACTGGCAACCGAGTGCCTGGGTCCTGCCGCTCAAGTTTGACGGCGGCGGCTATCGCGCCGGCGGAAAATCCATGTTCGACAGCGAAGGCAATCTTTGGGTAGGTGACAATTTCAGCGTCGGCTGGCAAGGTCAGGATACCTTGTGGCAGGGCGGCGCGACCAAGTTTGCGTCTAACGGCAAGCCGCTGTCTCCTATCACTACCGGCTTTACCGGCGGAGGAATGGAAGGGGGTACTTTCGGTGCTGCAGTCGATGCGAAGGACAATGTCTGGTTCACCACCTATGGCAGCAAAGCCATTGTGGTATTCGACAAAAATGGCAAGCCGCTGACGCCTCCCGGCGGTATCAACTTCGGCGGACGGCTTGGGCTGATGCAGGGAATTATCGTCACCCCGGGAGGCGATGTCTGGGCACTGGGCGTTGAGAAACGTCAGCTGGTGCACTTTCCCAAAGGCGATATCACCAAAGGTCAGCTCGTTTGCGAGGGCGACAGTGCCGAGCCGTGCAGGTCGTTCGGGGCACCGTTTCATCTCGGTATCGATCAACAGAACCGGATCTGGGTGGCGAACAGTGCCGGCGCAGAGGTCGTACGTTTTCCAGCTTCCAATCCCGGCAAGGTCGAGACCTTCAAGACCGGCATCAACAATAGCGGTCTGGGCATCGACAGTCTGGGTAACGTCTGGGTCACAAACCGGTTCGGCTCCGGCATGCTGGGCATGCTGCATCTGATCGATTTGGGATTGCGTCTGAAGTTTCTCGGCATTACACCGGCCTCCGATTATCTGACGCAACAAATGTCCGGACAGCAGGGCGGCACGATGAACGGCGGCAGCGTTACGCTGTTGAAGCCCGACGGATCAAATTATCCGGGTTCACCCTTCAAAAGCGCTGGCTTGCCCGGACCGTGGGCCATTGCGGTGGATGGCAACGACAACATCTGGGTATCCAACTTCGCCGGTGCACACAGTCCGATTGTCGAACTGTGTGGAGCCCGCACGGAGAATTGCCCGCCCGGCATGAAAACCGGCGAGCAGATTTCCCCGCCCGGCGGCTATGTGGGAGGAGGCACGCAGATGCAGACCGATATCGCGATCGATCCTGCCGGTAATGTCTGGACGATGAATAACTGGCAGGATATCGATGCGTGTATTGGTACACCGCCGGAGGAACTTTCAACGCGTTGCGGCGGACAGGGAATCGTGATTTTCTATGGCATGGCCAAGCCGGTGCGGGTGCCGCAGATTGGGCCGTCTCGGGCATATTGAAGGAAGTAGCAAGCTGCTGCGCAGAGTACAGCCGTCTAATCCAGCCGTTAAAGCCCCGGCAGCTGACTTCGGCGGCTAGCCCCCGAAGCGCTCCAGTACCTAAGTGTCCGTACAAGCTAATCCGCTGTCGGGGATTTGCAATCAATTTGATTTGTCGGCGACTGCCGGATCAACCAGGGCAGCAATTTTCACTGCGAGCAATTGCGGTTGAGCGCCCTGTAAATTGGTCAGCACGATTACCGTCAGATTTCTCTCGGGGTAAGCGATGCGCCAGGCCGCCGCGCCACCACCATATGACACCGCCTTATAGGGTCCGCCAGGCTGTTCGGTGTCAAATCCCAGACCAAAATCACCGTCCTTGCCGTTTTTGAGCTTGGTTGGCGTAGACATTTCTTTCAGGCTTGCGGCATTGACCACGGTCTCTTCCGTGAAGGCTTTTTCCAGATTGACGAGATCGCGTATCGTGCCGTTGATCGCTCCGGCAGGCGTCATATAGTCCGGCATGTATTTGGATCCATAACGAATGATTTTGTCGTGCATCACCACAGGACCATGCGCGCCCATCAATAATTTTGCGTGGTCTTTGGTGATATCAAGTGTTGTATACAAATCGCTGCGACCGGGGATGATAGACCAGCCATCGCCATAAGTAACGCCGGTTATGTTCGCTGGTTTTAATACGCGTTCCTCCATAAAATCCTTGTACGACATACCGGAAATTTTTTCGATGATCATGCCGAGGATCGTGAACCCGGTTTGGTTATAGGAAGATTCTTCTCCAATGGGCTTTAGCGGCTTTTTGGCGAGGATTTTAAACAGTTCGTCGCGGTCGCCGGCAACTGGCGTCAAGTTAACACTGTCGGTAATTTCATCCGGCAGACCTGAGGTATGCGAAAGGCAATTGCGGATGGTGACTTTAGACCATGTGGCAGGCAATTGCGGCAACACTTTGGTGATCGATTCATCAAGCGTGATTTTTCCGTCCTGAACCAGAACCATGATGGCCGATGTGGTAAATGTTTTGGTCATCGATGCCAGCGGATAGGAAGTGTCCAGCGTCACAGGTACATTCAGTTCAACACTGGCCACACCGTATGCGCTCTCTTTGATGACCTTATTGTTCTGGATAACTGCAACCGACATACCGGGAATTTTTGCCTTGGCCATTTCTGCATGGACGAAGTCGTCGATGTTATCGGCGCTGGCATTGAATGTTGTCGCCGACAGGGTAAGCAATGTAAGACATGCCAAACAAATTTTTGAACGGGAAACTGGCTTGTGCATCATGTTCATAGTAAAGCTCCATGTATTGGTTAAGTGAATTTAAGTGAATGTAAGCGGCTATGGCGGGCGACATATTTACTGTGAATTGCATAGCGTGGCGTCACTGTATTGACTGGGATGATTTGCTTCAATGATGAAGCGATGGAGCGTTTAATTGTCTGGCTGAGTTGCCGATGGAAGCGATAAAGCGGAGAGCCGGCGTCTCATTGAATGGGTAAAACACACAGTGCCTGCCATTTTCAAATGTTGGTAAAAATAATGCCTGCACATCGTGAGCAAATTGAGGTGCATATCCAGTCTATCTGAGCGCAATAATTAATTTGAAAAGGTGTATATGATAAATCCAACGCTATCGGCTGGTCGTAACCGGCATTCGCAAAACGTTAGTGAAACTTCGCCTGCTGTGGCCTCACCCGCGGCTGAACTTTTACACAGAGTCACGGCGAGTATCGGTGTGCAGTTAAAAAATCCACGGATTCCGTATACAGGCGGTGCATTGGTTGCTGCCGGTACTACGGCTGGGTTCGCTCCATTTGTAGCCCTCGGGCTTGGCATGGTCGCTGTTTATGGCATCGCTAACATCCGCCACTCTAACCAGGTGCCTCTGCAAATAATGCGTACCACCGTATACACTTTTCTGGGATATGCCACGCAGAAAATTGTAGTAAAAATAATTGATGCGGCTGTGCTTTAGCGACATTTTTTGCGAAAAATAATATGACCGCGACTCTGCCGAGCCGCACAATGTTTGTGACCTTTTCCAAACTTACAGATCGCTCGACGACTGCTTATAAGCCATAAAGAATGTCACAAACGGAACCAGCAGCAATATCACCAGAACAACCGAGAATTGATGCCGCAACGCCTGTTGTGGCGTAGCGTTCATCAAGGCTAATTCTGGATGCCGTGTCGAATAGAAAACGCGTACGGCTTCGCCTTCGTTGTATTGGGGACAGGCGAAACCGGACAGCGCGCTGCTGTCGGAACCCTGATGGGCAACGTCGTCTACGGTGTAGGTAAACTGGACAACGACGACTTTTCTGCAGCTGTAATGCGTGACTATACCTGTCGTTTCCGCGTACCCCTGCGTCATGCGTATCGCGTTCCAGCCTTGCCCGCTGAATAAAACCAGTAACACTACAGGCAGTGTTCCCCATTTGTAGGCCAGCTTGACCAGCCTTTGCCACGATTCCATTAAAGTCAAAGTCCCTCTCCCTTCGTCGATGAATTGTGAAGTGTACGCATTCCGCACAGAGTTTGTAAATGGTGCTGGCATTGCCGGTGTTGCGATCGAATCGTCTCGTCATGAAATGTGCGCGCCTGTTCTCCTCCATGTTGAACGTAGCGATATGAGCATCTTAAGGGGGCTGGTGAGCTTTTGGTTTGGCTGCTTGAAGAAGTGGGCAATGACGCGAACAAGTCTTCGCGTTGGCATCATGCTCTGAGGGAAAAAGACGAAGCTTGCTTCGCCGTGACGCGCAAAAACCGCGCCAGATCTGCCAAAAACACGACGTTTTGACCTGGCACGCAAACTGCAAATAGGTCATCGCTGTTTCAGCATTCCATCTTTTTCAAGGAGATCAACATGCACGACTTTTCTTCAATATCCAGTCCACCAGCGGGTGCTTACGAGGCCGAATTCGAAACCGAGTATGAAAACGAATTTGAAACAGCCGAGTTTGAAAACGAACTGGAAGCCAACGAGTATGAATTGGCGACCCAGCTGCTTGGCGTCACCAACGAAATGGAAATGGAACAATTCCTCGGTGATGTCTTCAAGACTATCGGCCATGCCGCGAAGTCCGTCATCAATTCGCCGGTTGGCAAGGCACTGGGCGGCGTACTCAAAACCGCCGCCAAAACCGCGCTGCCTATGGTCGGCTCTGCGCTGGGCAATATGGTGCTGCCGGGTATCGGTGGTGCATTGGGCGGCCAACTGGCCGGCATGGCAGGTGGCGCACTCGGCCTGGAACTTGAAGGACTGAGCCACGAAGACCGTGAACTGGAAGTGGCGCAAAAACTGGTTCGCGTGGCGCGTCAGGCCGCCAACAATCTGGTCTTCACACCGGTGACCGTGGCACCAGAACATGCCGCAAGGGCCGCATTTGCGCATGCTGTGCGCCAGACCGCACCTGAAGTGCTGCGCATACCGGAAGTGATGCGGGTCGTGCGTCAGGCCGCCGCAGGGGTACCCGCCACCGCTCCGGTACTGCCGGTCGCCCGATCAATTGCCGCCACCATCCCTACCGGCGGTGAACATTTGCCTCCCCATCATCCCCATCATCCCAACAACCTGCGGCATGCCATCGCAAGCGGCGCAGTGCCTACCTATGGCAATACCGTGGGCGCCTACAATGCCGCGGCACCTACCTACGGTACCGTGGCGCAAAGCTATGGCGGTGCGACACCGACTTACGGTGCCACCGGTGGCGTGCCAGCGCGAGGTCCTCATCAAGTCCATCCCGGTGTTGCGCAGCGTGGCACCTGCGGCAGTTGCGGCGGATCGGGCTTGCTCCCACAACACGGCAGCTGGCGCATGTCGCGCTCGGGTCGTGCAATCGTCCTGTTTATCGACGGTCGCTAAGGTGCTAAAGGTTTTACATAACGCTGGGAACCGGATATGAACGCCACCCGAACAGCCTTGGCACTGATACTGCAAGAACTGCAGTCGATTACGGCTCGCCTCGAGGCGCAAAAACCCTTTGCCATGCAGATGCCCATGGTCACGGCAGCCGCCGTGAGCGACCCGGCTCAGGCGGCAATCGAATCGCACATGCTGGAGGCGCGCAACAAGCTGCGTCGCATCATTCGCCGCTTCACGCAAAAGCTGGAAAGGTTGCCGCCTTCCGTGGCCAACGTACGCTGGGCCCAACATCGTCTCAGCCTGGTCAAGTTGCAGTTCCAATCGGTACTGGCGCGGTTTGAGATCTTTGCTGAAGTCCTGTCGCAACGCGCCCAGCATGAAACAGGCTTGTGGCTGGCAGGACTGGATGTCGCGGCGGCGGCGGCTCTGCATCTCCCGCATCGGCCGCTGCTGGTTCCGCCGGTGGTGTGCTACGTGGATCGCAGCTTTGGCGGTGCGATCCGGCGCGCGCATACACCGCTGCCGGGTGGCGCACTCAATCCGGTTGCGATTGTGCGCATGCCGCGTGAACGCATGGTCGGTACCGGTATCGCCGCGTCGCTGTTTCATGAGGTGGGGCATCAGGCTGCTGCCGCATTGGGGCTGGTGCAAAGTCTGCGCGATGCCCTGCATACGCCGATCCGCGCATTGGCGACCGCAGATCCGCGACAGGCATGGGCATGGCGCTGCTGGCAATCCTGGGTCAGCGAATGGGTGGCTGATCTGTGGGCGGTGGCGCAGGCCGGTGTGACGGCCAGCGTGGGACTGATCGGAGTGGTCAGCCTGCCCAGCGTGTTTGTGTATCGCTATACGCCGCAGGATCCGCACCCTGCGCCGTGGATACGGGTGATGCTGTCGCTGGCGTTGGGTGAAGCACTCTATCCCGATCCGCAATGGCACTCGCTGCGTCAGGCATGGGGGCAGATGTATCCGCGCTCGGGCATGACGCCGCTGCAGCAGCGGCAATTTCAGACCCTGGAGCACAGCTTGCGGCCTTTTGTGCACTGGCTGCTGCGTCTGCGTCTGCCGGCCCTGCAATATCGACCGCTGGGTCAGGCGCTACGCTGGCGTTCGCGCACACCGACTGCATTGCGTTGTCAGGGCCGGGAGCTGGGCAGCGCACCGCTGGAACAACTGCGGATGCGCAATCTGGATATCCTGCTGTCCCTGCAACCGGCGCATGCGCTGGCAGTACTGGGCCAGGCCAGGCACGACGGACGTCTCGCCGCGCACAGCGAATTTCAGTTGACCAGCGAGCTGCTGAGCCGGTGGGCCATGGAAGACTACCTGCCGCGTATTGGATCCCGTGCCCATCTTGACGCAGTAGCACTCACCGACATAGCGCTCACCGACAGAAACCCCGCGGCGGTTGCCGTATCGATGCATTAATTTAAAGGAGTCAAATCATGGCCTCAAATGCCGTTCAAACTTTTCAGGGACTGAATCTCAACGTTCACGAGACCGAGCCGGGCGTCTGGTCGGTCTCGGTACCCGCTATCGAAAAGTCGCAATATATCAAGTTCACTCCGGATCCGGCGCAAACCCTGTACGCACAGGCGCAATCACAGGCGGTAGAAATGGGCGTTTTGCTGGACGTGCTGCCACCGCGTGCCAACGTTACCGATGCGACCCGTTTCCGCGGCATCGCGAAGGAACTGGAACAGCTGAGTCCGAGCGCCACGCCGGACCAGAATGCGGCCATGCTGTTTCAACTGGTGACGAATGGAGAGATCCGTCTGGCAGGCAAGACGACAGTGCCGCCGGTCACTGCCGCAATGAAGCGGGAACTGCTGCGTGTCGGTTCAGGTGGAGCCTCAGGTGGAGCTTCAGGTGCTGCTGCAAGCGCCGCTTCAAGTGGCAGACCTATCGGCGGTCCAGATTTGGACGACGACGGCGGATCGGGTGCGCTTGCCGCCAGCGTGAACCAGGCTCCGGCACCGGTCACCCTGCAACGCACGACCCGTCCTCTCACGCGCGACGTGGCGCTCTGGCTGCTGATCAAGCGCAACGCCGACGCCGTGAGCTGGACCAACTACAACGACGCGCTCAATTTCCTGTTCGACTGCTCAACGCAGCCGGATACGGCAACGGCACCTACCGGTCGCTGGCGGGATCTGATCACTGCTGCGACGAGTTTGAGCCATCGACGCTTTTTGCCATTCACCGACACTGACGCATATCGGGCGTTGAAAGTTGCCACAGAGGCCTTTGTGACCACCTATGGCGGTATCGCACCGACTCTGGATGACTGGTCCGATAATTCCAGGGACATCATCCTGGCGATGGAATCCGACGCCAACATACGCTATCTGGCCGAGGAACGGCTGGGTATCAAGATGAGCAGCAACGAGATCAAGACCATGAGTAACAGCTACGTCGACCCGATCATTCCTTACCTAAAGCGGGTAGTGGACAATCTGGAGGGCTCGGGTGTCACGTCGTGGGCCAGCGCACTGCTGGAAGAATTTCAGCAGCGCGGTACCCCCGCCACCAACAACGACTGCGACTGCGGCAGCCTGTGGCTGGACTGTCTGGGCAAAACTAACGCTGAAAAAATGAACCAGCCGCCGCTGATCGAGCTGATCTGGAGCTACTGGATGGAAGAGGGCGGTCTGATCCAGTCGATGAACGCGGTCGGCTTGCGCTTCCAGAATATGTCGACGCGTCAGAACGATCCGCTGGCCAGCCTTGAAATCGATCCGCTGCGGCCGCTCAACAATCTGCTGTGGGGCTTTATCCAGGATGATCAGCATCGTCTGACCATAGAACGGCGCGCTTACGAATACAGCCACCATTACGGTTTCAATTTGGTCGGCAAGGCGGTGCCGAATCTGCGGCCGGCCGACAACCGTTCGCGCTTCGTCGAGGCCTTCCATATCCTGATGGGATTGTGCGTTGAGTTCTTCAGACAGATGGACGACACGACCGTGGTAGCAGACGGTTTTCCGATACTGAATGCGCTGCGCGAAGTTCATTTGTTGCTGTCGCAGGGCGCGCACAACCAGTTCCGCGATCTGCCGACCACTGCCCGCATCGAAATGATGATGCAGCAATGGCTGCTGGGTCGACCCGAGTTCCGCGAGTTTCTGCCACGCCGCAACATGGTGGCGCTGCCGGAACCCTGGATGCATTCGGTGGAAAGCATGAAAAAACTGCAGGGCTGGGGCGACGGCAATACCTTCCAGTTCTGGCAACTGGCCACAACCGGCGAGCAGGTGCTGGCTTCGATCCGGTACGGCAACTGGAACATGATTACCGATGCGAACAACGCCGCGAACTGGGCCAATTTTTTCAGACCGGAAATCCAGACCTATATCCACGCCTACCGCGCAGTGACCGGTGTGGATATTGCCAGCGCAGAGCCGGCCGACCCACGCGCGCCCAGCTTGCATCTCAACCGTCGCCAACGCCAGACGCAGCGTTTGCACCCTTGAGCAAACATGGCACCGGACAGCTTTAGCGGGGACCTGTCGGCATTGGCAGATTTTGGCAGCGCGCTGTACCTCGGATGGCACCATCCGAGCAACGCGCTGCCGGCATGGTCCGCCCTCACTTTGGGGCGACCCGCAGATCTGGAGCAGGACGCGTTGATGGAGTGGGTAGCCGGACAGGGCGCGGCATTGCAGGGTTGTGAAGCTGCGCTGCTGTGGCCCTCAACACTGCACGCATGCATGGATGTGCTCGATGTCGTCGCGCGCGACCATACCTTGATCGCCAGTCGCAATCTGTATCCGATCATGGGGTGGGCGCTGGAACGGCAGATCGGTCGCGGTGGCAGGGTGCACTTTGCCGCGCCACAGGAGGATCTGGCGCAGGCGGTGTTGCGCTGTCCGACCGGCCAGCGTCCGGCCTTGCTGGTGCCTGCACATGACAGTCAGGGGCAACCGATAGATTGGCGCACCGTGCTGCAGGTGCTGACAGCACGAGACGGCTTGCTGATCACGGATCACACGCAGTTGCTGGGACTGTTTGGCGAACCCGGTCTGGTACCCGTCGCATCAACTTGCAGATTTGGTGACTTCGGCTGCGGCGGCGATGGCGACTGGGGTAGCGGAGGAGGGGGCTGGTTGCGTCACACCCTGCCGTTGCAACCGGATCTGGCGCGACGTGTCGTGCTGATTGCCTCCTGGGCCAAATCATTCGGCGCGCCGCTGGCATCGGTCGCCGGTGCTGCCGAATGGATTACCGCGCTGCAAATACATGGCGCCAGTCGCGTTCATTCCAGTCCGGTCAATCGCGTGGCGCTGCTGGCCGCGCAGCACGCGCTGCGGCTTAACAGCTGCTGGGGCGACCGGGTCCGCACAAAACTGCGCCACAATATCCGGCTGCTGAGCCACTATCTACGCCACAGCGGACTGGGTGTCATGAACGCGGTCGGCACCAATGCCTTGCATCCCATGTTACGTCTCGGTGGGATGTCAGCCGCTCAGGCTCGTCATGCGCAGGCCCGCCTGCTGCAAGTCGGCGTACGGTGTGTTGCGGTACCTGCCCAACCTGCAGGCGCGGGCGCGCTGGTGTGGCTGGCCCGTGCCGATCACGGTACGCAAGACTTCTTGCAGTTGCGCCGAGCCTTGCTTCGTTTTCAGCCATTACGAAAGGTCGCATCATGATGATCGATTTTCACTGTCACGCCGGAACCGGCGATGGCCTCAAAGGGCCTTGGGATACAGTGGCACGGCTGGACGACTATCGGCACCGTGCAGATGCGGCCGGTATCGTGCACACGGTATTGCTGCCGGTATTTCAGAGTGACTACCGGCGCGGCAACCGTGAAGTCGCGGCGCTGGTCAGACAGAATCCGCAGCGTTACAGCGGCTTTGCCATGCTGCACACCGAGCGCGACCGGGATCGGATCGACGTCATGGTGGCCGAAGCGGTCGCTCTCGGTTTGCGCGGACTCAAAATTCATCGCCATGACGCAGCGATACATCGGCCTGCATGCGAAGCGGCACGCCGTCATCGGCTGCCTGTGTTGTACGATCCCGCCGGCGACGTCGCGTCGCTGAGTTTGCTGGGCGACGAATTTCCCGATGTCCCGTTTGTATTCGCGCACCTGGGCAGTTTTGCCGATGACTGGGGTGCGCAACGCCAGGTCATCGATCTGATTGCGCGCTATCCCAACCTGTTTGCCGACACATCGGGCGTACGTCGTTTTGATATATTGCAGGAAGCGGTGCGGCGTGCGGGCCCGCACAAACTGATCTTCGGCAGCGACGGTCCATGGACGCATCCGGCACTGGAACTGGCCAAGATCGATCTGCTGAAGCTGAACGCCACAGCGCGACAGCGCATCACATCGGATAACGCGCGCATGCTGCTGGGTCTGAAACCTGGGCTGCATCCCCGCCTGCTTACTGTCGCGACCAAAATCGCAGTCGGCCCCTTTGCGGATTTCGATCCGTATGCTCGGACGGTGGCTTATTCGCCGAGGCGGTCCACGGTTCGACGCAACTGGAGCGCGCGCGGCGTGACACCAAGAAGAGCTGCTGCTTCCTTCTGAGTGCGACAGCGCGCCATGGCGCTGGCAATGGCTTCGTCTTCCGCCAATGCGCCGATGTCCTGCAGCTTGTAACCCTGCATGAGTGCACCCTGCACCGCTGCCGCGAGGGCTTGCTGCCACGGCGACGCAACAGATGCGCCGGAAGCCGCGGCTGAGACTGAGGCAGTGCCAGCGCCAACCTCTCGCGTTGATGTCACACCAAAGTCATCGACATCGACGGGGAGCTCATCCAGGCTCAACGCAGCGCTGCTGACGATGGTGGCATGTCCGAGCGAATCGGCAATGCGCAGAACACGATTGCGCAGATCGCGCACATTGCCGGGATAGTGCGCGCGTTGCAGCGCCTGCATCACGCTGGGCATGACCGTGACATCGGCACGACTTGCCTGCGCCAAAAAATGTTGGACCAGTACGGGGATGTCTTCAATGCGTTCGCGCAGACTGGGCGCGCGTATGCGCCATTGACCGATACGATGGTACAGGTCGTTTCTGAACCGACCGGCAGTCACTTCATCGGCCAGATCGCGGTTGGTCGCGCACACCAGCCGGAAATCGCTGCTGCGCCAGCTATCTTCGCCTACCGGTTTGTAGGCGCGTTCCTGGATCAGACGTAACAGGCCTGCCTGCAGCGGCAGACTGAGTTCGCCAATCTCATCCAGAAATAAGGTGCCGCCATCTGCATATGCGACAGCCCCCTTGCGTGCCGCAACAGCGTTGGTGAAAGCGCCGCGCGCATGGCCGAACAGTTCACTGCCGGACAGTTCCGGACTCAGGGTGGTGCAATCCACGACCACAAACGGCCCATTTGCACGCGCGCCGGATAGGTCATGAAACGCACGTGCCAGCACTTCCTTACCGCAACCACTTTCGCCGAGTATCAGACACGGTCCCTGTCCGTGTCGCGCCGCGCGTGCCACCTGCGCAAGTACCGCGCGCCACACTGCAGAGTGGCCGACGGCGCGATCCTGCAACCAGCTTTGTCCGAGTATATCTTCGAGTTCGGTTTGCCACATAATGCGCGCAGCGAGTTCCGGCTCAACGAACTGTGGATCGGGAACATCGACCCAGTCCAGACATCGTTCCGGCCAACCGGCGACGTTCCCCAGACAGGTAGCCTGCCGATCGCTTTGGGCGACCGTCACTACCCACAAATACGGCCACCAGTTGCGCTGGCGGCAGAACGTCACCAGTTGTACAAGCTCTGGTTCATCCGGTCTGATGGTGACGACCCATTGAGGTAGAGGTGAGGTTGTGGAGGGTGACCATGACTGCAACTGAACAGCTTGAGTGAGACCATGTGCAGCGAGCAAATCGCGCAACCATTCCACTTCGCCAGGCAGAGTCGTAACCAGCACGGCACACTCCTATACATAGTGAGAACACCGCAGAATCTGCAGTTCTGTTCGGTCGCTCTATCGACAATCGCTGTAGGTACAGGATTGAAAGTGAAGTGATATTAAGGGCTGGGTAACGCTCTGTAAATGCCCTATTTGGGGCATTTTTCGGCCTATTTTTCTCGAAATATTTGCACGGGTGAAAGACTCAATCATGGGGAATTGCGTGCGTGAATTTAATTTTCGGAGGGCAATGGAATAACTTTTTATCGGGTAACTTTTCGGCTCTGCGATAGATCTGTGACAGATTGCGCACGCAAAATATATGCAGAGTTTAATTCACTGAATATGAATCAAAGCCAGTCGAAAAAATGATGATGTCGATTGCAGGAGTCGATTACGGTGATGAAAAATCGTTGCTCGCCACACTCGGCTTGGGGAGCACCAGGCTGGTAGCTACTGCGCATAAACCGACGATCATCGATCCGATATACAGCCATGTATACGCATGGTAGTTGTCATAGATCCAGCCGCCGATTGCCGGACCCGAGGCCATGCCTATGCTGGATGCGAACGATAGTGTGCCGAGCATAGTGCCCATGATCTGGGCCGGAAAATAAGAGCGGGCCAGCGATACGAATAATGGCATGACGCCGCCATATGCCATGCCGAACATGAATGCAACGCCGTAGAACATACCGAGTCGGGACGTAATCGAATAGGTGCCGGCCGCAAACGCCTGCAACAGCAATCCGATTACGAATATTTTCAGGATACCGTATCTGTCTGCAGCCAGGCCGAACACAACTCTCCCTACCAGTCCGGCGAAACCTTCGACGCTGTATATCGTCACGGCGGTCGTGATTGGCAGTCCGCAACCGACTGCGAAGCTGACGGTGTGAAATATCGGTCCGGAATGCGTACCGCAGCTGCACAGCGAGGTCAGCGCCAGCAGCGCAAATTCTTTTGAGCGAAATGCCTTGATAGCCATCTTACGAAAATCGTTGCCAGAGAATTCGGCAGCCTGTTCGACTGCCTGCAACGGAGGTCGACGAACCAGCCATGCCGCAGGCAGCAGCAAGATCAGACAGGCCAGTCCCAGCACAAATTGCGTATCGCGCCAGCCGTAATCCACGATCAGCCAGCTGACGATCGGAGACACCGTCATGGGAGCGACGCCGACTCCTGCTGAAACCAGTGACACTGCCAGTGCACGACGTTGCTCGAACCATAGCGTTACCGTCGACATCAACGGTGCCATAAAACAGCCACCCGCTACGCCAATGATCAGACCGTATTCAAGCTGAAATTCCAGCAAGCTGGCGGCGCGACTGGACAATGCCAATCCGATGCTCAGTAACACTACGCCGGTCACCAGTACTGGACGCGGCCCGATCCGGTCACTCAAATAGCCCCAGCCGATAGAGGTGATGCCCATCGCCAGGAAGTTCAGCGTGACGCCCAGAGAAATACCGACGCGCGACCAGCCTGTGTCAGCCGAGATTGAAGTCAGCAATACTGGCAGCGCCAGGATCGCGCCGAAAGCAACGCAGGTGATCAGCGCACCTGCTGCAACGATTACCCATGGATAAGCAGCTTGTCTTTGCATTGATTGCCTCGTTTTGGTGATAGGCGTTTGAATACGTTTAGCTGGTGAAATGCTGCCTGCGTTCAGGCAGGGAACGCCAATGATATTACTCCGCTACACGACCGGCAACCACAAATTCTGCTTGATCAACTGAATATCTCCCTCCGACGTAATGCCCGCTTTCTGCGCGTAGTCAGTCCATTGCGCCAGCACGTCTCGGGTCGTTCTGATTATCGATTTGATCTCTCCGATACCAAAGCGGTCGGCGTCTGCATACAGATCCTCCACCGTGAATTCGCCAAATTTGCCGTTGACTGACATTAAGTGCTGGAATACCCATTCACTTTTCGGATTGTAGGAATACGTCAGATCGTAGGCCGGTGCCAGCTCCCACGCTGCGCCTTGTTTCAGCAAAAACGAAAAATTCTTGGAATGATCGTCACAGTTTTTGGACATAACGTTAAACACCATGCGCCGGAACGCTTCTACCAGGTCTGCGCGCGGCAACTTCAACGCCTGAATAGTCATGAAAAGCTGGGAGTAACTGTTGGTCGATTTTTTTTTGTAATCGACATGCGCCATCCCGCACAGGGTTTGCATATGGTGTTTGATATTGCCTATGTCGCGATCGAATCGTCTCGTCATGAAATGAGCGCGCCCGTTTTCTTCCATGAGCCGGCATTCAGACATCGTCATGCCGGCATCGATCGCCATTAGGTGATAGGCGTACTCAATCCGTCCGTAATTTTGAGTCCCGGTCAGTGTGCGGTTATCGTCCATCCCGTCGAATTTAAGAAGCCAGTGACTAAAACCTTCGTCGACGTCGGCATGGCCGGAGCGAATTTCATGCGTGGTCGGATTCCACGCGATGACTGCCTTGGCGCGTGCGCCGCCCGCCGACGTACCGACTTCAATAATGCTGCGCAGCGCTGCATTGGCGTGTTCATCATCGGTTACGGAACCGTTGATGGCATTTCTGGCTTCCTGTACCAGTTTGCTGATCTCGATAGCAACGTGTTTTGTGCTGCGCGGTCCGGTCTGCGGCTTGAATTCAAGCGCACCCATGGCGCGTTTTCCCATATAGGCAAGGCGGTCGAGCGTGGTGATATGGTCATCGGGGATACCGTGATCAGCCATGTAGCGGTTGATCAGCGCATTTCCAAAGTCGTCGGGCAGAGAATCGGCCAGCAAGGCGGGTAAGCGTTTATATGTGGCCTCCGGCAGATCGGTGAATAGGTGCACGTCTTCCGGCCCAGCGACGGGCATCTTGAGAGGGGAAAGATCGATGCTGCCGCGTTTGAATTTGTCGTCGTATGAAAAAGCATAGTAGCCGTATTGCGGATCCAGAGCGACGGCGCCGACAAATTTGTTCCAGATATACACTTCGATCACATCAATGCGTTTATATGGCGTTTTTTTCTTAGTCGTTACCATGGAGTTTCCAATCATGGCTAGTTCGGGCGCGTTGACGCTGTTGGGTACGGCGTCCCGGAGTGCGCAGCATGTTCAGCGGATTGATGGTTGCAACTGGCGCCAGGGTCGACAGCCAGTCTTCCTTGCCCAAGGTGCGCAATACTTTGATCAGCGTCTTCAGATTGGCGCCTGCGCCTGATTCGAGATTTTTGATTGCAGTGACGCTCACACCAGATTGGGACGACAAATCTTCCCGCGTGATGTTTTTGAGAAGCCGGATGCGTTTGACGTTTTCACCGACAAGCAGTTCCAGCTCGGAGGTATCATTGATTGTATCCATAAAAGTCTTAAATAAAGCCAAAAACGTAGTTTTATTAATTTACGGTCTTAATTAAGACTATTGTACTCGTATAAGTTAACTGGTCAATATGGAAGTGTTACAGATTTTAAAAAGACTTTTAACGTAATATTATCGATTAAAGGTCTTATTTGAATCTATTAATAATAAATATGGATTCCCTATTCACCACGGGAAAAAGCCGTCGTTTCATCAACATCAAGAGCGTAGCCGAGCGAAAGTTGGCTCAGCTAGACGCGGCACCCTCGGTGAATTTCATGAAGGCTCCGCCCGGCAACGATCTGAAAGAGTACGATGGCGCCTGGCATGTGCGAATCAACGATCAGTGGCGTCTAACCTTCAAGTGGAGCGAGAGCGGCCCCTATGTGGTGATGAAGACATTGCAGCGTATCTGACAACCATTCTTGAAGATCCTGAAATTTATACAATGAAAAAAATATTCTGGCCGTTCGTATGCATTGCACTGACATTTCCTTTTACCCATTCTGAATCAATTGCAGCCGATGCTTACACAGCTTGCCGACTACCTGAGCTGCAGATCATGCGTGATGTTGGCTTGGGATTTCCGCGAATTCCCTATCGGCTAAAGACAAGCGGAGACGTTCGCTTTACCGTGTTGTTTGTAGATTTCAGCGATGTGCCTGCCACCCAATCACCTAAAGATGTGATGGCGATTATTTCCCCACAAGCGGAGAAATTTTTTAGCGCAGTCTCGTATGGGAAATTGAATCTTGTGCTTATGCCCAATTACAAGTGGATACGCATGAACAAACCGTCGAGTGAATATGGCATGAGTCGCGGCGGCACATTTGATTCGCACCGCAACTATATACAGGAGGCGATTGATCTTGCGGGACCCGCGATTGACTACTCGAAAACCGATGCGATTCTGGTGCTTGCCAACCCATCCGTTAAAGCCATCGACTTTGGCCCGGGTTTTTCACCGCTGCCCGGGTTTGGTGTTATTGCCGGAGGGCGGGAAATTGATAACGGCGCGACGTCGGGAAGCGACCTCACTGGCTGGGGTTGGCCATGGTTCAATCATGAAATCGGTCACACAATGTCTTTGATCGATCTGGCAGGGCCGCTACCGAGTAACCATCTTTGGTACACGTACACGGGTGATTTTAGCGTGATGGGAAACCCTTCCGGGCGAGCACCGGAATATTTTGCATGGGAGCGCTGGCAACTCGGCTGGCTGAAAGATGATCAGGTTATCTGCGCCACCGAGCGGTCTGCTCATGCAAACCTGACGCCAATCGAACGTGTCGGCGGCACTAAAATGTTAGTGATCCCAACCGGAGCAACTACCGCCGTGATTGTTGAAAGCAGACATGCGGAAGGGTATGACAAGACAATTCCCAAATCTGGCCCGCTGGTCTACACAATCGATACACGGCTTTCTTCGCATGACGGCGCAATCAGAATTTATCCGGTCAGCGATACAGATATCCATCATTTGCAGGCGCCATTGTCGCTTGGTCAAACGCTTAGCATCGGCAAGGTTTCAATTACTTATCTCTCCAGCGATGCAAATGGTGAAGTGGTTGATGTTCAGAACAGAGATTAATTAACTACATTCCTGCCGAAATACCTAAATAGGGCATTGTTCTGTCGGCAAGACACGTTTATGCTCTGACCGGCGCGCCATATCGATTGACCCAAAGCAGCTCGAAGCAAACGTCCATCAGACTTCCTTTTCTTGTATTGGTTTAAAAGTGAAAATTATTAAAATAATAGCCATCGCACTGATTTCGATTTTAATTACAACTGGAGGCGCGCTTTATTACCGTTCAAGGCCATTGAATAACGTGCCCAATCCAACGAATTCTCCGGCAAACGATGCTGCACTTGAGAGTAAGTTCAAAGAAATACTGTCCAATTACCGAAAAATAATTGTTCTGGTCGCTGACGAAGACAGCATGTCGAAACCAGAACTGGATGCAAGCTTAAGAACCGGCCAGGAAGTCTTTCATGAAAATCAGGAAAAAATCGCAAGTTTGGAAAGTACATTAGATTCGTTCCTGAATTCCGACCAGACTGGCCGCTTTGAAACGATCGGTCAACTACTTGATTATGTTGAGTCCGACAAAACGCTATTCGACGCGGATCGCCTTGCATTCAAAGACGTGCTTGCGTCATTGCAGACATCGGTGGCAAAAGATACCTCGCTAACAGCAATTAAAATGCATAAGCGAATCTCGGAGGATCTGGACGCATTGAACGAAATCGAACACAACTATGAGAAAGAGCTTGGGCAGATATTCAGCCACTTTGATCAACGCGGAATTGTTCTGAAAAGAGAAAAATGGGATGCCTATGTTGACCATTTAAAGCAATTATATTCGCGTGAAAAAATACTCAAAGACTATGGCATCGTGCTTCCCGTAGCCACAAAACCAGATTCTATCGTTGCGGAAAATGAAAGCAGTAAACCGGAAGGAGAGATCTTCGGTAATAAGCTTCCGCCAAAAACGATCGTATTAACCTTCGACGACGGACCGCACAAGATATATACGGAAGAAATAGCAGCAATCCTGAAACAGTATGATGCGCCCGCTGTTTTCTTTAATGTTGGTCAGAATTTAGGGACGGTTGATGCCAACGGCACTGCAAAATTGTCGTCCGCTGCCAAGATCAGTGAAAAATTGCATGACTCCGGCTACGTGATCGGCAATCACAGCTTCACCCATGCGCAGCTCTCCAAATTAAGTGGCGACACGCTGCATACAGAAATATTTAATACGGACGCGTTATTAAAAGCGATGGACGCCAATCCCTCCACCCTGTTTCGTTTTCCTTATGGTGCGCACAATCAGGAAGGTTTACAGGCTCTCCAAAAAGCTCACTTGAGATCGGTGATGTGGAATATCGATTCGCTGGACTGGGCTGATCCCGTCCCCAGTTCCATCGCGGACCGCGTGTTGAGAGCAGTCGAAAAAGAAGGTCACGGAATTATTCTGTTCCATGACATACATGATCGTGCGGTAAAAGCGTTGCCGATCGTGCTTGACCGTTTGGTGGCCGAAGGTTATCAGTTCGCCGGTTGGGATGGAAATGCATTTACTGTCGCAAAGAGCGATAAGGCACCGCAAGAAAAAGTTTCTGTCAGTTCGGGATACAGCAATTCCTGGGCAGTTGTGATCGGGATTAATGATTATGCCAAATGGCCCAAGCTGCAATATGCGGTACAAGATTCACAAGGTGTGCGCCAAATTCTGATTGAGAAACTGGGATTTCCTTCTGACCATGTTTTTTCGCTCCAGGACGGAGAAGCGACACGCAACGGAATACTGGCCACGTTCCATGACAGGTTGGCTAATTCCAGCGTACAAAAAGACGATCGGGTCTTTGTTTTTTTTGCCGGCCATGGTGCAACTCGCAGATTGAGTTCGGGGCGGGATCTGGGGTATATCGTTCCAGTTGATTCGGATCCGAATGAGTTTGCCGCAGACGCCATCCCTATGACGGAAATTCAAAATATTTCAGAAAGCTTAAATTCTAAACACGTATTTTTTGTGATGGATGCCTGCTACAGCGGGTTGGGTTTGACGCGCGGCGGTGGTTCGTCCAACTACCTGCGCGATAACGCCAAGCGAATCGGCAGGCAAATGCTGACCGCTGGCGGAACAGATCAGATGGTTGCTGATGGCGGCCCGAATGGTCATTCCGTATTCACCTGGACATTATTGCAGGGCCTGTCGGGAAAGGCAGATATGAACGGAGATGGGATCATTACGGCAACCGAACTTGCTGCTTATGTCGCACCGGCAGTGTCGGCGGTTTCGCAACAAACGCCAGCTTTCGGCAGCTTGCCCGGATCCGAGGGAGGCGATTTTGTATTTGAACTGCCAGCGGAAACGGAATATATAAATACCGCGACACCGCAACTGTCCAGTGATGCTATCGCGCTCAACAGCAAACTGGACTCAACCCGACCAGAACCACCGACCGATGAAACGGCAAACAATGGCAAACCGATTTCGGCCGTTAAGATAAAAGATTTGCAGGGAACAGTTCAAACAATCGTGACTCCGACCACCGTGCCGGTTTCCGCTCGTCAGATGGCGCAACACGCGAATGATCGCGGACTGCAGCTCTACAAAGAAAAACAGTACGCCGAAGCAGAATTCCAATTTACCGAGGCGTTGAAATTGCGTCCGGATTTTGCACTTGCTGCCAATAACCTCGGCTTTGTATACTTTAAACAGGACAAATTCGTAGAGGCTGCGCGCTGGTTTGAAAATACCATCAAAATCGACCCCTCCCGTGCCATTGCGTATCTCAATCTGGGTGACGCGCAACTTCATGTCGGCGAAAATGACAAAGCCAGAAAGGCATACCAGACATTTTTAGAGCTTAGCCCGAATTCACCGTCGGCCGCGTACGCCAAACAACAGTTGGAAAAACTGTAAAGAGCATTTCATGCCCCCGCATTGACAAGCCCCTGATCAATCGGTTTCGAACCCGATTGCAGGGGTGACCGAATCAACGCAGACTGACAGTCAGTCGTTTCCAACCCGGGTCCTGCCAGCGATAGAAAATAGATAAAGAAGTCGGCTTATCCGCAAAATTCTCAACCTGTAAGGTTTCCATGTTCACGACTTCAAAACTGCGCATGAATTTACCATCGACTCGCGCTTCTCTTGCTACCAATAATTTATTGGCACCTGGTACCCAGCCTGCAAATTCAGCATAACCGAGATCGGGATCGCTAGCCGAGGGGGGCAACACATCAACAATCCAGTTACCCTTGACTTGATGAAATAACCAGAGTTCGCGCCAGCTATCCATGGGTTGCACGGCCAGTGTCAATGCCGTCCCATTGGCATTGGCGCGCGCAGATGCAGCCCATACCACGCCGTAGGTACAACGGTTCATCAGCGGCTTGCCGCTTTTTCCATCGCTGAGAGTAATGCAGGTTTCTCCCGGTTTTCCTGCGGTACTCTGAATATTCAGCGACGATTTTGGCGCGACCGCGGATTCTGTAGCCCAACGGCTTGCACCGACGCGCAGGCCTGCATCGGCATAGGCCGCCGCATCGTCATTGGTCATTTCATCTTTATCGACGGCGGCCAATTCGTTCAGTGCCCGGTTGGCAGCGTCTTCGGCAGGTTCATGTTTGCGGCTGAGCTGATACGCAATGCTCGACCAGACAGCAGCTGTTCGCATGTGCAGGCGATTCTTCATATACTCTGGCAAGCCTGCCTGGTTGGCGCGGTCCAGCACTTCGGCACGCCATACATCGAGGCTTGCCCGTTGTAACGGTGCCATGGTCGGGTCGATACAATCCAGGCGTGTTAGCGCCAGCGCAGCTCGAGCCTTCTGTTCATTGCTGGCATCCATTGCCAACACGCGCCGGAATGCTTCACCGTCATAACAGAGCTGCATGCGACCGTCACGTTCATATCCTTGAATTTTGACACCGTACTGCGCGATGACTTCCAGATGTGCGGCAATGATCTCATCGTTCTGTTTGCTTTGCTTGCTGGAAGCGCGGCGTGCCAGGCGTTCTGCCATGGTGCCGAGCGCATCGAAAATTTCCGCTGTAATTGCGGCAGCGGGTGCAGCTTTGATATAGGCTGCGGTATAACTTATTCCCAATGCCTCGGCACCCGGCGTGTCGCGCAGAAAACGTACAACCGCCATGCTGTCCGGTGCATCGTTCGGCTCAAGCGAAACCAGCCGGACCTGTGACGCCTTGATATAACCGGCACGTTCGCGGCGGTGATCATACACCTGCAGATAGTCAAGTTTTTGACCGCGGATTTCCAGACTATCACCTTGCCATAGTACGGCCTGTTGTTGTGCCTGATCTTTCGGCGCAGCGCGCAATTGCGCCTGGTCCTGGGTAACGATAGCGATCATTGCAAGAGCAGCTAACATGATTATTGTCCTTCCTGACTAGCGGCAGTTGCTTGCGCAGTCTGGCCGGTCTTATTAGCTAAGCCCAGCAATCCAGATCCGATAAACCCACCGTTCGACGGAGGTGCTGCGATAATCACTGAAATCTTGTCGGACAATTTATCGGCCATGGCCTTCTGGATCAGCAGCGGATGCTGAGTAATCAATGCACCGTCTCGTTCCAGTTGGGCGCTGGTGACCTTGCCGATCAGCTCCTGGCGATAGGCTTCGGCATCCGCCAGTTTGCGACGCGAGTCGGCTTCGCCTGCCGCCTCAATGACCCGTGCCTGAGCGTTACCTTCTGACGTTTTAATCCGGGCTACCTTTTCTGCTTCCGCTTCATACTGGCGTTGTTCGATTTGTTTTTGTTTGAACGGCAGAACGTGTTTCATGGCTTCCTCTTGCGCTTTGGCGGCGATAATTTGTTCATCGCCCAATGCTTCTGCTGCGGTTTCACGGCGGACTTTATCGGCCTGTGCCTCCAGCGCGGTTTGTTTGACTTCCTTGTCTTTCAGCTCCAAGGTGTAGCGCATTTTTTCTGTTTCCAATTCGGCAGCCAACAATTGCTCCATACCGTTTTTATAGTCTTGCGGTAAATCGATCTTGCCGATCATGACACTGCGCAGAACAATACCGTCGGCGGCGAGTTGCGGTTTCAGTTCCGTCTCAATTTCCTGTTGAATTTCCGCGCGTTTGGTGGAAAATATTTCGCGCACGGTGTACTTGGTAAAGGCCTTGTAAATGACCCCCTGAACCAGTGGTTCGACAATTTCGCCGTTGATATCTTGGGGCAGGCTTGTTGACATGCCTGTCAGACGATTCGTATCGAGGGCATATCGAACCGTCAAATCCACACCCAAAGATAGCCCTTCAATCGACTGAAATGGCGCTTCGCCATTGGCCTTGCTGCTTTTTATGGGGCGATACAATTGATCAAGCGTGGAGTATTGACGCAATTCATAGATGCCGGGCACGATAAATACCATGCCTTCACGAATCAACTCGCTGCTGCCGGTCAGCTGATTGATCCTTACACCGACCTCGCCACGCTGAATATAACTGAACGGAGGGTGCTTGTATAAACCGTATCCGGCCAAGCCAATTGCTCCAATGATCAGCAGACCGGAAAATCTGCTACTCACCAGCACAAGTATCTTCTTGCCGGCAGATTTAGTATCGGAAAATGTACGCGATACGATTGAAATCAAGGTGGAAGACACGGCCTGTACCACAGGTTTGATACGGTTCAACATGACAGCACTCCTTATAAGATGATGGATAAAAGTTCAGCAGGACAGCATTCGTGTGATTGTTTTGCCCTGGATCGCATCATGCAACGCATGCTACGGAGCATTCAATGCGGCCGGGCTGCCAGTATGGTCATGGTTATGGGGTGGTTCTTCCCGGCAGTGAAGAAAAACTCACAGCAGAAATATGACATTTGCAGGAAAACCGTGGATACTGCCAACAACACTAAACCAGCCGGAGTCATGCATGTTGAAAGTCGCGATTATTGAGGATGATTTACCAACCAGTAATCAGCTTAAATCATGGATAGAAGCCGCCAAGCCGGGCATACATATCGATCAGTGGCATAGCCGCGATGAAGCGGAAAGTGCGATCGGCCGGGAGAAATACGATTTGATCGTGCTGGATATTGAACTGGGACGCGAACGCCATGCGGGTGTCGCGATTATCAATGCGATCAATAAACACCATGCCACTCCGGTGCTGGTGGTGTCTGCGATGCCCGCGACCATTTACCGCAGCATCATGAAGGCATTGGATGCGTGGGATTATTTGCAAAAGGCCACGTTCGAAGAAACGGATTTTATTGATACGTTTTTAGAGATGCTGCGCTCAGTAAAAGAACGCAAACAGCCGACTGCCGCCACCACCGAATTGAGCATGGACCCTTTGCGCCAGCGTTCACCGATCTGGCGCGGACATCGCATCAACCTGCCATTGACAGCCCAGCGAATACTGGCGTCATTGATCGCCAATCGCGGGCAAGTAGTGACTTACGACGAGTTGTTTCAGGTGGTCAAAAGCGGACGCAATCGAGACAACATCCGCAAACATATCAGCACAATTCGGGAAGCGTTTCGCGAAATCGATGTCAGCTTTGAGTGTATAGAAAATGTGCCGATGCGCGGATTTCGCTGGGTAGATAACGCAAACGGGCACAATTAATATGTTATTCAAATCGCTGGCTGAATATCGTTTGCGCCTGCTATTTCGCGGCGCATTTTTATTATTGGCAATCGCCACGGTGGCGCTCGCTCTTTCCGTGTTACAGCAGGAAAAGCAGGTCAGCTATAACAATTATCAAACCAGCTTCAAGAAGACCCAACAGCAAATATCTGCCACCTTACGAAATCCGGTTGGGCAGTTGGCGTTATTGAATCCTCCGGGCGACAAAAAAACTGCGGGACTGCATCCGCTCTTATTGCCTTTCTCAGCGCTGGATTTCGACGATCAGAACAAAGTCCAGCAAGCGATTACGATGTCGGGTTGTCTGGTGCAATACGGTAGCAGCGGATCGTTGTGCGTCGGCATCGGCAATAATCCCTGGGCTGGCGGATATATCTACGCCGCAGGCAATTTCGATAGCACGACCCTGGTTGCGCATCACCGCGGTGACAACGATTTAAATCAGGTGCATCGCATGAAAGTCAGCGTCACGCTACGCGGACAAAGCTATCGGTGGATTGCACCGTTTGAACTGGATGCCGTATTCAAGAATCAGGGAATACGCGGCCGGTTCACCGGTTTTTGGGAGGGTGACGCGAACAAGCCGAATGCCAGGCCGGTCAAAGAATTTCGCGGGTGGGTTTGGCAAAAGGCAGCGTGCAATCAATCAGAACTGGATGACGCCGACTCGGACTGTCAAAAGAATGCGTTTTTTTCACTGCGTTTGCCGATTGCGGTATTGCAGGAAGCTTTGTTTGACAAGAAGCGCCCGGTTTGGCCACCGGAAGATCTGGATCAAATTCAGGTACAGCTGTCCGTGCTGCCGCCCAATAGCGATGTGCCGCTATTCGATAGCAGTCGGGAGCCAAGTTCCGCACCGTTTGCCCTAAGCGAATTGCAAACTTCGTTATTGCCGGGTGAGTCTTTGCGCATACGCAAATTGAACAGTCAGACCGATTTAATTAAGCTCAGTGGTGTCAGCGATAACAGCGATGAATCATGGAATGGATTGACCCGACTGATTCGTCGCCTGCCGGTGACAGAGTTTGATCAACCGCTGGTCAGCATGGAGCAGATAAACACACCATTAGGTAAATACGAGGTGGTATTGCAAGGCGATGTGCGCAGCGTAAGCAAGAATTTGAGTGTGGTTGCGACCCGGGTGTCTTGGTACGTGGGTGGGATGCTGCTGGCATTGTTGTTGGCCTGGCTGTTTATCGAAGTCGGCATCATCCGCCGTATTACCTTGCTCACCAGACGTGCTTCCTCGTTGTCCAAGACCGTGAAAGGAGCGGGCGGACTTGAACGGTTTGATATCAGTGACTTGCGCAGCGACGATGAGCTCGGCATACTGGCCAGCTGTCTGCACGATCTGCTGCGTCGGGTTAAAGAGGATGTGGAGCGCGAAGCAATTCGGGCCGATCAGGAAAAGGAAATGTGGCACGCTGTGGGGCACGAAATCATGTCGCCGTTGCAGTCGCTATTGGTGTTGCACGGAAAAGATGATGACCTGAGTCATCGTTATATCAGCCGCATGCAGCAGGCGATTCAGGTTTTATATGGTAGCGCCTCGCCGAGCGAAGCGTTTCAATCTACGGTGCTTCAGGTTTCTGAAATCGACATCACGACATTCTTGAAACATGTTGCCAGCAATGCGCCTTTGGTGGGCATCGCGCAGATTGAATTTAGCGGCCCCGATCAAGCGGTGATGGTACGCGCCGATGATTATTCTTTGGAGGACGTAGTGACCCATGTGTTGCGCAATGCTGATCGGTATCGGATTCCGGGTAGCGCAATCACAATCAATCTGCTGGCCAGCGAGACTTCTGCAACGATCATAATCCATAATCAAGGGCCGCAGATTGCGCCCGGATTCATCGACAAAATTTTTGAATATGGCGTGTCCGATCAGCAGGATTCGGGTGCGAATGGCAATCGCGGCCAAGGTCTGTTCGTCGCGAAAACTTATATGGCGAAAATGGGCGGTACGATCGCTGTCGAAAACGTGGCGGATGGAGTGAGTTTCACCCTGACTCTGCAACGCGGAAATAGTTAGTCTTTGGAAGATGCAGATAAAAATACCGCTGAGCCGAGAGAGGCGGGTTAACGATTTGCAGTCCATCCAGTTCAGCAAATACAGCCAGCTTCGGAAAAATAGAATAACCGAGGCCATGGCGAACGCACCAAAAATCTTAAGGTGGGAGCTAAAATCATGGCAGCATCACAGAACAATCAAATGATTTAATGGATGAGATTGCCAAAGCAGGACTGGATATAGACCAGGGCAGGGTACTGAAATTCATAGGGGCGATTTATTACGGACCGGATGAGGTTCATATACTAGCCCTGCTAAGTTCGCCTTCTGGATTATTCAATCGTATTAATTATTATGTGTTCCGCACGAAGTTGGGATCGGCAATTTTTTACCCTGTCTGCAAGATGTTTCGAACCGCTATGCTTAAATTGATGGGAGTTAAATATATCGAAAATTTAAAACAGGTCGCCATTGATATCGGCCAAAGCGTATCGTCGGCACAAATTTCAAATCCATCGATTTTTCGTAACGTGCTTGGAAAAGTATGGATCGATCTGCCGGAATCGGTACAGCAAATGCATGACGCATCTACCGGGACAATTTTTACAGGGGCAGCGAAATTTACCAGAGGCCGCAGTTGGCTGGCGAAACTCATTGCCGCTATTTTTAGATTTCCCAATGAAGGGAATGATGTGCCAGTTGAGGTCAGAATTGAAAAATCTGCCGACGCCGAATTCTGGCAGCGTAACTTCAATAGGAAAATATTCAGAAGCAAAATTACCAACGGCACAGGTAAATATGAACATCTAATCTGCGAACGATTTGGTCCATTCACTTTTGGTATTGCGTTGGTTCTGAAAAATAGTAAATTGAATTATGTAGTGCGTAACTGGAGATTTTTTCAAATGCCATTGCCAGGTTTTCTGTGCCCAGGAGGCGATAGCTATGAATATTCCTGCGATGGTAAATTCAATTTCAATGTTGAAATCAAGTTTGCGCTGACTGGTTTGATAGTGAGTTATCGCGGATGGCTTGTCGGTACGCCAAGCAGTTTCGCAAATATGCGTACAGCTGCAACAGAAGACACCGGTACAACCTGACCCCACCCAGCGAGTATTTCGTTAATCGATTGCTCTAATTCAGTGCGCATGTCGCGAGAATCGTCGCGAGAAAAGTTCTTCGATACGCAGACCAAGATAGCACTCCAATAAACGACATGCATTGTCTACAAAGTTAAAGAAAAGAAAACTATAATTCGTCGTTGTAATTTAAAGTTACTTCGAATGATGGCAGCCAATGTCAACATTGCACAGTGATATCAATAAGGAGAAAAATTGATGACCGATGCCAAAGGCGATATGCCTACCGGACTGAGATCACCACCTGATGGGTATATTGACTGGTTGGCCGATCTCAAAGACCGCATCCACAACGCGCAGCAGCGCGCCACGCTATCCGCAAATCGGGAATTGGTGCTGCTGTACTGGCAAATTGGACAGGATATTTTGGCTCGGCAAGCGAAACAGGGCTGGGGGGCTAAAGTGATCGAGCGCCTGGCGCATGATTTGCATGCTGCTTTTCCGGAAATGAAAGGTTTTTCGCCGCGCAACCTAAAATATATGCGCGCCTTTGCGGAAGCTTGGCCAGATGCCGAATTTGTGCAAGCGGTGCTTGCACAATTACCTTGGTATCACCAATTGGCGCTGCTAGACAAATTGGCCAACGTCGAAACTCGCCGTTGGTACGCAGCCAAAGCGATTGAGCACAACTGGTCACGTAACGTTTTAGTGATGCAGATCGAAACTCGGTTGTTAGAGCGCAGCGGCACGGCGGTAACCAATTTCGACGCCAGCTTGCCAAAGCCGCAGTCCGACCTTGCTAGCGAGTCACTGAAAGATCCGTATCGTTTCGATTTTCTTGGCCTGACTGACGCGGCACAGGAACGTGATATAGAAAACGCGCTGGTGAAACATGTCACCGAATTTTTGCTAGAACTGGGAGCCGGCTTTGCATTTGTTGGACGGCAGGTTTTACTGAATGTTGGCGGAGATGAATTTTATATTGATCTGTTGTTCTATCACCTCAAATTGCGCTGTTATGTGGTTATTGAGCTTAAGGGAGGCAACTTTAAACCAGAACATCTGGGGCAGTTAGGTTTTTATCTCACGGCGGTAGATCGCCAAGTCAAATGCTCACATGACAATCCGACTATCGGCCTTTTACTCTGTAAGAGCAAAAACAAGATCGTGGCCGAATATGCATTAGGTGATAAGGCCCAGCCAATGGGCATTGCCGAATACAAGCTACTCGAATCTTTGCCTCAAGAGTTGCGGACCAGTCTGCCAAGTATTGAACTGATTGAGCGTGAGCTGGGGGGCAACGATGCGTTCAAGGAAGTCGATTCGCGATGATTAACCGAGTCAAATTTAATCCAATCTCGATTATGTGAAGGTGAAGAACTACATATCGCCATTCCTGACAAATGATCGCGTTTGAGTTCCCGCCACGATGATGTGATCTTCCAGACGGACACCAATGATTTTTAAAAGTTGTTTCATTTCCGACGTCATCAATTTATCTTTGGGCGATGGCATAACATCGCCGGTAGGGTGGTTGTGAAAGAAAATTACTTTGGCGGCATTGTGCTTCAATGCGGATTTCAATATTTCGCGCGGAAAGACTTGCGCCTGAGTGAGAGTACCAAGTGCGATTTCCTCGCATTCAATCAGGCGGCTTTTCACATCGAGCCACAGCGCGCCGAAAATTTCGCGTTCTTCGAGAATTAATTTATGTAGCAGATAACGCTCGACCAGGGTGGGCGAGGAAATAGAAATGGTTGTTTCTCGCAGTCGACCCGATAAAATGGCGAACGATTGTTCTATGATTTTGTTTTCGTCGTGTGTCGAAAATTTGGACGGAAAATATCGCGACATCAACGGGAGTAACCGTGTGGCTGTAAACCATTTGAGATGCGAGTTTTTCATCGCGTAATTGTGAGGTGGAGCTGTGGTCAGCACCACGTGATTGAATACCCATTTTAAATCGTACGGGCCTATTGTCGGCCATAATTTTTTTGTCCGTTTTTGACATGCTGATTCATTATCGCGGCCAGCACATTGTTTGCACTACATCGGAGTCAAGTCTTCATAATCCAACATTCATCTTGCCAAATATTGGATTGTTAGCGCAGTAATCGCCTTTGCCGAAAATCGTTCCAAAGCAAACACGAATTTTAAGCCCATATAAATCAACAACTTAAAATGTTTGGTTAAGAGACCTGATCTCTACCTACTACCTGTACCTGTAAGCTTCACTTATTAGTATCCGTTTGATAAGCCAGTTAGGCTGTTTTGTAGAGTTGTTTGAACATACTCGAAGTCCCAGGTGGCGAGCCCCTCGCATCCAGACATTAGATAGTTAGTTGGTACCGGTACGTATGGATGTGCCATTAAATGCATTCTTTTGATTGCTTCACCCTTAGCGGTCTCATTGAGGCTATTCCACCATGAAATTCGTATTGCATGGTTTTCACAGCAAGATAGAGAAAAGCGAAGAACGGCGTCTTCGAGCCTCTCACCTTCCGCAACTTTAGATGCTAGAGATTGAATAAAAGGCAGGCAGGTTGGATTGCTTGAGACATGCCAAGCAAAACAAAAAGCCCAACCGTTTGGTATAGGTGCGGTAAAGAATGTGATGAGGTCTAGAGGGACATCCAGTTCTCCCAAATCTTGAAGGAAGCGCCCTTCGAAATCAAAGTCGGGATAAATCTGGCCCGACAACTGAATGTTGCAGGGCTTTGATGAGGTGAAGTAAGTGAACTCGAATTTCTCGTAGTCGCCTACAAGCAGCGCTTGATCATAGAGAGCTTTGTGGTGCTGTAGGCCCGCAAGACCAGTGCTATGTCCAAGGTAGACTGCTTCTAATGTCGAACGCTGCTGTGATGAGAGACCAGGGTAGTCTTTCATCGTCTTCATCACCGCGACGGCGTTTTCTTTCACGAAAAGTTCACGACAAATGCATCGATAGGCATAAAGCGCAACCTGATGTTTTCGGGGTTCCAAAGGAAAATTATCGATGGGCTCGAAGAGCGCATTGTCGTGATGTTTGCAGAAGCCAGGGAATGTTGAAACCTTGTTAATTCCAATTTTTTGGGGAAGCGGGCAGCCTCCAGTCTTTTGAAGAATTGTAAGGTCAGCGTTTAAGCGATAAACATGTCCTGCTTCGGCAATGAGGTTTAACTGCCCCTTGTTTTGTATTGAATGTGCCGAGATGATTTCATCACAACGCGTTCCGTTGGAATAATGCAGGCAACGTCCCCGATTGTTCTGTCGCTTGGATTCACGTTGAAAGTCGCTGGTGAAGCTCATGTTTTGTGCCTTGCCTAGAAGAAGATCATGGTGCCAGCAGCCAGTTTGGACATTTGGGGCTTCATGTTGCACAACTAAGTTGCACCATCACCGGCAACCTATCAAACTTATCGAATCAGCGGCCAGCGACGAACGGTTTCAACTGTTTATCAATGAAATGACTAGGTTTCCACCCGCCTATGAGCTTGTCTAATAGGAATGTGTCCGCCGCCGCCACTCCTAAACCAACCAAAGGATTTGCGATAGCTCCAGCAACACCACCAATAACGTAGCGCAAAATCTTGGAAGGTAATTTATTGACCCAGCCTTCAGAAACAACCTCCTCTAAGTAAGAGCTAACAACGGCCACATCCGGATTAATCCCGCCAATCCATTTGTGAAATCTATCTGCTTTATCCAAGAGCACCAAAAAATCCTCAAACGTTTTTTCCTTACCGTTGATCACTTCTTTCAAACTTGGGCTGTTCGGTAAAACTATTTCCTGGAACTGATTCAATTCTCTCAAATTCATTCCAGCCCTATGCAATAATTCATCACACCGCAGGCGGACAATGTTCGACCCTACATCAGAGGTACGAAAATCACCGCCGTAGTGCGATGCAAACGCCATATCAGCCCTAGCCATGAGGATTTCGTTAATCAGGTGCGCAATGGTTACTGCTTCCATTGACGTATTTGAGGCAAGGCGCAATGAATTTATCTTATCAACGTCAATACTTGTAGAAACTAAAAAGCTATTTACGCTAGAAACTACATGGAACCGCACATTTCCTGACTGATCTTCAGCTCCGTAAGTTGACTTAAGAATTTCCTTCACCGCATTATGAGCAAATTCAGTTTCGAAAATATCTTTTGTGGCGGCCTTAGTAATCCCACCCGGCAGAAAATAATTGCTTTCAAGTTTCTTAAAAGGGACCTTCCGACAAAATTTTTCGGTCAACTTTCCAGCGTCCTTCTTAGTATGCCCATTTCTGACTAATACTTCTTCTACTACTTTAGCAAAATTAGGAGGGCCAGCACCAAGGCTAAATGCGATAAACGAATGGTACTGCATTCCGCCAACCGTCTCGGTGTGGGTTCCCAGCGATTCGTGACAGTAAACCGCACTAACATTTGGCCTATTAAGTAGCTCTAGAAGTAGTGGCATACCAATTACTTGAACAAGACCAAACAGGGAACTGTAGTCAAGAATCATGTGAACGTTTTGATAGTACAGCAAGGCTTCTGCAAGCTCCCCTACTGATACAGGCGGCCCACTCTCCGAACGACGTAAGACAATTTTTTCAAACATTTGAATATCCTAAAAATAACGCAAATTTGAGAAAATAATTGAGCCGTATTAGTACTGATCGCTTCGTATCAACGCCGAGCACTTGCCAATGCCCACGGCACAACTGCTAACCAATTTATTCCTGCCGGTCATGGGTTAAACTGCAATCTCCTTTCGTGGAACTTTCGTTTGTAGGTCTTAATGTTAGAACTGACCCTGCGCCTCTGCACCCTTACTCTAGGAATCCGTTACGCGGAAGGTGAGATTGCGACTGAATCCAACATGCGTATCCCAAATCTTTGTCGCAGGATAGATTCGTGCCGCCGTGAACAGTGAAAGCCGATCTTTGGAAGAGATCATTGGACCAAAATAAATTGCGCTTAGATCCTGCAGATCGAACTTGTAGTCAGTATAGTTGCCAGTGTCCGTTGAACGTTTGAACGATGCAATTCTCCACTCGTGCTCATAACCCCAGTCTGGAGATTTCGTGTAGGTGGCCTCGTGCATGACTGTTTCGATAGCAAGCTTTGGCATCAAACAGTTGATATCCGCCCATCCGTCAGCGGTATAGATGAGTGGCTTGTCCTCAGGGTAGATTACCGGCTTTGCGGCAAGCCATGCGCTATCGAGATCGTCTGAGCAGCGGAACTCCAATACTACTCCTCGAAACTTTTCTGCATAGTGATACCACATAGCGGTATGTGCCGGACTTTCGGTCAAGCAAAGAATTCGGTGGTCGGGAATCCAGTCTCTCCAGAGTTGGCGCAACTCCTCCATAGCCATGCCGCCTGGTCGATGAGGGGATACTAGATTATCAAGCCTAGTTAGAAGCCTCGCCTTCAATTCTGATGTTATACCGTTCTTGATTGTTTCCAGAATTAGACGTAACTCAGGCCTATACGATGTCGTGTCCTCCGGAGGTCGCTCAATCAGCGAGCAAATTTTTTGACGAGAAGCTTTCGCAAAGTCTTCTGGTGATATGTCGAAAGAGAGTTCGCGTGGTACATCGAACGGATCATTGAAAAGAACAGGCGAACTCCAACGAAGAGAGCAAGTCGTCAATACGATGCGCGCAGTGTCGGCGGACATGTACTTAAAGAAGCTCTCTCGGTCATGGCGGCGATTTGGTGAACGCATGTATTGTGGCTTTCGAGCGCCTACTAAGCGCAAAGAGGCTACGTAGAAAATTCCATTAGTTGTATTAATCACCGATCATTGTCGAGATAAAGCCAGCCAATAGGGACGTTCTCTTCAGTATTGAAGAGAACGGAGTGTCAGTTCTAACATTTCGACACGACTCAAATTGTCTCATGGTCCCAGCCGAATGTTTTAATGTTAGAACTGGCCCTGCGCGCGTGTCGCTGTGCATATTCGCTTCAGATGATCGGTTTTTTCGATATGGATTGGAGAATCAAGGGAGCAGTCGCGCCAATGTTAATAGCAACTATGGCTTTGTCAATTTCGTAGACGACCGCAAGCCAACCTCCGATTAGAGCGATTATTAGACGGATTACGTAGTAAAAAAAGTGACTGTACCTCTCAGGCAGTTTAATTGTAGAGGCCTCATAAAAATGAGCAATCGTAATAATTTCTGTGGCAAGACTTCCTCCAAAACCGCATAAGAAAATTTCCAAATTAGTCATTTTATTTGGGTGTCTTGTATGATTTTAGTTGTATCTACGTTATGTTTTGAGATGGGATTACCTATGTAATCAAGAAATCTCTCAACGATATAGTTGGCCTTATTTACAGTTAACCGCTGCCTCATTGTTGAGCGGATTTCCTCGACTTTATTAACATCATTCTCGATCTGTTGAAATGCCGCTTCACTGTAGTTCAATTTCTTACTAAGTATTTCAAGTTCAGCTGGCACGACCTCTTCCAGTTGTTGGCGTTGAATTTTCAATGTCTCCTTAATTTTTTCTAGATCTCCCAAATTATCTAAAGTGCGATCCTTTTTGATTAGATCTGTATACATTTGTTCTGAAATAATTAAATCACTGAGCAACACTGAATGCTTAGCTTCAACTGCATTGCGCATTGCCTTAGCCATTTTGATGTTTAGTTTAAGACTTATAAGTTTAATTCTTAGTTTGTTATCTAGATAAACGAATACGTTAGCCAAGATGTTGAGCAGGAGCACAAACGAAATAAATATGCCAAATAGGTATGGCGAAAAATGTATCAATCGCTCAAACATTAAATTAATTATTTCCATATCCTCGAGTTTTTCTGCGGTGAATTTGAATTCACAAGATTAGATAGGCAACCAAATTTTGACACAATGATATTTAAAATATTCCGATTGAACTCAAGAGAAATGAGTTGCAAAAATGAGACTTGACTCAGCTCTCTTCAATATCAAATTTTCCGCCCATCTTAATACTCTTTGAACGGTAGGTCACTTGACAGTGCTTGTCCAGGCGTCGCCAGCCAGTGCCACAACTGCTTATGCGACATTGAGCCTTCACAAACACGTAAGAGTGCTTCACCAAGATCATGACTTTCCACGACGCTAAGGCGTCCACAAGCTGCGACAATCAAAGGCACACTTGGATCAACACCAGGATGGCACAGAGTGACGCAAAATGCCGATTTGTGTCCGTGAATTTCTGATGCTGCGAGAACTTCCGTAGCATCATTGTGATCGACCAATTTGTCGCCTAGCTTTGTTTTGACTTCCAAAACGATTTCCGGGGAATCCTCAATTGTCAAGAGGTAATCCGGTGCACCTTGCGTTTTTCCATCATCCAATTTCTGGAATTTGATTTGCAAATGTGTGAAAATTTCCTCTAAAATTTCTTCGAATTTTTTCTCTTTCATTTCGTAATATTTGGTGATGAGATCTGCTCGAGGGCATTTTTCTCCCCTCTTTACATGTCGCTCAGCAGCTCTCTTTCTTTGATTTTTCTTCCAGTCACGACACGTGTCACGCAACCAATTTCCCTTAGAGCTCGGTGAAGGCTTTGTCTTCACAAACACCTTCACCCTAACTGCATCAGCCACCGCCGATCCAAGCATTACAAGCTCTGGTTTTGCGTACCCTTCTGAGCGAAGAGCTAAGATCTCATAGCGTCGAAGAACAAAGTCTGATCCTGGCACGTTCAACGACTGCATCCAAAGTACATCGTCCGGCAGTCCTGCATTCACGCGAAGACTTAGGCGACGAATAAGACGGGGCAGCTTCGACAGTGCCTTCAAATCAATGCTGGGTCCCGCAATAGCCATTGCTCGCAAGGCCGGTAAGACCCGCTCGTCTGAGGCAGCAGAAAGAATCGCGGCAAATCCTTGCAGCATCCAACATAAATTTCGGAAAAGCTCATGCAACATACCGGCACTCAAATTTGGTAGAGCACCTTCAAGCTGCTTCAATTCGACGCCGTCCATCCAGTTGCAGCATAGCTTAGTTGCGTTTACCGCAGGTACATCGGCCATCCATACAGGATCAACCATATCGGCCGAATAAATGTCGGCATCGAAAAGATTTCCTTTGTCAATTGGCCAGGGCAAATATCTAGTCCTTTCCGATGACCTAAATTCTGGGCTTGCCAAACACGCATGGAACAAAACGAATGCAAGCCTGTTTAAGTCCCCAGCAGCCGTCAACGACGGTAGATATTTGACCAGCGTTTCGGCATTGCATCCCGCATATTTGAGTAGGTAAGTGCATGTCTTGGGAAGAAGCCCACTATATGCGAGCGCTTTACCTACGGGCGTTGTTGCCAACTCCCCCGCGGCAGATGCGATTAAATAGCGTTCGTTAAGCAAAGAATCTACTGCTTTAGACAGCTTTGCTGGCCAGCGTGCAAATGCCTCCAAATTATGTTCTTGTTCACGCAAGGCGCTAAATGTTGTACAAACTAATTTTTGCAACTCGGCGCGTGTTGCAGTCAATCCCGATGCCACTAGCTGTAAAGCAAGCTGTTCAAATTTTTCGGGGGAGACACGTGGTTCCAATTCTGGCATTGCCGCCAAGTTCAAATAGTCGCGAGCTTTGCGTACATCAAACAATCCCGACGCGAAGAAGACGATGCGCCCCTGTTCGTGGTCAAATCCCATGCGGCCTACCCGGCCAGCCATATTATGGAAGTCGGCAGAATCAATCGGGACACGAGTCATCGAATCCGAATCCCATCTTTTCCATTCATCGAATATTGCCGCACCAAGCGGGAAGTTTACCCCAGCTGCTAAAGTGCTAGTCGCAAAGACCACATCGAGTTTGCCTTCGAGTAGATGATCCTCTACAACTTTTCTCTCTTCATCCGTCAAATCGGCCGTATGGCAGGCCACGCGATAGCCTAGAGCTCGAGACAACATTTCGTTGGCTGCTGTTTCTGGGAGCTCGTTAAATGCGAGAGAAAGTTGTGGACTCTTTGCCGAATGGGCTGCATCGATGAATCTTTCTGCGCCGTCGAAAGCAGCCTTTTTGGTCATGCAAAAAATGATGATCGGTACAGGCGGGCGATTTTCTTGCAACAGTGCAGTCAATGCCGATATGGTGCTTGGTGCTCCCCCTACTGGCAGAGGCAACCCATCCTGAATCTGATCCGGTTGGCTTGATCGCGCGACGGCCATGTTTGACGATGTCCAACATTCGTATTGGAGATGCTTTTCTCGCGTCGTCGCAATTACGGTTGGAACGCCCAGCCAAGCAGCAAGATTGTTGGCATCTGACCGGTGCAACACCGCCGAAAGTCCGACAAATTGTTTCCATCCGGCGTTTTTTATAAGTGTAAGCAAAATTTCGACATTTTGCCCTCGGTGTTGGTCACCTAGTAATTGAATTTCATCGCATACGATTACGGTGTTACTTAACCTCGACGGAATCCCAGACGACGATAGCATCGCTAAATATTTCTCGTATGTTGCGACCAATAGTGGCGAAGAAAGTGGGTCTTTTGGGGCCTCGCCATCAGCATCAATGACGTAGTCTCCAGTGGCTATAACAATGGCTGACTTGTCTCCAGCCAAGTAGGTAGGCAATAGCAATGTGCAAAAATCTTCGAACTTCTGCCGAGCCAACGCACGAAGTGTGACCAGATAAACCGTATTGGCGCTTGACTCGATAGCTTTGGCAATCGCCCAAAGTGCTATTTGAGTTTTTCCAGTCGATGTGGGTGAAACCACGAGCAGGCTTTCCCCGCGGCCAACGCCTGCGTCAAGCGCTGCATATTGCGCGTCAGTGAGCGAAGGGTTTGCTTCCTCACGAAATACCAAGTGGTTCAGCGTTTCGTCCGACAACCCGTGATTCGTAGGCAAGCCATATTTCATCGATTTTCCCTGTGGATCTAACGTGAATTAGCAACACCTGCTGTGCAGTTCTGACTTTTTATTTCTCCCTCATTTACCCAGGGATTACCGTCGCGCTACTCTTTTCTTTTGGCTGGTCGTAGAGATAAAACCTTGATCAAGCGTTCTATTCAAATTCGAGCGTTGGTACCCGCTTCAAAAGCGGGTTTCCGTCCACTATTTCATTAAATGTGATACTAATTTTTATTAACTTTCCACAGATTTTAATTGTTGTGTCAGACGGAGGCATTCAGAGTTAGTGCAATCAAAATTCGTGATGGTTAGTAAGTATCGGCCGATTGCATTTATTTGAATTCGAACAAACTTTTTCGAAGTTACTGCATTCCGCCAATTTTTATTCGAAATTAATGCAATCAGCTGACTTCTTGCGTTTTGTATATCCGCATCTGTCCGTTCCACGACAATGACGAGGTGGATCGCCGCTTATTTGCACCCATCCGGATTAATGTCGAATTGGAAACTATTTCCTGTATCGGGTTGCGGAAGTACAGTATAGTCATCGGTGGCGGGAAAAATATGTTGGTCGCTGAATTTTACTGAATCCGGCAGTGGCGCGGAGTTTTAGAGGTGAACTGGATTCAGGTTATAGTCCAATTCTTTCGAAGACAGAACGCATGGGCAATATTTCCGCGTGGTCGATCTCCATAAATTTTTTGTCAAAGCAACAGCGCTTGAATTTCTTCCCACTTCGACAGTGACATTGATCATTTCTGCCGATCTTAGTGTAATCAGAATTTGGTACCTGCTTCTTACCCCAAGCTACTCCACCGAAATTTGATACCCTAAGATGTCTTCGATTGAGTACTTCAGCCAAATATTCGAGGCCAATAAAACTTGGCGCATTGTCTTGAATTGCGATCACACAACGCTTGTCGACTGGGTGCTCGACTAAGGCCACATGATCCATGGCCAGCATATTTCTTGCAATCGCACACGCCCTCTGCCCCCGATAGAGTTCGTTTCTCCTATGGCTGCATTCGAATGAATCAATGTCATTTCCGCATATGCTGCATTCAAACCATCCGACAGCCCATCCTACGCTGGCAAAGATTTTGTAAGGATAGAGAGACTCAAGCGCGCCCAACTGTTCGACTAGCGGAGCTAAGGTCAATCCCGACCATCGACGAATCAGGCGAAGTGAATCGTTGGCATCTTGCAATGTCACCCACGATTCCGAATAATGTCCCAAGGAAATTTTCCACCAGAGGCTGCCATATGAACGAAAGAACGCTACATATGTTTCCAAAATGGAAATGTCATTTTGAATCTCATCGGAACTATTTGTGTAAATCTCTCGCGCCGAATTTAATTGATCGAACAGGTCGGTAATTTCAGGTGACGCATCTAGCCCGACACCCACGTCAATTTTATTGAGGTGGGCTTTAATCACTTCTTGCATGCTGGCCAATAGGGTCAGGCCTTCATCGCTATTCAGTAGGTTCATCGAAGAAATTGTCCAAATCGAAACGTTTTACGGCTTTGCTTAACGAATCGCCGTCACCTGAAAATTCAAATTTTTTTGTAGTACCATCCCGCTTGTTCTGATACATGACAGACATATGGACTTTCGGGTGATCCGATAGTAAATTTCCTTTGATTTTGTCATAAAAATAACTAGAAACCAAATTCAGAAGTACCGACATTGAAGTATTGCCAGCAAGATATATCAGCGGAAGCCAAATATCTCCACTGTGCAACGCTATCTTTGGGGACGAGCTTGGTAGTGAGATTGGAAATTCTGGACTGGTTTGCTTGATCCACTTTGCGAAATCTACTCCGTCAGCTTTCAAGCCGAGAGGGGTTTCTCCATAGGGCTCAGGGACTAACCCAATACCATCTTGTGTTGATCCGCAGTACTCCAGGTAAGCCGCATTATCTTCGACGGTGTGAACAGATAGCATAGGGCTAGATTGTGAATGATTCGCCATAAAGTATTATTGACCTAGAATAAAATTTTCTGGATTGGACGACACCAAATTTTCCGGTGTCTGTGCCCACAATAATCGTCAAGTCATGTGCCGTTGAGTGCGCGCGCAGTAGTCGTTGTTGGTCAAGACAGGCAACGACTGAGGCGACAACGAAAGCGCCAGCAACCGCTTCCGAAGTTAGGCGTTTGAATCTGAACGACCACGTCGGGCCGAAGTCGGCCGTTGACCATTAGAATAGCATCTTACCCATTTGGAAAGTACACGAAATCTCACGCGAAGCAGGCAAAGCCGTTCAGTGCATCTATCACTTCTGCCTACCCTCAAATCCGGGACTGGCTGAAAGTGAATGAGATTGAAGTCACTCACCAAGCAGTTGGGCAATTTACTGTCCGTCGCATTATATAAATTGCAACGACAATCCCGTTGGATACTTCGAGAAATTAAATAATCCGATGAAGTTTAACGCAATTAATTGCTTTTTTGATCTCAAAATATTCTCTGGCTGGGTGTTTTTAAAACAATTGAATGACGTGCAGGAAGAAACATTTTCACTGAAGAATTCTTTCTAGCAATCCACAAAATTCGAAAATCAATAGCAATACAGCATTAACGATATCCAATTCACAATCAGAATGCCCTATTTAGGGCATAGCTAATCGACCCAATACTCTATAGACTCTGCGACTGATGCAAATAGGCAACTAATTACAAATGCTGCGTTAACGCTGATCGAGCCTAAGGTTTTTTGATTGGTTAATTTAACTCACAGTTGGAGTTGCAAGAGAATATTTGGCATAAACCATAGGAGTGATGAGCACATGAACAGAATTATCGCATTATTATTTTTAAGTCTGACGATTGCAATTTCAGGATGTGCGACTGTTGATTCCGCCAAAAGTGATTTGGGGAAAGGTACATCTCAGTACTTTAAAAATTCCTACAACGATGTTTGGAATGCGGCACTTAAATCGCTCGGTACACTTGATATTTCTGTTTCTAGTTCGGACAAATCAACAGGAACGATCATTGCCAGTAAAGGAGTTTCTGCGTTCAGTTGGGGAGAACGTATCGCTTTGCGTCTCACCAGCGATGGATCCGACCAGACACGCGTTGAAGTAGTTTCTAATCGTGCTGTGGATATAAATGTTACGGCCACGGATTGGACGCAAGAAATTTTCAAAAATATTGGGGCACAACTTTCATCTACCAGTGGATCACCCACAGCATTACGAGGGCAGGCAGTGCCGTAGCCTGCCTGGCAATTAGCCATTCAGGAAAAAGGCTGTAGAGGCATAGATTCAATCTAGGCCTACGATGATTTAAGTGAATTCACTAGTCTGGTCTCTGAAACGAACGAACGCTTTGCTGCGCGAAAGCGGCGATGTTGCTTTATATGATGCATTGTCGAAGAAGATAATCGTGGAAGAGACAGCACGGGTTGAGAACCGATCAGAAAGTTTTGGAAAACTGAAATCAATTCGAATTTGATGTAAGAAATGGAGAGGCAAATGCAAAGCGATATATACACCGCGTTCTACAGTAAGCAATTAGGCCAATGGTTGCTGTGCTTTTTTCTTGGGCTTATTCCAGTTCTGTCCCACGCCGGAATATTTCGATCTGATTCGATCGATTTCACCGATGATGAGAAACAGCAATTTCAAGATTCCTTTGATCGCTTTCCTCAAAAAATTCTTCCGAATCTAATTCCAATGGGCGGTGCTATTTGGCTTGATAATCAGCACGTGATTATGACTGTGAACGAAATGCCAGATGGGTGGAATACTGAAACGATGTTGATACCGAAAACCGACTTATCACCTGTAGTTGAACCGCATCTGTTTACTTCGCGTATTGTCACTGTCGATGTTCAATCCAATGCCATTCAGGACTCTATATATCCAGCGGGTGATTTGGTGTGCGTCGATAATGGGAGGATTGTTATCGGGGTGCCTCCAAAGACAGGCGCGTTCGATGAGTATTTCAGCGGGAAATACGGTGAGAAACTTGCCCCTATGACGCACCTTTTGCGTGGACAAAAACCGCATTTGATTTGGGTGAACTGTTCCGAAATGGATAGGAAGGGAAAATTTCTCACATTTAAATTATTGCCGGAGCACGGCACACTCGAGATTACGAAAGATCTTTCATTTAGTTTGAAAGCCATCCCTATGTCTCTTTATGATCCTGTCGGTCAACTGATAGCAACAATCCAGTTAACCGCTGATGCAATGCCTATTGGGCTGCGTTATCTGCGTTATAGAAATCAATACGTCTCCGAAGGTATTGTTAATGAAAAAACAAAGCATTCGGGGTTTTTATTGTCGTCAGATGGTAAATATTCTTATATCGAGTCAGACCCGTTTCTTGCTTCGCTGGCGCAAAAATATCATGGTAGCGGTAGCGTTAGAATGACTAAGATTGGTCCATTTTGGACCTACTACACAACATCTGATCGTTGGGGACAGCGTGGTCTTTATTTTCGCGAAAGCGGGAAATTACTACGTATAGATGATAGCCAAGTTGGATCTCTGGCTGTGTCCCCAGATGGATGCAAACTATTCTATGACCGTACGACTGGGAATCCAAAAACTATTTATCAAAAATTGGATTTTGGTCGGCGCAAATTAGTTGTGCTGGAATTGTGTGAGAACACAATTAAGAATTGACGATTTCATGTATCAGTGTTCTGCCAATTTATTAAAACCATAAAACTGTGAGTTTTCACGGTCATAAAATAAAGAAAAAAATATGCCAACATCAACTGCTGTGTCAATTGCCTTACCAGGATCACTTATTACACCAGTTAAGGCAGCCAATATTCAACTTGGCGTTGCTGTAGCTCAAACCGCCTACGCTCTCAACAATGGGATAGGTTTTGTTGTAGGGCAACCGTTAGATTATATTGACGATTTCGCTAACTTGGCAACACCTGGAACTACACCACTTAACGTTACGATTCCATCTGGCTTTACTGTCGAAGGAGTTTACAAGAATAATCAAAATGGTGCAGATGTATATGTTGCATATAACCAAGATACACATCAAATTTTAATAGGCTGTGCTGGTACAAATGGCGTTGGAAAGGATCACCCTGATACGGTAGCAGATGCGATTGATCAAGGGGCGGGGCAGGCGGCATGGGTTTTAGAGAATCCTGACTTTCAATCAGTATTACAAAAAATTAGTGACCAAGATCCAGATGTAAGTGTCACCGTCTCCGGTCAGAGTATGGGTGGAACTGTGGCTCAGTTGATTGCAGTTGGATTGACAACCCAGTCAAATCTTACGAATTCCGATGGCACACCACTTTCAACTATATTTGATGCATCTCAAGTTAGCGGGGTAATTGTTAATAGCCCTGGAATCTCGGTTGGATTAAATGCCTGGAATGTTAATACGTCCCAAAACGACTCAATTAATACGCTGAGTTCGAATTTTACGAACATCATTGTCGGCAATAGTGCCAATGGGCAGCAAGATGTTGTATCACAACTAGGGGGGCAGTCTTTAGGGCAAACCTATATGGCAATGGCGAGTGATCCAAGCGCGACAGGTAGTAATTTGGATAATATCGCTTCCTTGCATATGTTCAATGGTGAATTTGCTCTGGCGTACAACCAAAGTGGTCAGAACTTCGCGACGATGCTGACGCCAGTTGCTAATCCATCAGCGTTACCGACAATCGATACATCTAGTTTGTCGAACAATATGTACACCATTTCTACATTGCTAAATACGAACGATAGTTATCTTTCGCTCGCGGCATCGGCGTTGTTAAGTGTGGAGTTTAGTCAACCAGGTCAAACCGCAGCGGCTATTTCATCGGTCCTACAAGTGAATGGAGTACCGGAGACCATCGCAGACGTTATTGGAGGTATGGGTGAATTTATCCTAAGAGCTGCTCCATTGATTAATCCGCTTGTGTTCGTCGAACTCATTGGTAGTCTTTATACTGGCGGTCTTATATCGGGCAATACACCAGCATACGAGAATCCGCCGGCAACTATTGCTGGTTATACATTATCATCGTCAATTGGCCCTTCAAATTCCGGAGATACGGGATTTCGGGCTGCTACATATGTAGCAAATGATGGTAGTGGCAACCTCCTTACTCGCTACAGCGATGGATCTACCGTTACCGTTATCCCGCCGAGCAGTCAAATTCCAAACGGTGAACTGCTTTGGACTCGCCCTGATGGAAGTTACGCGGTTATATCCGGTACAGATGGCTCCGGCACTTTGTATCTCGTTAATGCTACTGAGATGGCACAAGTGAGTATCAGTGCAGGGCAGACTTTGTCGGTCAATCCCGGCGTCGGGTGGACGATTGTGAGCCCAGTATCAGGAGATTCACAAGGCAGTAATGGTGAATATATTAATGATATCTCTGGATTGAACGTTAACACGTATTTTCAGCCACCTGCTGGTGACTCAATCACGCCCCCTTCATTAATTATTGTCGGATCAACCCAGTCAATTCCTGTTATCACGAGCGCAAATCAGCAAGTCACTATCACCAATGATCTAACAAGCACGATAGTTCAATCCGTCGCAAACCTTCCCCCCACTGTTATTGGAGGTCAAGCTGGCACAATCACGTTGAGCAACACGGCTATCACATTCGCAGCTGGTACTCAGGTGACTATTGTTGGCTCTGGGAATAATATTAAGGTTACGCCAGATACGGCTGGCTCTTCTGCCTCTACGAACATTGTCGTCAGTGGCTCCATTGTTGCGGTTTCATCAGGTAGTACAGCAACTATTACAGGAACAGGCAATAGCCTTGTGATCGTTAATGAATTGGGATCCTCCTCCGCAACAAGTATCATACTCAACAATGGTCTAAGCGGTTCTGCGGCGGGTAATGCCATAATTGCGATTGATGCTCAAGGCAATGAAACGTTGTCCGTGAATGGCGTTACAGCGGTTTCTATACCAAATACGAGTGCAATCAATGTAAATTCATCGGGTCAATTTGTAGTCACGACGCATGATTTAAGCGGTTCGTATACTGTTACGGCATATGCCAATCAGTCTGGCCCAACCATTTCTACCACCTACTCCAATCCCGATGATACAAATGTTAAAACCGTTTCCACTTACGATACTTCCGGCAACCTCATCAACACCAGCACAATTACCCAGTCTTTAGACAATACGCAAGGCAGTCCAACATTTGGACAGCCCGTTGCCAATGTTTACGACATAATTAATACCGATGGAAGCGGAAATATCACGTCAACTGGGGTACGTATTGTCAATCCCACTGATGGAAGTTATCAAACTGCCCTATTTGGTTCAGTCACAGCTGCCGATCCTAATGGCACAATCGCAATAACTAATACAGATAGCCAAGGTAATTCCACATTAGTTACAAATCAGAATGCTTCACAAACACTGACCAATTCAGTCTCCGGTTTTAACGATGCATATAACCTAATCAAGGCCCTCCAAAACGGTCAAACAGTAAGCGCGGTAGGTTCTGGCTTGAGTTTGACAAATGATTTAACGGGTGGACAAAGTAACGTCTTAGGCGGAGCTGGTGGGGCAATCGGTGTTGTAACAGGGATTCAAGGTTTAAATAATGCAATAAAGACAGGCGATGTTGCCGAGGGAGTTGTTTCGGCGGCAAGTATTTTTGTCAATGGGGTTGGCGTTTATAATGCCGCTGAACAAGCGGCGGCAAATGGTACTGCAAATTCAGGTGTTACGACTGCTGCAAATGGAGTTGGTCAGGCGATCCCTTTCCTTACTGCGGCCTATGACCTGAAGAATAACAACATGACAGGTGCGATGAGTTCGACAATGGGAGCTGGGGTTGGCATAGCTCTCGATGCTGAATTTGGTGCTGAAATTGGTTCAGCAGCTGGCCCGATCGGTGCCTTAGTTGGTATTGCGTTGGGATATGTGGTAGGCGATTTGTTTGGAAACGACCCAAGTCCAGTGCCGCCATGGGGTATGGCTAGCGTTTCTTCTTGGAACAGTGCACACGGTACTTACAATATTGCCGCTGTCGGTAGCGGCGGTGGCGATACTATCGCCAGTACTGCGTTGACCAATTTAGTGGGCAATTTGCAAAATATCACCAACCAATACAACACTGCTAATCCAGGTAGCTTACAACTCGGACTCATTCCAGAGCGCTTAGGTACTGTAAGTTACAGTTATGGTGAATTTAATATTAATACAGTTGATCCGGTGACTGGACAGGATATTAATAGCGGTCTGTCCTATGACAGCAATGGTAATGTCGTAGGAAGTAGTTATAGTGGCAATGCGGGATTTTTTGAGAATATGGGGCAGTATTACACCAATAACGCGTTGGCGCAGCAAGCAATTGCACCGGAATGGGAGGTGCAGACGGCGCAGATGCAAGCCGCTAACGGTCTTTCCAATGCCGGGTTGACACTTACTCAGCGTGCCGCCAATCTCGGTGAATTGGCTGCGCCATTACCTGCTGGGGCGACAACTGAAACATGGAACCCAATTGCGTTGGATTTTGGTGGTGGACTAGCCACGACCAGCCTTGCTGATAGCACAGTGCAATTTAATGTTGATGGCACTGATAACTTGGACGGTAATCTCACAGGCGTCACTACGTCACAATATCTGCACCAAACAGCATGGTTGAATAAAACGGATGGCTTTTTAGTTCTTGATGAAAACATGAACGGCACCATTGATAATGGTGAGGAAATGTTTAGCGATAGCCAGGTTGCACCGGGTTATCGGGGCATTGCCAGTCTTGCGGCATATGACGCCAATGGTGACGGCGTCATTAATTCCAATGATCCTGTGTTTGCACAATTAGGTGTATGGATTGATACACAGGGCAATGGTCAGCTCACATCGGCTAATTACCACAGCTTAACCAGTCTGGGGATTGTTAGCCTGAATTACGAAATGGGGACGTATACCGACAGTGATGGCAGCGTACACCAGATGGGCACACTCAGCTTGCAAGCTGATACCTTAGGAACTAGTTACACCGCAGCACCTAGCGGTATTCAATTAAGCACGACCAATAATCAGGTGACATTAGAAGTTACTCAGTTGAACAACTTATCTAGTGTGTTGGCCAATGAAGTGAGTTTGAGCACGAATGAAGATGTACCCGCAGTGATTCAAGTAAGGGGCAATGGCAGTAACGTGCAAGGTTTGTTGGATACCGACAGTGTTAGTAATGCGCCTAATGCCTTATTGCAGCTATCAAGTGTACAAAACGCAGTAGGTGGAACGGTAAGTTACGATGCGCAGGCTGGAACAGTGACGTTCACGCCGACTGACGGATTTACTGGGGCCGCGGGCTTTGATTACACTGTGGACGCAGGTGCTTACGGTGAGGCAACAGCGCATGTGCTAGTCAATGTTGCACCAGTGGTTGCTCCGCCTCCTGTCATAACCGGAAATACGTTGCAACAACTTCAGGTTTATGGATACCAAGAATTTTCTGGTGTTGCGTGCCCATTAACCAATTTTGGGACTCCTTACAATTACTACCTTCCCATCTATTCGCCTGGCGTTGGTTATGCGAATGCTGGCGGGGGTGGCGGATTGCAGATGCGTACCACGCCTGTCGGTACTGAAACCAATAACGAAGCTGGTACTTTGTCGGTCAGCGATTCCAGTTATTCGGCCAGTCAAATTACGTGGAGCGTAGTTACTCAGCCTAAATATGGTACAGCCACCATTGACGCTAATGGTAATTGGTCCTATCAAAATCCTACTTATGATTCGATTATTGACCAAGGTGGCGGCACCATTAATTATGGAGAGAACTACAACATCACTGCGGATGCTTTTGTGGTTGAGGCAACTGATCCACAAGGTCAAAGCACGCAATATACGGTTGGCGTCAAATTACCTTTAGCGCCCGTTTCACAGAGTAGTGTTGATCCATTAATACTGGATTTGAATGGCACGGGTTTTCAGTTTACGTCAGTAAGCAATTCCACTGCATTTTTTGAGCAAGCCAGTGATGGTCTGCGCCATCAGACCGCCTGGACCACAGGCGGTAATGGCATATTGGCGTTAAATTCATATGGCAATGGCATTGTCCAAGATAGCAGCCAGATTAATTTCTATACGCAAGTGCCAGGTGCTACCAATGATATGCAAGCCTTGCAACTGTTAGCCAATGGTGCAGGACAGTTAAATGCGTCCAGTCCGATTTGGTCGCAATTGGGTGTCTGGGTTGATAGCAATAACGATGGTGTTTGCCAACCAGGTGAATATCAGACCTTAACCCAATTGGGTATTACGTCGATTAATTTTACCGATACACCTTCTTTCTCTGTACAAAACGGTGTGGTCATTAACCAGGTTGCTACTTTTACCTATGCCAATGGCACCACCTACAATATGGCAGAAGCCGCATTACCGGTCTCGGGCAATGTGCTGATCCCAGACGGGACCGGCGGCACCCAAATTGGACAAGTTGCACAGGCGTCAGCGACTAATCCGATCGTCGTGGGAGACGGCAATAATTTAATATTGGGTAATGCTGGCGATAACGTTATTTCGGCAGGCGATGGCAATAACGTTGTCATTACCAGTACCGGTAATAATATGATCCAAGTTGGCAATGGTAATAATTCAATTCAAACCGGCGATGGTAATGATTTTGTGGTAACTGGCAATGGAAATAACACCATCTTGTTGGGAGCAGGACCAAAAACTGTTGTCGTTGGCGCCGGTAATAACGTGGTGGTCGGCGGTAGCGGTAATAACACGATCATGGCAGGGGAAGGCAATAACATCCTCTACGCGGGTAGCGGCAATAGTTTGGTCTACGCCGAGGATGGCTCAAATACAATGGTTGGCGGTACAGGCTATAACGAGCTTATTGTTGGTAATGGCAACAATACTTTAACAGATGGCGGTGGTCGTGCAGATATGACTGCAGGCACTGGCAGTAACACGTTTTCCGTGACGAATGTTCTTGATACGATTACCGTGGCAGTACCAGTGGCGGGAACGCCAGCCGGTGTCAATACCGTTAAAACAGACGTGAATTGGACGTTAGGCACAAACCAACAAATTCTTTGGGGCACGGGAGCCAGCGCATTAACATTGACAGGCAACAATGCTGGGAATGAAATTATTGGTAATGGAGCCGCTGATACGTTGATTGGCGGTACCGGTAACGATACCTTGGCTGACAGCGGCGGTGCAGCCACCATGATAGGCGGTGGAGGTAACGACTCCTTTGTTGTAAGCAATGCCTCGTCTGTCATAGAAGAAACGCCAAATTCTGGTACCGCAACGATTAAAACCAGCGTTGATTACACTCTGCCTGCCAATGTGCAAACATTGATTGGTACAGGACTTGCCGCATTGACACTCACTGGCGGTAGCCAGGATGGCGTGACAGTACAGGCCAATGATGCCGACGATACACTAATAGCAGGTAGCGGCGTGGCGACATTAATTGGCGGTGCAGGCAGTGATACTTTTATCGTCAACAGTAGTAATGATGTAGTTGAAGCGCAAGCATCAGGCAGTCCCAATACGATAGAGAGCAGTGTCAATTTTACCGCCGCTAACAATATACAAAACTTGGTTGGTACAGGCAGTGCTGATCTCACGTTGACTGGCAACGGTCAATTTGACACCGTACAAGCCAACTCCGGTAACGATACCTTAATTGCTGGCAACGGTTCCGATAATTTGGTAGGTGGTAGCGGGAACGACAGCTATCAATTGGATAATGGCATCAATATCGATAATGAGGCGGTATTACTGGGTAGTGGTTTCAGTACTGTGACTGGTGACGACAGCAATGCGGCGATTGAAGGCAATGCCAGCGGTGCAGCCAGTATTACACTCGGTGATGGTAGCGATCAAATCAATCTCGCTATGAACAACCAAGTCAACACGATCATCGTAGGTAATGGTGACGATGCAATTTCGGTCGGACAAGGCAATAACACCATCACCGCAGGTAATGGTGCAGATCAAATTACTGCTGGCAGTGGTAACAACACTGTGCAACTGGGTAGCGGTACTGATATCGTTATTCTGGCTAATGGCAACAATCAAGTGGCCACCACTGAGCAAACAGGGACGGTTGATACTATTCAACTAGGCAGCGGTAACAACACTGTCAATGTCGGAAATGGTTCAGACTTGATTACTGCAGGTAATGGTAACAACAGCATTACTGCTGGCAGCGGATCCAATACGGTGACGTTGGGTAATGGTCAAGATAAGGTGAGTTTGGGCGATGGCAATAACAACGTCACGGCCACAGATCTGTCTGGCGTCGCTGATAACGTGCAGTTGGGCAATGGCAAAAATACTGTTTCAATGGGCCAAGGCAATGATGCTGTTACGGTAGGTAATGGTGCAAACATCGTTACCGTCGGTAGCGGCGCAGACACGATTTCAGGCGGACAAGGCAATAACACCATAACCACAGGTAATGGCGCAGATCAAATTACTGCTGGCAGTGGTAATAACGTATTGCAACTGGGTAGTGGTATCGATAGCGTCAATCTTTCTAATGGCAACAATCAAGTTACTACCGAAGATCAAACAGGCACAGTTGATACTATTCAACTAGGCAGCGGTAACAACACTGTCAATGTCGGAAATGGTTCAGACTTGATTACGGCAGGTAATGGCAACAACAGCATTACCGCTGGCAGCGGATCCAATACGGTGACGTTGGGTAATGGTCAAGATAAGGTGAGTTTGGGCGATGGCAATAACAACGTCACGGCCACAGATCTGTCTGGCGTCGCTGATAACGTGCAGTTGGGCAATGGCAAAAATACTGTTTCAATGGGCCAAGGCAATGATGCAATTACCGTGGGGAATGGTGCCAATATCATTGCCGTTGGTAATGGTACGGACACGATTTCCGTGGGACAGGGCAATAACACCATCACCGCAGGTAATGGCGCAGATCAAATTACTGTGGGCAGTGGCAATAACGTGCTGCAACTAGGTAGCGGCACTGACCGAGTTGTTCTGGCTGATGGCAACAATCAAATTACTACCACCGATCAAACGGGGACAGTTGATACTATTCAATTAGGTGACGGCAACAACACCGTCAATGCTGGCAATGGTTCAGACTTGATTGCGGCAGGTAATGGCAACAACAGCATTACCGCTGGCAGCGGATCCAATACGGTGACGCTGGGTAGTGGTCAAGATCGGGTGAATTTGGGCGACGGTGATAACAACGTGACCGCCACAGACCAGCCTAGCGATTCTGATACCGTACAGTTAGGTAACGGTAACAATGCGGTATCAATGGAGCAAGGCAATGATGCGATTACCGCGGGGAATGGTGCCAATATTATTGCCGTTGGTAGTGGCACGGATACGATTTCGGTTGGGCAAGGCAATAACTCCATCACTACAGGTAATGGCGCAGATCAAATTACTGCTGGCAGTGGTAATAACGTGCTGCAACTGGGTAG
>FTLB01308836.1_pt1 | contig 102726 bp, 95 predicted proteins | sample 1658291 | NCBI WGS metagenome assembly FTLB01 (sample SAMEA3914812, study PRJEB12502) | metagenome | biome: forest; material: soil | place: Canada | collected 2011-07-07 | depth 0.1 m
GTTGGTGCCGACCGGGACATTGGAAGAGACGGTGCCAGTGACCGCAATCGGATTGGCACTTGCTGCTTCAGCGCCATTTACCGTTGTTATTGGATCGATGCCGATCGTAATCGGTGGGGCGGCGAGTTCCACAGTGTAAGCCTGAGTCGCCGTCGCGCTGGCCGTATTACCAGCCGCATCGGTAGTCGAGACAGACGCAACGATACTGTCGGTGCCTGCCGCAGCCAAAATATTGCCTGGTACGCCAATTGAATACGTGTCACCCGCTGTGACGGTGCCGGTGTAGGTATGACCGTCGACTGTCAAGGTGACGCTGGTACCAACGGGAACGTTAGCTGAAACCGTTCCAGTCACATTGATTGGCGCGCCACTGGCTGCTTCAGCACCATTGACCGTTGAAATTGGATCGATGCCAATCGTAATCGGTGGTGCAGCGAGTTCCACGGTGTAAGCCTGGGTCGCGCTGGCATTGGCCGTATTACCTGCGGCATCGGTAGTCGACACAGACACAACGATGCTGTCGCTCGATGCGGCGGCTAAAATATTGCCTGGCACGCCAATCGAATAGGTGTCACCTGCAGAAACGGTGCCGGTGTAGGTATGACCATCCACCGTCAAAGTGATGTTGGTGCCGACCGGGACATTGGAAGAGACGGTGCCAGTGACCGCAATCGGATTCGCACTGGCTGCTTCCGCACCATTGACCGTTGGCAGCGCATTGATCCCGATAGAAATGGGAGGTGCCGTCAATTCAACACTATATGCTTGAGTAGCAGAGGATGAAATGACCCCACCTGCTGAATTTGGTATCGATACAGTCGCTGTAACAGAGTCGGTCGATGCCGACGCCAACACGCTGCCGGGGACGTTGACCACGTAGGTGCCGCCGCTTGAAACCGTGCCGACATAATTGTGGCCGTCAACGCTAATCGTTACGGTGTCGCCGGCTGGAACATTGGTGCTGACTGTGCCGGTAATGGGAATCGTCACGCCAGTATTGTTATCTGCAGCGTTAATGGTCGAAATAGGCGCAATTGTGACAGTCGGGCCGGATGGGGGTGTCGGTGGAATGGGCGTTATCGGCGTAGAGTCATTGCCGTGCAAAGTCTCTGAAGTGACGACGAGAGGGGGCAGGGCTGCGCCAGCGGTGCCAGACTCTGAACCAAAGTTGACTGTTTCGACGATACGCAGCAATTGGACGAACGAGTGCGCACTGTTCGAATCGCCTCCAGCCGTTATACCGGCTGCGGCAGGATCAAATAATTGATCAAGGTTGCCGCCAGAAGCAATCACGCTGTTCAATGCATCTAATTGTCCGCTTTGCGCACTCAGCGCAGCAGCATGTGGGTCTATGGCGTGAGTGCTGAATACCGACGGGTCGATCGCCATCGTCTCATTTTGATGCACGACGTAAAAATGTCCGTCAGTAAAGGCAAGCTCAACAACAGCTCCGGCACCAGTAATAATGACGTCGCCTTCATGGACCGGGTCGCCAATTTTTAATTCAACACGAGAGCCATCCGGATGTTGAAGAATGGCGTGGCCTTGAAGTACCGCAACTTTGCCGATGATGTTTGCTGAGATAGCCATAATTTCCTATAAGAAAATATTTTAATTGAGAAAGATTGTAACAAGGCAATTCTCTCTGCCATAGTGTACTGAAGTACAGTTGTTGTAAGTTTAGCTAACGCGGAATTGAGCACTGTCATGCAAAGATTTTTAAGTAAAATATTTCACATATAGCGTGTAGCCCGGCAGGTAAATCTAATATTCACTGGAAAATTGGAATAGTTACTTGCGGAATTAACCAGATTTTTGGGAAAGCTGCCTGAAAATAGAGCTGGTATTGTTAAAGCAATACCGAAAATCAAGTGTTGCTAATTGGTTAGCTCACGCATTTTTAATGCCAGTTGTAACCGGTCGTTGACGCCCAGCTTGCTAAACAATCCGCTCACATGGGCTTTGACGGTTCGTTCAGTAATGCTCAGCAAGCGCGCCACTTCCTTGTTACTGGCTCCCGCGGCAATCGCTTTGGCCACTTCAATTTCGCGTGCTGTCAATTTATGCTGCGTCATCGCTGCGGCATGCGTCGACGACGGTTTTGGTAAATTCTGCATACCGAGCAGCAGGCGCTGCATTAGCGATTCGCCTATCCACAATCCGCCTTGTTCAACGACGTTGGCAATCTGTTTTAAGGTCGCAGCTGTGGCATGCGTGTTGGCGTAGCCACGTGCCGAGGAAGAAAATGCTGCCATCGCTTCATCGTCGCCGGGCAGATCGCTCAATACGATTAATGCTGCATCATTGGCCACGGCACGAACTGCCTGAACCTGCTGCGCTACCGGTATGGAAGACTGTAGTCGCAGCCATACAAAATCAGTCTGTATCGTCGTCGGCAATTGAGCGGTGGACGTAACGACAGCTTTGGCGAAGGCTTGCTGCCAGCGCGGTAACAGGTCGCCTGATGGTGATATGAATACGTGTTTTTTAATTGTCACAGTAATGGCTAATCTAGCGTTCAGTCATTGCGGCCTGCTTGGCACGCAATACCGGTTTCAACAAATATGAAAGTATACTTTTTCGTCCGGTAATAATATCGACTTCCGCAACCATGCCGGGAATAATCGGCAGATTATTTCCCAGCGAGGTTTTAGTGGTGGCGACGCGCACGGTGTAGTAAGTGTTGCCATGATCGTCGGTCACCGAATCGGCGCCGATCAATTCCAGGGTCGCGTCCAGTCCGCCATAAATAGAAAAATCGTAGGCGGTAAATTTGACTGTCGCCTTTTGGCCCTGCCTTAAAAATGCGATATCGCGCGGCGATACTTTTGCTTCCAGAATTAATTTGCCTTCCAGCGGCACGATTTCGACGATATCACGTCCAGGCTGCACTACACCGCCGACCGTATTCACGAGCAAACGCTGCACCAGACCGCGTACCGGGGAGCGGATGGCAGACTGTTTGACCTTGTCGCTCAACCCGGCACTGGTCTGCGTCAGGGAGTTTAATTTCGCCATTGTGTCAGATAGCTCCTTGCTGGCGTTATTGCGGTAATTGAGCTCCACTTCCTGGATCTTGTGGGTGGCTTCGCTGACTGCGGCGCGTACCCGGGAGATTTGTGTGGTGGCGATATCGCGATCGCTGCGGTATCTGTCCACGTCGCGCTGCAATCTCAATAAATCCATTTCAGATACCGCGCCGGAATTGAGCAGCGGCTTGGTTACGGTCAGTTCTTTCATTGAAGATTCATAGGCCTGCGCACTTTGCGTTTGCTTGGACATGGCTTCGGATAGTTCTTGCTGTCGCTGTTCCAGCTCCTGACGCGCAATCGAAATCTGGGTCTGCATTTCATTGTTGGCGGTGATATATAGTTCCCGTTCCTGTGCCACGGTAGTAGGATCTTCGCTGACGACATCAGCCGGCGGATTGAAGGGCTTACCATCGGTAATAGCCTGCAGGCGTGCCGCTTTTGCCGACAGCGATAAATACTCGGAGCGGTTTTCTTTTACGGATGCTTCAAAGCGGGTTGAATCGACCTGCAGCAATACCTGACCGACGTTGACGGTATCGCCTTCATGCACCAGAATTTTTGAGACGATACCGCCGTCCAGACTTTGCAATACTTGCAATTGTTGCGAGGGGATGACTTTGCCATCGCCGCGCGTGACTTCGTCTATATCAACCAGCCCGGCCCAGCAGATGAAAACAAACACGGACGCAAACAGGGCGCGCAATAATATGCGCGCGCGCAGCGGCTCCTGTTCGAGAATCGCGCGATCTGCATCGGCAATAAAATCCCGTTCCGGTGCTCTTGCGTCTTCTGCCCAACGTTCGAACAGAGGCGCCAGATGCGGGTCTACGCGACGCCGGATTGGTTCCATGATGCGTATCGCAATATGGCCGACATGCATCAGACCCTTCAATAATTTGAGCAGAAAATTTCTCATGAGGCTCTCGCAATCTGACCGGACTGCAGGGCGTTGATGACGGTGTCTTTGGGGCCATCGGCCACGATTACGCCGTTATCCAGCACGATGATGCGATCGGCCAGGTCCATCAGGCTGGAACGATGCGTGACGATAATCATGGTTTTATGTTGTCCGAATCGGCCGATGCGTTCTTTTAGCTGGGTCTCGGAAATGAAATCCATGGAGCTGGTCGGTTCATCGAGCAGCATAATCGGTGGATCGAGCAATACCGATCTGGCAATCGCGATGCTTTGTCGTTGGCCGCCCGATAATGACTCGCCGCGTTCACTAACGACCATGTCAAACCCTTGCGGATGACTGTTGACGAAATCGATCAAGCCGGCCAGTTCGGCTGCGGCGACCAGTGCTCTGTCGTCCGCGTAGGGTGCGCGGATGCTGATGTTTTCACGCAGGCTGCCGAAAAACAAGGTGGAGTCCTGTGCGACATAACCCAGACTGCGGCGCAGATCGGCCGGATCCAGCTGCCGCAGATCGACACCATCCAGCAGCACCGCACCTTTGGTGGGCACATATAACCCGAGTATGAGTTTTTGCAGCGTGGATTTGCCGGAACCTACCCGCCCGATAATGGCGACGTGCTCGCCCGGCTTGATCGTTAAATTGATACCGCGCAGCGCCTGCTCTTCACAGCCGGGATAACTGAAATGCACATCTTTAAATTCGATATGACCGCGGATTTCCGGCCTATGCACGAACGAAGCTTCGTCGCTGCGTTCATTGGGCGTATTCATAATCCCTTCCAGCGCCTGCATCGCGACCTTGGCATTTTCAAACTGCAGTAACAGACCAACCACTTGCGATAAAGGTGCCATGGCTCTGCCGGCCAGCATGGTTGATGCAATCAGGCCACCCATGGTCAACATGTGTTCATGAATAAAATACACACCGGCGACGACGATAGAGACATTTATAAATTGCTGGATAGCCGATGCCCCGTTCATGGTGGAGGCAGACAGCAGACGTAGCTGCGCATTGACCCTGGCCAAAAACGCGGTGGTCTTTTCCCATTTGTCCTGCATCTGGCTTTCTGCACCGTTGGCTTTGATGGTTTCCAGCGCAGTTAAACTTTCAACCAGGGTCGCATTGCGCAATGCAGAGGCGCGGAAGGTTGTTTCTGACAGGTCGCGCATGCGGTGCTGGACAAGGTAGCCGTACAGAATCACCAGCACTATGCCTATCATGGGCAAAAATACCAGCGGCCAGCATATCCAGGCAATCACGATTAAAAATATCAGGGCAAAAGGTAGATCGATAATGGTGGTGACCGTGGCAGAGGCGATAAAATCGCGCACGGTTTCGAACGAGCGCAGATTGGCGGCGAATGCGCCAACCGATGCGGGGCGCTGCGCCAGTCGCATGCCCAAGACGCGCTCCATGATCAGACCCGATAATTTCAAATCGATACGAGCGCTGGCCAGATCGACAAAATGGCCGCGCAATAGTCGAATCACGTAATCGATGACCAGCACCAGCGTCATCCCGACGGCAAACACCCACAGGGTCTCAATCGCATTGTTGGGAACCACGCGATCGTACACATTCATGGAAAAAAGCGGCATCGCTACGCCGAAGATATTAATCAGCAGAGCTGCTGCCAGAATATCTTTAAATAGCGGCGTTTGTTCCAGTATGGCGGACCAGAACCAATGTTTTTGTACGACATCTGCTACGGATGGCGTGCGTTTATCAAAGCGAAAGCGCGGACGTGAAAATAGCGTAATGCCGGTATAACGTGACTGCAATTCTTCAAACGACAAAAAAACTTCGCCCTGACCGGATTCTGGAAACAGCAGTTTGGCGTTGCCGGTGACGCTGTTCCAGCTCAATAAAACGCAGGCCTGATTATCATTTAAAAGCAGGATCGCCGGCAGCAGCGCGACGTCGATTTTGTCCAGAGCACGACGCACCACTTTGCCGGAAAATCCGGCATTCGACGCAGCGCGCGCAAACAGCGAAGGTTTTAAACCCTGCTTGGATAGCGGCAGCCCGGCAGTGAGTGCAGCGCGGGTGCTGGGTCGTCCATAAATGCGGGTGAGCTCCACCAGACAATCTAACAGCGGATCGGTATGCAATTGATCTTCGGGCAAATCCATGTCAATTTTTGCTGTCGTTGCAGCTGCAGCCTGCGCTTCATCGATCATTTTGCTGGTGTCGTTTGGTGTCATTGCATGTGTACTTGCTTGTTTGCTCGCTCGTTAGCTTAATAGGGTTCGGGATTTTCCACGACGATCAACCAATGACCGTCCAGATATTCCCAATCCAGCGTCTTTTGAACCACATCGTTGTACATGTTGCTGCTGTATTTTTGATGAAATATGGTTGAAATATGCGTGGCATCTTTCACCTTGAACTGCAAATCGGATACGCCGAGAGTAATATTCTTTTTCTCATTGATGCGTTGCTGACGCCGGCTTAGCCATTTTTCGTGCGTTGCATCCATCGATGCTTTAAATAGCGGGGCATAAAATTTCAGATAGCGCTCGACATCGCGCGATTCCCAGGCCTGACGCCAACCGTTTAACGCTTCTGCAATTAATTTTTGCGAAGATGCAATGTCGGTTGCAGGTGCTGGTGCCGGTGTTGCGGCAGTCGGTTCCGGTGCGACCTTTTTTAATTCCACTGGCGTCGCAGATTCTGTTGCGACCGGTGCGACGAGAGGGGCGGATGTTTTAAGTAGTTCAATTGCGCGTTGATCCAGGTCTGACTTGTTGGCCACGTACGTGTCAGGTGCTTCGATCGGACAATTTGCACTGTCATTTTCATGGTCGTCATTGGCAAATTTGGGCAGAGGTCCCGCATCTGGACGAGACAATCCCAGCACTCGGAATAAATTACCCATGCCGGCCTGCACTCGCGCATACGCCACCTGCTGGTCGTACTCGGCTTCTACATAGGCGCGCTTGGCCTGGAATAATTCGTTTTCTGTATCCAGCAAATCGAGCAGGGTGCGCTGCCCGATGTCGAATTGTTGACGATAGGCGTCACGCGCTTTTTCTATCGATAGCTGATGTTGATCCAGATACTTAAGCAGCTCGCTGATTTTATGATTGTCGTTGTAGGCTATTTCCAGGTTCTGGCGCAAATCGCGACACACTTTATCGCGGTAATCGCGCGACATATTAATCTGATCGGCCAATTGATGCAGCTTGGAGCGGTCGCTGAAGCCGTTAAAAATATTCCAGGACAGGACGACCTGTGCTGTTTTATCGTTGGTTTCGCCGATCTCGCTATTGATATTGCTGCCATGCTGTCCTGATAAACGCACATCGACTCGCGGTTGAAATGCACTGTGATGGCCGGAGGCATCGCTATCGGCAGCGCGGATATTTTCTATCGCAGCCAGTATGGCCGGATTGGTTGTATTGGAAATCTGCAGCGCGCTGCTCAGTTCGGGTGGGATATTTTTATCCAGTCCGCTAGGCTCATCGAGATCTTTGGCAGGTTTGTCGCCAACCAGTCGCTGATAGCGTGCGCTGACGTCGTGCAGGTTGGAAGTTTCGCTTAACAGATTCGCTTCAGCCAATGCCAGACGTCCGGCAGACTGTTCCAGATCGACGCGACGGCCAACACCGGCCTGCGCTTTGCTGAGCAACTGGTCATACAGGGCGCGATGCTGCACGTAATTTTCTTCCGCTAACTCAACCAGTTTGCGATAACGCAGCACGTCAAGATGGGCATGGACCACATCTAACGTCGTCGTTTCCGTGACATCGTACAGTTCGTACAGTTTCTCCAGACGATTGTGGTCTAAACGATCGACTTCATTGCTGGTGGCAAAACCGTCATAAATCATTTGCGTCAATGTGATCGACTGCGAATGTGAATTGTAGTTATCCATCAGCAGCGGTTCATTGTGCATTTCATAGCTGGTGCCGGCCTGCACATCAACATGGGGCAAATAATTTCCTGCAGCAACACCGCGCTCACCGTTTGCGGCCTGGAATGCGTGCCATTTGAGTTGTACGTCTGGATTGGTCAGTACAGCCTGTTGTGCCGCATCTTTGATGCTTAGAATATCTGCATAGGAAAAGAGCGGCAGAAAATAGAAGGGGAGGACTGTGAAAAAAAGTAATGTTTTTTTAATCGGCATAAAAATGATTTATTGCGTAAATGGAAAGTGAATCCGGTGACACGCAAAAGGAAATTCGCCCATCGCAGTGCATTAAATTGCAAGAAAATCTATTGCATATATACAATATGAAAACAGGCTGTAATTTATCATGAAACTTTGCCTATTTATTAAGCGCAACAAAAAAACAGCCTATTTGTTGCAAAAAAACTTTTCTAAATTGTAATCTTGTTCGGATAAAATAATTGAATTGCTGCAAATTAGTCAAAAATAAATTAAATTTTCACTAAAATCAGGTGAGAGCGCTATAAAAGCGATAAAAAAGCGATTTAATTAATGAAAAAGCAATCAGGGCATCTAGTAGTAAAACTAATTATGATCGCTATCATAGTTGCTTTTGGTTGCTTAAAAATAAGTCTTGCTCTGGACATGAACCAGATTCAGATGTCGTACCGAAAAATGGGTGGGCGACAGGAAACGTTGACTGAATGGCAAACGATGTTGCGCGAAGCGAACGAATTGCCAACGAAAGATAAATTAAAGCGGGTCAATGAGTTTTTTAACCGGCATATTGCGTTTGTGGAAAACAAAGAGGTCTGGGGGCGGGATGATTATTGGGCTACCCCTTTAGAAACCATGACCAAGGAAAAAGGTGACTGCAAGGGATACGTCATCGCCAAGTATTTTGCGCTGCTAGAATTAAATGTTCCAATAAAGCAACTTCGTTTAATATATGTTAAGGCGCAAATAGGTGGGCCGGACAGTTCGTTGCAGCAGGCGCATATGATTTTGGCGTATTACGCCACGCCGGATGCAGAGCCGCTTATTCTGGATAATCTGATTACCGATATTCGGCCCGCTTCCAGGCGCACTGATCTGCTGCCTATTTTCAGTTTTAACAGTGATGGTATTTTTGTCGGCGTGACTGGTGGAGCGACAGTGGGGCCGGGGGGAGTCGGGCAATTGTCAAGTTGGGCGGATTTGCTGCGCCGTGTGCATGCTGAAGGCTTCAAGTAGAAGAATAAGGAATAAAACAATGTCTATGTATCGTCAAATTTGGCTTTCTTTAATATTGACTGCGGTGCTGAGTTTGGCAGGCGGTCTGTTGGCCTCGACGCTCAGTGCGCGCAGTTATCTTGAAGACCAGTTGCGCATGAAGAATGAAGACAATGCGGCTTCGCTTGCTTTGTCGCTCAATCAGCAAAAGGCCGATGCGATGGCAATCCAGCTGACGGTTTCAGCGCTGTTTGACAACGGACACTATGAATTGATCCGTGTCGTTGATCCTAACGGTAAAGAGATCGTTGCCAAAAAAATGATGTCCACCACGTATGACGCGCCGTTGTGGTTTGTGCGCAGCCTGCCGTTGAACTCTGAGCCCGGTCATGCGCAGATCAATAATGGCTGGAACCAGGTCGGAACCGTCACCTTGATCAGCAGTACTCGCTTTGCCTATAAATCGCTTTGGGATACCACGCTGGCGTTAATTGGCGCGCTATTATTTACCAGCGTGTTTGGCGGCTGGTTAGGGACGTTGGTGTTACGCCGGATTAAAAAACCGTTAAGCGACGTGATTGCGCAGGCTCAGGCAATCGCCGAACGGCATTTCATCACCATACCGGAACCGGACGTGCCGGAGCTGCGCCAACTCACTACGGCAATGAATTCAACGGTAATGCTGGTGAAGAAAATGTTTGCAGATGAAGCGGAACGACTGGAGCAGGTGCGTCTGGAGGCTAACTCTGATCCGCTGACCAAACTGGCCAATCGAAATTATTTTATGGCGCAGTTGCAGGCCGTACTGGAATTGGAAGATTCGTTTTCAGGAACACTGTTGCTGATCCGGATCGCCAATCTGGCCGATATTAATAAACGATTAGGCCGTGCTGAAACCGATAATATGCTGGTCGCAGTTGCGTCAACCATGAATAAAATAATGCAGGCGGTACCCAATTCGCTAGCCGCGCGATTAAACGGCGCGGATTTTGGTTTGATGCTGCCCTCGATGGACGCGCACCCGATAGCCGATCAATTATTGGATGCTTTGGTGAGCGGTACTTCTGCCTATATTGAAAACGGCCCCGTCGCATTTATCGGTACCGGCACATTCAGCTACGGCTTGAATCTGCAAAATTTGTTGGCGCAGGTCGATGCTGCCCTGGTCGGTGCGGAGGCACAACAGGTCAATGGTGTCAGGGATGCGGATAGCCTCATCAGTGAAGATGCGCCGCGCAGCAATGAGCAATGGCTAAAATTGATTTATCACGCGGTTGAGAATCGGGAAACCAGATTGGGTTCGTTCCCGGTCACCGATTTTGAGCAGCGACTGATACACAATGAGTGTCCATTGCGCCTCAAGTTCTCCGATGAATGGCTACCGGCCGGACGTTTTTTGCCGATGGCAGAACGTCTTGGTATGAGTTCTACCCTCGACACTGCGGCGATTACGCTGGGTATTGAGGAGTTGAATATGAATCGTCAGATCATCGGACTGGCGATTAATGTATCGGCGCGATCATTGGAGGATGTCACGTTTTGCGAATATATCCGCACACTGCTGTTGGCGAATCCTAAGGCCAGTCGACGTCTGTGGTTGGAATTTCCGGAGTTTGGTGCCTATGCGCATTTCGCTGCGTTCAAAGAATTTCGCAATCAAATGAAGGGTACGGGTTGTCGTTTGGGTCTGGAGCATTTCGGGCGTCAATTCAGTCAGGTGGGACAATTGCAGGAACTGAAATTGGATTACCTGAAAGTGGATGCCAGCTTTATTCGCGATATAGCCGGCAATGATGGCAATCAGGTATTTTTGCGTGGATTAATTGGCATCGCTCACAACCTCGGCATGCAAATTTATGCGGAAGGGGTCACAGAGCAAAGTGAATTGACGACCTTGAAAACGCTGGGCTTTGACGGTGCAACGGGTCCTGGAGTAAAGATCGCACCCATCTGAATTATTGATGAAATTGCATGGGATTGATGAATTGGTTTTTAAAAACTTAAGCGTTCGAACCGAGCATTGAACCAGGCATGCGAACTGTGATAAATCCGACCTCAAGGCAAGACAAAAAACAGAAAAAGATGCAATTCCCCATAGAAAATGACAGCAATTTTTGGTGATTTCTTGTAGAATATGCGGCTGGAGTTAAAATGCTGCATGCGCATTGGAGTTCAGCGCATGGGGAAATTCGGGCGACTTGGTCGCTTTTATTTTTTCTGCAGCCTGTATGGCAAGCCAAGGTATCAAACAGGCACGCCATGCACACAATACCGCGAGGATGGCGAAATTGGTAGACGCACCAGGTTTAGGTCCTGACGCCAGTAATGGTGTGGGGGTTCGAGTCCCCCTTCTCGCACCACAGACAATTTTTTATTTGGACGATTAAATGGCAACTGCTGTCGAAACATTAGGTAAATTAGAACGCCGTCTCACTATCACCGTGCCTTTGGCTGACGTGCGTGTGGAAGTTGAAAAACGTTTAAAAGTGCGCGCTCGTACAGCGAAAGCGCCAGGTTTCCGTCCAGGTAAAGTTCCTATGAAAATGGTCGCCGCACAGTTTGGCTATCAAGTGGAAACGGAAGTGTTAAACGATAAAGTTGGCCGTGCTTTCAATGAAGCCGCCAATGAAAACAAGTTACGCGTTGCCGGCTATCCAAACATCGAACCGAAAACCAGCGAAGCGGCAACCGAAGGCATGGTTGCCTTTGACGCGACATTCGAAGTCTATCCGGAATTGACTATCGGCGACTTAGCAGCAGCGGAAGTCGTTCAGGTTAAAACAACCGTCAGCGATGCCGAAATCGACAAGACCATCGACATTTTGCGCAAGCAACGTGTTCACTATCATGTTAAAGGCCAGGCTGGCGAACATGGTGACGGCGGTGCGGATGTTTCAGCGCAAAACGGTGATCGCGCAACAGTGAATTTCGTCGGCACTATCGATGGCGTTGAATTCCAGGGCGGTAAAGCAGAAGGCTTCGTTTTTGTATTGGGTGAAGGTCGTATGTTGCCTGAATTCGAAACAGCAACCATCGGCTTGAAAGTCGGCGAATCCAAAGTGTTTTCCATGACTTTCCCAGCTGATTATCACGGTAAAGACGTAGCGGGTAAAACAGCAGAATTCACAATTCAGGTAACGAATCTTGAATGGGCGCACTTGCCGGCCGTTGATGCCGACTTCGCAAAAATGCTGGGCGTAGACGATGGTGATTTAGCTAAAATGCGCACCGACATCAAAGAAAATTTAGAGCGTGAAGTGGGTGGTCGCGTTAAAGCGCAAACTAAAAATAGTGTGATGGATGCGTTGTTGAAGGTATGTGAATTTGACGTACCGAAAGCACTGGTCAATTCAGATGCAGAACATCTCGCTGAAATGACGCGTCAAGATATGGCACAGCGCGGCATGAGCGTCAAAGACGTACCATTTCCACTTGAAATGTTCCATGCACAAGCTGAGCGCCGCGTACGCCTGGGATTGATTTTGTCTGAACTGGTGAAAGCCAATGGTTTGAAGGCGACATTTGAACAGGTTGAAGCACAGGTTGCTGACTTTGCAAAAAGCTATGAAGATCCAAAACAGGTGATGCGCTATTACTTCAACGATAAAAATCGTCTGGCTGAAGTGGAAGCCCTTGTATTGGAAGAAAACGTCGTTACTTACGTACTCGGCAAAGCAAAAGTCACAGAAAAAAATGTCTCTTTTGATGAGCTGATGGGTAACAATCAGGCGCAAGCTTAAGTACGCCAACGCGGCTAACCAGCAAGGGATAATACATGACCAGCACATTTAGAAATTCTGCATTAGATACCGACATGCTGGGCATGGTCCCGATGGTGATTGAGCAGAGTGGACGTGGCGAACGCTCGTATGACATTTATTCTCGTCTGTTAAAAGAGCGGGTCATTTTTCTGGTCGGTCCGGTTAATGATCAAACGGCGAATTTAGTCGTTGCGCAGTTGCTGTTTTTGGAAAGCGAAAATCCGGATAAGGATATTTCGTTTTACATTAACTCTCCAGGCGGATCGGTTTCAGCCGGTTTGGCCATTTACGACACGATGCAGTTTATCAAGCCGGACGTGTCCACTTTGTGTACTGGCATGGCGGCATCGATGGGTGCATTTTTGTTGGCCGCCGGTGCAAAAGGTAAACGGTTTTCTCTGCCTAATTCGCGCATTATGATTCATCAACCGTTGGGTGGTGCGCAAGGTCAGGCATCGGATATTGAAATTCAGGCACGTGAGATTCTTTATTTGCGTGAACGCCTCAATAATATGCTGGCCGAACACACCGGAAAAACTGCGGATCAAATCAGCAAAGATACTGATCGTGATAATTTTATGTCGGCAGAAGATGCAGTCGAATATGGATTAATTGATAAAGTGATGGTTCACCGGGCTTGATTCATTGATCACTAAAAAACGCCCAGTCGGGCGTTTTTTATTTCGCGAGTTGTCCTTTTAGTTTTTTTTGTTTTCTTTTCGATTTTTTTTCCACCCTTTTCCATCCTTTTCTGTTCTCTGTAATTAAATTATGGGCTATTCACCATGACGAATGGCGCAATTACAGGTAATATCAGACCACCCCTTCTACTTAATTTGTACCATGCCAGATAAAAAATCCACCAGTGGTGAAAAATTGCTTTATTGCTCATTCTGCGGCAAGAGCCAGCACGAAGTGAAGAAACTGATTGCCGGGCCTTCTGTATTTATTTGCGATGAATGCATAGATCTTTGCAACGATATTATTCGCGATGAAATTTCCAATATTGAAACCATTGGCAACAGCAAATCGGACTTGCCTACACCAACTGAAATTTGCGAATTGTTGAATCAGTACGTGATCGGACAAACGACTGCAAAACGTATTTTATCGGTAGCAGTGTATAACCATTACAAACGCCTGAAATACCTGGGCAAAAAAGACGACGTTGAACTGGCAAAGAGTAATATTTTATTGGTGGGCCCTACCGGCTCAGGTAAAACATTGTTGGCGCAAACTTTGGCTCGGATGCTGAATGTACCGTTTGTGATCGCCGATGCGACGACGTTGACAGAAGCCGGTTATGTCGGTGAAGACGTAGAAAATATCATCCAGAAATTGCTGCAAAACTGTAATTACGAAGTCGAAAAAGCACAAAAGGGTATTGTCTATATTGATGAGATCGACAAGATTTCGCGTAAATCCGATAACCCTTCCATCACGCGCGACGTGTCAGGTGAAGGTGTGCAGCAGGCGCTGTTGAAACTGATTGAAGGTACGATGGCATCCGTACCGCCACAAGGTGGACGCAAGCATCCCAATCAGGATTTCGTGCAAATTGATACGACCAACATTATGTTTATTTGCGGTGGTGCTTTTGACGGTTTGACCAAACTGATTTCCAATCGCTCGGAAAAAGGCGGCATCGGATTTTCAGCTAACGTGAAAAGCAAAGTTGAAGCCGCATCCAATCAGCACTTGCAGGAAGTGGAACCTGAAGATCTGATTAAATTTGGATTGATTCCAGAATTAGTCGGACGTTTGCCGGTGGTGGCGACATTGAATGAGCTGGACGAAGATGCGCTGATTCAGATTCTGATCGAACCAAAAAACGCTCTGGTCAAGCAGTACGCAAAATTGCTTGAGATGGAAGGCGCCGAGTTGGATATCCGCCCATCTGCATTGCATGCGATCGCTAAAAAGGCGATTGCGCGCAAGGCCGGTGCGCGTGGTCTGCGTTCCATTCTGGAACACGCTTTGTTAGATGTGATGTACGATTTACCGAACGAGCAAAATGTCGCCAAGGTTGTCATCGACGAAAACACGATCACGCAGGGCGCGAAGCCTCTGTTGATCTACCATGACAAACCAAAAGCATCGAGTGCAAGTTGAGTAAGTGGATCGACTATTTGGAATTTGCTATTGCCATACTTTAAATTAACCATTAATCAAGTATTGGGTCACAAAGCCACCACGGGTTGACCTCGTTGGTGGCTTCATTTTTTTATCGGGTAAATTTTTTTTGTGCACTTGTGTTTTACTAATCCATGCCAACATGTTGTTGAGAATTAACTAAATAAGGTACCTTATGACGACGACACTCATTACCGAGCATACACAGTTACCTTTGTTGCCACTGCGGGATGTGGTTGTGTTTCCCCACATGGTGATTCCACTTTTTGTGGGACGCCCTAAATCCATCAAGGCACTTGAAGCTGCGATGGAGCAGGGTAAAAGCATTTTATTGGCAGCACAAAAAGCGGCTGCTAAAGATGAACCTTCCCCAGATGATATTTACGAAATAGGCTGTATTGCCAATATTTTGCAAATGCTGAAACTGCCTGACGGTACCGTTAAAGTGTTGGTGGAAGGCGTGCAGCGTGCACGTATCAGTCATATTCGTGAACTTGATACGCACTTTTTTGCGGATCTGGTTCCTGTCGCGACTGAAGAAAGCGATGATTCCGAAGTTGAGGCGATGCGCCGCGCTATCGTGCAGCAGTTTGATCAGTACGTTAAATTAAATAAAAAAATTCCTCCTGAGATTTTAGCGTCGCTGTCCGGGATTGATGATGCAGGACGTCTGGCTGATACCGTCGCCGCGCACCTGCCGTTAAAACTCGATCAGAAACAAGAGATACTGGAGATATTCAGCGTCGCCAAGCGCCTCGAACATTTGCTGGGTCAGCTTGAAGGTGAGTTGGATATTCTGCAGGTTGAAAAACGTATCCGCGGTCGCGTGAAACGTCAGATGGAAAAGTCGCAGCGCGAGTACTATTTGAATGAGCAGGTGAAAGCCATTCAAAAAGAATTAGGCGAAGGCGAAGAGGGTGCTGATTTAGAAGAGATCGATAAAAAAATCATCGCCGCCAAAATGCCTAAAGAAGCCAAAGACAAAGCCATGGGCGAGTTGAAAAAACTCAAAATGATGTCGGCCATGTCGGCTGAAGCGACAGTCGTTCGCAATTATATTGATACGCTGATTAATTTGCCGTGGAAGAAAAAATCCAAGGTCACCAACGATTTGGCCAATGCTGAAAAAGTACTTGATGCAGATCATTTTGGTTTGGATAAAGTCAAAGAACGGGTCCTGGAATACCTGGCCGTGCAGCAGCGGGTTGATAAACTCAAAGCGCCGATACTGTGTTTCGTCGGACCGCCGGGTGTCGGTAAAACTTCTTTGGGTCAATCCATCGCGCGCGCGACGAATCGTAAATTCGTTCGTATGGCTCTGGGTGGTGTGCGCGATGAAGCTGAAATTCGCGGTCATCGCCGCACTTACATCGGTTCTATGCCTGGAAAAATTTTGCAAAGCCTGGCAAAAATCGGTGTGCGCAATCCTTTATTTTTACTGGATGAAGTTGATAAGATGGGCGCTGATTTCCGTGGCGATCCGTCATCGGCTTTGCTGGAAGTGTTAGATCCGGAACAGAATCACACGTTCTCAGATCATTATCTGGAAGTTGATTTTGACTTGTCTGACGTGATGTTTGTGGCTACCTCCAATTCATATAACATCCCCGCAGCCCTGCTGGACAGGATGGAAGTGATCCGATTGTCCGGTTATACCGAAGATGAGAAAAGCAGCATCGCACAGCGTTATTTGTTACCTAAGCAGATTAAAAATAACGGCCTGAAAGAAACCGAAATTTCGGTGTCAGAAACTGCGATACGCGACATCATCCGTTATTACACGCGTGAAGCGGGCGTACGTTCGTTAGACCGTGAAATTTCCAAGATCTGCCGCAAAGTTGTCAAGATGCTGCTCTTGAAAAAGCAAGACAAAAAAGTGACGGTGACTTGCAAAAATCTGGATAAATATCTTGGCGTACGTCGCTATGATTTCGGTATGGCAGTCAAAGAAAACCAGGTTGGTCAGGTGGTCGGTTTGGCCTGGACTGAGGTTGGCGGTGATCTGTTGACGATAGAAGCTGTCTCCATGCCTGGCAAGGGTAACGTGATACGCACCGGTACCTTGGGTGACGTCATGAAAGAGTCAATAGAGGCAGCGCGTACGGTGGTAAGAAGTCGTGCAGCGATGTTGGGGATTAAGGCTGATGTCTTCGATAAAACCGACGTCCATATCCACGTGCCGGAAGGTGCAACACCGAAAGACGGACCGTCTGCCGGTATTGCAATGACCACAGCACTGGTGTCTATTTTTACCGGCATTCCGGTCAAAGCCAGCGTCGCGATGACCGGTGAAATTACGTTGCGCGGCGAGGTGCTGCCTATTGGTGGATTGAAAGAGAAGTTATTGGCGGCACATCGCGGCGGAATCAAAACTGTGATTATTCCGGAAGAGAATGCCAAAGATCTGGTGGAGATTCCGGACAATGTAAAAAATCATTTGGAAATCATTCCAGTACGCTGGATAGATCGGGTGTTGGAAATTGCTCTGGAACGTCAGCCGGTACCGCTGGTTGAAGAAGAAGTGGTAGTCAGCGCTGCTCCAGCGGTTGCCGGCGCTGCGGTTGATCCGGTTGTGAAACACTGATGTACTTGTTCGAAAAAAACGCCCCGCGGGGCGTTTTTTTACGTCAATGCCAACTGCGCAGTAACCCGACCGCTAATCCTTCCAAAGCAAAATCTTCGGTTTCAACTGTGATGACCTTGAAGTCGGGATTTTCCGGAAACAGCTCAATTAACGACCCCGTTTTTTTATAACGTTTAACCGTCACTTCATCGCCAATGCGCGCGACGACGATTTGTCCATTGTTGGCCTGACTGGCTTTTTTAACCGCCAATAAATCGCCTTCCAAAATACCGACATCACGCATCGACATGCCGCGCACTTTTAACAGGTAATCCGGACGTGTGGAAAACAGGCTGGGGTCGACGTTATAACTGGCTTCAATATGTTCTTCCGACAAGATCGGCGAGCCGGCGGCAACCCGTCCTACCAGTGGTAAAAACAGCTGATTGGCGGCCAATTGGGTGATAGATATTTGCTCGATCTGGCGAGCCTGGGTGGGTTCGCAAAGACGGATGCCGCGTGATGTGCCCGGTGTGAGCTCAATGACTTTTTTGCGGGCCAGCGCCTGCAAATGTTCCTCGGCAGCGTTGGCAGAACGAAAACCTAACTCGCTCGCAATTTCTGCGCGTGTCGGAGGAAATCCGGTATTTTGGATCGCATCACGAATCAGATTTAAAATTTGCTCCTGGCGAGCGGTAAGTTTTTGCATGGCGATGTCTTTCAACTGGGTTTATATGCAGTCTGTAATTTTATACAGTATTTATATGATTGCAAGTTAAAAGTTCTTTTTTGTTTCTTTTACCCGGTTAATGTTGTGTCGACATGCCTTAAAACATCTCGGTTTCGCTGAGATAGCGCCATTTTCCTTCCGGCAGATTACCCAGTTTAACTTTTCCGATCCGCACCCGTTTCAATCCCAGCACGGTTAATCCAACCGCTTCGCACATCCGGCGAATCTGGCGTTTTTTGCCTTCTTTTAAAATGAAATTAAGCTGATCTTCATTTTGCCAGCGTACTTTGGCCGGTAGCAGCGCCTTACCGTCCAGCCATAAACCATGATTCAATCGCTGCAGATCTGCATCAGGCAAGCGTGGACCTTTGGTGTAGGACACGCGTACCAGATATTCTTTTTCAACCGAGGTATCCTGCCCGATCAGGTGCTTCGCGATGCGACCATCCTGTGTTAACACCAGCAAGCCGGTCGAGTCGATATCCAACCTGCCGGCGGCAACCAGACTGCGCAATTGCGTAGGATGAAAATGGGTAGCCAATTTATCTTCTTCCCAGCGGTTTTCGGCGTTGATCAGACAGATTGCCGGCTCATAGCCGTCTTCAGCCTGTCCACTGACATAACCCACCGGCTTGTTGATCAGCACAGTGACCCGCTTCGATTGTTCGGCAGCGGCCTGACGTTCTATCGTAATGCGCTGGTCCGGCAAAATCTTCGTGCCCAATTCGGAGATGACTTTACCATCCACCCGCACCCAACCTTTGCTAATCCATTCATCGGCCTCACGGCGTGAACAAAGTCCCAGTTCGGACATGCGCTTGGAAAGGCGGAGTGGTTCGTTGTTTGGCGTGTTCATAGTGACATTGCTTATTTAAATTGCGGATTTATACGGTCAACGCATCCAGCAAATCAGTTTCGAGCTGAATCTGCATACGTGCATTTTGTAGCGAGGCGCCATCGATTAAAAATACGTCTTCAACCCGCTCGCCCAATGTCATGATTTTGGCCGTATGCAAATTGATTTTATATTTTGCCAGCACTCTGGCGATGGAATATAACAAACCGTTGCGATCGTTGGCTGTGACGGACAGCAAATAATACTGACCTCGTTCATCGGGAAGCAGACCTACCGTTGGCGTAATCGGGAAAGTACGGGACAAACGTGACAGACGTCCCTTGCTCGGCACTGGCAGCGTAGATTGATGGCCTAGCAGCTCTGCCAGTTCGTGTTCCACCAGACTGATGATGTCGCGATAGTTTTTGGAAAATGCTGTAGCGGAAATCAGAAAGGTATCTAACGCATAGCCGTGCTGGGTCGTGTGGATTTTGGCATCCAGTATGCTAAAACCCTTGGCGTCGAAATAGCTGCAGATGCGCGCAAACAAATCGGGTTGATCTTGAATGTACACAGCCACTTGCAGACCTTCGCCGATAGGCGCGGTACGACATTTCACTTCCGGTTTGGCACTATTTACCTTGTCGCAAAATGCACGCGTTTGCCAAACAATATCGCTGGCTTCATTGCGTAAAAAATAAACCACATCAAGCTGCTTCCAGAATTCGGTGTGGGCATTTTCCGGCAGGCCGTATAAACGCAAATTTTTCAGCGCTTCGACTTTACGGTTTTTGAGCTCACGATCCGGCGACGGAATTTCTCCGCCCAGTGCGCGTAAAGTAAGGTGGTACAAATCTTCCAGTAATTTGGCCTTCCAGGCATTCCATACTTTGGGGCTGGTACCGCGGATGTCGGATACGGTCAGCAGATACAGTGCGGTGAGATGGCGTTCATCTTTGACCACGTGTGCAAATTGTTGAATGACGTCCGGATCAGACAAATCCTGTTTTTGTGCCACTTGCGACATCAGCAAATGGTGCTCGACCAAAAACACGACCAGCTCGGTATGTTGTTTGGACATGCGATGCTGACGACAAAAGCGTTGCGCATCGACGCGACCCAATTGCGAATGATCGCCATTGCGGCCCTTGGCGATATCATGGAACAGCGCTGCCACATATAAAACCCAATGCTGCGGAAAATTGGCGATCAACTGACTGCAAAATGGATATTCGTGGGCGTGCTCCGGCATGGTGAAACGTCGCACATTACGCACCACCATCAAAATATGCTGATCGACTGTGTAGACGTGAAACAGGTCATGCTGCATCTGTCCGATGATGTTGCGAAAGGTCGGAATATAGCGTCCCAATATACTCATCTGATTCATGCCGCGCAGGGTGTGGGTAATACCTTGCGGCGCTTGCAGAATCTGTAAAAACAAATCGTGATTGACCGGATCGCTTCTGAATTTGTTATCGACCTTAAAGCGTGCATGCCACAGCGCACGCATGGTTGGCGCAGACATGCCTTTCAATTCGGTATGTAGCGCAAGCAGTAAAAATATTTCAAAAATCGCGGAGGGACGCTGCTCAAATAATTTCAGATCGCCCGGTTCAATAAAGCCATTGATTTCGTTGAAATCGGCATTGATGGCGTGCGGCTGTGATGCTGAAATAAATAATTTCGCTTCGATATTTTGCAGCAGTATCGTGTTCAGTTGCGTAACCGCTTTGGCTGCCCAATAGTAGCGCTGCATTAAATATTCGCTGGAACGTCGCGTTGCCGTGGCGGTAAAGCCAAACGTCTCGGCGATCGGAGTCTGTACGTCAAACACCAGGCGGTCTTCCCTGCGTCCGGCATGAATGTGCAGCCGGATGCGTATATCTTTAAAGGCGCGTTCATTGCGGCGCAGTTGTCTGGCTTCCGGGCCGGTAATCAGGCCGCGTGCGGCCAGTTCTGACCATGAGTTACCCAGACCTGCAGCTTTGGCTATCCATAAAATAACCTGTAAATCGCGCAGACCGCCGGGGCTTTCTTTGCAGTTGGGTTCCAGGCTGTAGGGCGTGTCTTCATATCTGACATGGCGTTGACGCAGTTCCAGAGTCTTCGCCTGAAAAAAAGCCTGCGGGTTCATCGCTGCATTGTATTGTTCTCTGAGCGAGCGAAATAATTTGCGACTACCCGTAATCAAGCGCCCCTCCAGCAGACTGGTTTGTACGGTGATATCCGCTGCGGACTCCTGCAGACATTCATCAACCGTGCGTATGCTGTGACCTATCTCCAGACCGAGATCCCATAATTGTTGAACCAGTGATTCCAGTTTCTCGCGCTCGACTGAATCAGGCGCGCGCGGCAGCAGGATTAACACATCGACGTCGGAGTACGGAAACAATTCACCGCGACCATAACCGCCCACTGCAATCAGGCTGAGATCTCCCGGCAAATGGACGGAGTGCCACAATTCGATTAATGCCACATCGACGCTGTGGCAAATGTCATGTAAAAGCGCTTCAGGCTTTTTTTTGTGCTGAGAAAATGCCGCTGTCAACAGTTGATGGCGCGCTTTTAATTGATCCTTCAGCCGTTGTGGCAAGGGTTGCATAGATTATCTTCGCAGCTGAGTTAAATGGGCCAATTATGATTTCGCGGCTATGAATGCAGGAGGAGGCGGTGTTCCGGCCGATACGGTGAGGACTTCGAAGCCGGTGTCGGTGACTAACACGGTATGTTCCCATTGCGCCGACAGGCTGCGATCTCTGGTTTTGATGGTCCAGCCGTCGGACATTTCCCGAATTTCCTTGCGACCTGCATTGATCATCGGTTCGACGGTGAAGATCATGCCCGGGACCATTTCTGCCAGCGTTCCCGGGCGTCCGTAATGCAGAATCTGCGGCTCTTCATGAAATATTTTTCCTATGCCGTGCCCGCAAAATTCGCGCACCACGCTGTAGCCGGCTTTTTCCGCATGCTGTTGAATCACGTAGCCGATATCGCCCAGATGCGCGCCGGGTTTGATTTTTGAAATACCCAGCCACATGCATTCAAAGGTAATGGCAGAAAGCCGCTTGGCCATGATCGACGGTTCACCGATAAAAAACATGCGACTGGTGTCGCCATGGTAGCCATCTTTGATGACGGTGATATCGAGGTTGACGACATCGCCGTTTTTTAACATTTTGTCGCCCGGTATGCCGTGGCAAATCACATCATTGACGGAAGTGCAGATGGCTTTGGGGTAGGGCGTGTAACCCGGGGGGCAGTAATTGAGCGGTGCAGGAATGGTGCCTTGTACGTTGACCATATACTCGTGGCACAGGCGGTCGAGTTCGCCCGTGGTGACGCCTGCGATAACGTAGGGAGTGATGTAATCAAGAACTTCAGAACCTAAACGGCCAGCGATGCGCATGCCTTGAATATCTTCTTCCGTTTTAATGGTAATTGAGTTCATTTTCTTGCCTGAAATGTAATGGTTGTGTGCGAAGAGTTTAATAAAGCATTAAACGTAGACCGAAATTATAGACTATTTGAAACTCAGTGATTTTGAATTGGACGAGGCGGACAAGCAGCAGACAGCAAGCAGGCCATGTATAACTTGAGTTTTGTGGGTGAACTGGTGTAGAATCCTGCCCTGACTCATGAACTGGTTGTGAGTCATGTACAGAATGTTAATCTGAAATCGCGAATCCGATCTATAAAAGGGTGCTCAAATTGATTGAGTCACTGATTGGATTCTAGGCTAAACCCTGGAGAAAATTATGTCAGTAACTATGCGTGAAATGCTGGAAGCCGGTGTCCATTTCGGTCACCAAACTCGATTCTGGAATCCTAAGATGGCACCGTACATCTTTGGCCATCGTAACAAAATTCACATCATCAATTTGGAAAAAACCCTGGGCCTGTACCAGGAAGCGATGAAATTCATTCGCCAGACAGCAGCGCAACGCGGCGTCATTTTGATGGTAGGTACCAAACGTCAGGCGCGCGATCTGATCGCTGCAGAAGCACAACGTGCCGGCATGCCTTTCGTTGATCAGCGCTGGTTGGGCGGTATGATGACCAACTTTAAAACAGTTAAAACTTCGATCAAGCGTTTGAAAGACATGGAAGCGCAAGTGCAAGAAGGCGCTGTTGAAAAGTTAAGCAAAAAAGAAGCGTTGATGTTTGAACGTGAAATGATCAAGCTGCAAAAGTCTATCGGCGGTATTAAAGATATGGGCGGCGTACCTGATGCAATTTTCGTTGTGGACGTTGGCTATCACAAAGGTGCAATTACTGAAGCGGCTAAATTGGGTATCCCGGTTATCGGCGTAGTCGATACCAACCATTCCCCGGAAGGCGTTCAATTTATCATCCCTGGTAATGATGACTCTTCAAAAGCGATTGCTTTATATGCACGCGGTGTTGCAGACGCTATTTTAGAAGGCCGTGCCAACGCTTTAAATGAAGTGGTTGAAGCGGTTAAATCTGGTAGCGATGACTTCGTAGAAGTGTCCGAACAGGCGTAAATTCTGAATGACTAAGTTGTCGACAAGATGACTTGATGAAAAAGGGGCAGCTTAGCCCCTTTTTTTTAAACGGGCTTAGGTCTACGCGTCAGGTTGACGCGTTTGGTTGACGAAAATAAGTTAACGAATTTAAGTTAAATTAATTGATGAAATTAGGAGAGCAACATGGCAGCGATTACAGCAGCGATGGTAGGTGAATTACGCGGCAAAACAGACGCACCGATGATGGAATGCAAAAAAGCATTGACTGAAGCCGAAGGTGATATGGAACGCGCTGAAGAGATTTTACGTGTCAAATTAGGCGGCAAAGCGTCAAAAGCCGCTTCACGTATTACTGCTGAAGGTGTGATTACCGCTTACGTTTCTGGCAACGTTGGCGCGCTGGTTGAAGTGAACTGTGAAACAGACTTCGTCACAAAAAATGACGAGTTCCTGGCGTTGGCAAATGCCTGCGCAAAATTGGTCGCTGAACACAATCCGGCTGACGTTGCAGCGCTGTCTGCATTGTCGCTTGGTGATACTACGGTTGAAGGTACACGTACGACATTAATCGGTCGTATCGGCGAAAACATGTCGATCCGTCGTTTTGTACGTTTTGACTCTGCGGCAAAATTGGCCACGTATTTGCATGGTACCCGTATCGGTGTCATCGTCGATTTCGACAGTGCAAATGATCAAATTGGTAAAGACGTTGCGATGCATATCGCTGCAATGAAACCAGTTTCATTATCGATTGAGCAAGTGCCGACTGAATTAATTGAAAAAGAACGTTCGGTCGCAACATTGAAAGCTGCAGAATCAGGCAAGCCAGCTGATATCGCCGCCAAAATGATCGAAGGCTCAGTGCAAAAATTCTTGAAAGAAGTGTCGCTGCTGAATCAGCCTTTTGTTAAAAATGACAAACAAACTGTTGAGCAAATGTTAAAAGCAGAGTCTTCTTCTGTAAAAGCATTTAAGATGTTCATCGTTGGTGAAGGCATTGAAAAGAAACAGGATGACTTTGCCGCTGAAGTCGCTGCACAGGTTGCGGCAGCTCAAAAGGCATAACAGAGGAAATAAGCAGGTAATAGGCGGTAGCCAGGCAATAACCCGATTGTGCAGTTTCGAACCCGATACACAATGTCGAATTTGAAATGGTTAGCTGAAGGACGCATATGAGTATGATTCTGACTAATAACGTAGGCATTTTCGGCGAGTTGCGTCTGCGCTCAACTGCGCAAATTATCTGTGAATTATCTGTGACCTATCAGTAGGATATCTGTGAAACAGCGGGCCGATTGGCCCGTTTTTTTTAATGTTTGAGTCGTAAAATAGAGTGCGTAAAATAGAGCAGGTAGCGCAGCAGTACCGTAATCAGTCAATCCCAGTGGAGAAAAAATGTCGAAAAAATCAGCTTATAAACGCGTACTACTGAAACTATCTGGTGAAGCTTTAATGGGAGACGATGCCTATGGCATCAATCGCGCAACAATAGAGCGTATGGTTGCTGATGTTGCGGAAATTAAGGAACTTGGCGTTGAACTGGCCATCGTGATTGGCGGTGGCAATATATTTCGCGGTGTGGCTCCCGGAGCACAGGGCATGGACCGCGCAACGGCTGATTACATGGGAATGTTGGCCACGGTGATGAACTCACTGGCATTGGCAGACGCAATGCGCCAAACCGGAATTGTCGCCCGGGTGATGTCGGCGATTGCGATTGAACAGGTCGTTGAGCCCTATGTCAGGCCCAAAGCATTGCAGTATCTGGAAGAAGGCAAGGTAGTGATCTTTGCGGCCGGCACCGGCAATCCGTTTTTTACCACTGATACGGCCGCCGCATTACGTGGTGCAGAGATAGGCGCGGAAATTGTGTTGAAGGCGACCAAGGTCGACGGCGTCTATTCAGCCGATCCGCACAAAGACAAAGATGCGGTGCGCTATTCCACCATCAGTTTTGACGAAGCTATTTCACGTCAGTTGCAAGTCATGGACGCAACGGCATTTGCTTTGTGCCGTGATCGCAATTTGCCGATTAAAGTTTTTTCTATTGTAAAACCTGGCGCGCTGCGTAGCGTGATACTGGGTGAAGATGAAGGTACGTTGGTACACGTTTAATTAGTAATTTTTAGTTGTTTTTAGCTACGCTAAATAACTGTGTTTACATTTTTCATGTAGGAGATTCACATGTCTGTGGTTGAAGTTAAAAAAAATACCGAACAAAGAATGCAAAAATCGCTGGAAGCACTGAGGGCAGATTTGGCAAAAGTGAGAACTGGCCGCGCGCATGTCGGCATTCTGGATCATGTTCAAGTTGATTACTACGGCAATCCAACTCAATTGTCTCAGGTGGCCAATGTCACGCTGATTGACGCTCGCACTATTGGTGTGCAGCCTTGGGAGAAGAAAATGGTTGCGGTCGTCGAAAAAGCGATCCGCGATGCCGATTTGGGATTGAACCCGGCGACGCAGGGCGATTTGATTCGCGTGCCGACGCCACCGCTGACCGAAGAGCGCCGCAAAGAATTCGTCAAGCTGGTCAAGACCGAGGGAGAGGATGCAAAAATCGCCGTGCGCAATATCCGTCGTGATGCCAATGAAGCGTACAAGAAGATGTTGAAGGACAAGGAATGTTCGGAAGATGACGAGCGTCGTGCGCAAGATGACGTGCAAAAATTGACGGACAAATTTGTCGCAGAAGTCGATAAACTCATCGCTGAGAAAGAAAAAGAGCTGCTGACGGTTTAACGATTTTTTAATTTTGAATGTTGAGACATGACTGAATCAAGCTCTACCAAAACTATTCCGACCGTTGAGGCAATTCCCAAGCATATTGCCATCATCATGGATGGCAATGGCCGTTGGGCTACCAAGCGGTTTATGCCGCGGGTAGCCGGTCATTCCAAAGGGGTAGACGCAGTGCGTGCGATGGTGGAAGCGTGTGTGGAACGGGGAGTGCGTTATTTGACCCTGTTCGCATTCAGTTCGGAAAACTGGCGCAGGCCTGAAGAAGAAGTATCGATACTGATGCGACTGTTCATGACAGCGCTGGAGCGCGAAGTAAATCGACTGCACGCCAACGATATATGCCTGAAAGTCGTGGGCGATTTATCGCGCTTCAGCACAGCTTTGCAGGAAAAGATTAAAGACGGGATGGATAAAACCGCGAAAAATGACCGTCTGACCGTAACGATCTGCGCAAACTACGGCGGTCGCTGGGATATCGTTCAGGCCTTCAACCGTTTGCGTATGGAGCAACCGGATTTGTCTCAGATCGATGAGCAGCATCTGACACCGTATCTGTCGATGGCATATGCGCCCGAGCCTGATCTGTTTATACGTACCGGCGGCGAACAGCGCATCTCCAATTTTTTAATGTGGCAACTCGCCTACACGGAACTGTACTTCACCGACACCTATTGGCCTGATTTTGGTCGCACCGAATTAGACGCCGCCATACAGTCCTATCAACAGCGCGAACGGCGTTTTGGTCGCACCAGTCAACAGCTGCTCGAATCTAAGAAAGTCTCTTAATGTTAAGAACCCGCATTATCACAGCGATTGTGCTGTTGGCAGTGTTATTGCCGGTTTTGTTTCTCGGCCCGCCCGCAGCGGTTATTGCGCTATGTACGGTTTTCTTTGCAGCGGCGAGTTGGGAATGTCTGCGTTTATTTGGCCATCGTCTGGTCATTCCGGCGGCCGCAGTCTGGGCGGGAATATTTGTCTGGTTGGCCTTTACCGGAATGCCAACGCAATTGATGCTGGTCTGGCTGATCGGTGTGGCGGCCTGGGTCGCGAAATTTGTACCGTCGTTAAAATTTGGCCTGCCGGATCAGAGTAGCGGATCCAATCGCATCTACAGCGTGATGTATCTGATTTCCATACTCGGTACATTTTTGGCGATTCTGGTTTTTCAACGTCAGTACTCGACCACCTATTTACTCTCGGTGATGCTCATTGTCTGGATTGCCGACATCGGTGCCTATTTTTCCGGAAAAGCCTTCGGCAAACATAAATTGGCGCCGACAATTTCACCCGGAAAATCGTGGGAAGGCGCAGTAGGTGGCTGGTTGTGCGTGTTGATCATTGCTGTCATCAGCACGCAGATTCCATTATTGTCAGCTACCTTTTCGGTCCACCTGCAACAACATTGGGGCTGGGCTGGACTGGTGCTGGTGTTAAGTTTGCTCACCGCGGCAAGCGTCATCGGCGATCTGGTTGAGTCGCAATTAAAACGACGCGCGCAGGTGAAAGACAGCAGCAATTTATTGCCGGGCCATGGTGGTGTGTTGGATCGCATAGATGCATTGATTTCTGTGCTGCCGTTGGCGATGTTGATTCAAATGCTCATCGAGATGACAGGCAAATCATGAAGCAGAAAATTACTATACTGGGATCGACCGGATCTATCGGTGTTTCAACGCTTGATGTGATCGCGCGCCACAGCGAGCGCTATGAGGTGGTTGCGTTGACAGCGCATACCCGTGTCGAAGAGCTGGCACAACAATGTCTGCAATTTCAACCATTGTTCGCCGTAGTCGGTAGCGCAGAGGCTGCCAAGGCACTCCAGGTACGACTGTCCGCACACGATTTAAAGACCAGGGTACTTTTCGGCGAGAGCGCGTTATGCGAGGTGGTCGGTGAAGCTGATGTCGTGATGGCAGCAATTGTTGGTGCGGCAGGATTGGCACCAACATTGGCTGCAGCCAGAGCAGGTAAAAAGGTATTACTGGCCAATAAAGAAGCGCTGGTCATGTCCGGCCAGTTATTTATCGATGCGGTAGTGGAGAATGGCGCAACGTTGTTGCCGATTGATAGCGAGCACAATGCGATTTTTCAATGTTTGCCGCAAGACTTCAATCGCCGCGCACCATCGCAGCATATCGCCAAAATTTTACTGACCGCTTCTGGCGGGCCATTTCTGCATCGCTCCATCGAGTCCCTGCACGATGTAACACCCGAGCAGGCGATAGCCCATCCGAATTGGGTGATGGGTAAAAAAATCTCGATCGATTCCGCCACCATGATGAATAAGGGCTTGGAAGTTATTGAAGCACATTGGTTATTCGGTACGCCGGTTGAACAGATCGAAGTGGTGATCCATCCGCAAAGCGTGATCCATTCGATGGTGTCGTATGTTGATGGTTCCATTCTGGCGCAATTGGGTAACCCGGACATGCGCACCCCCATTGCTTACGGCCTGGCCTATCCGGAAAGGATCAGTTCCGGCGTCGCTCAATTGGATATCACCAAAATTGCCCAGCTTAATTTTGAAAAGCCGGATCTTGCGCGTTTCCCCTGTCTGGCGATTGCGTTCGACGCCCTGCGTGCCGGCGGTACCGCACCCGCCATCATGAATGCTGCCAACGAAGTTGCGGTGCAGGCGTTTTTGGATAAAAAAATCGGCTTCCTGACAATTCCGGAATTGATTTTAAGCGTGATGAATAAAGTGGACAATCGCAAGGCGACCGATCTGGCAGGAATTATGGAACAGGACGCATTGGCACGCGATGCCGCTCATCACTTCATCAGATTGCTATGAGTTTGATCGAAACAATTTGTGCCTTCCTGTTTGCACTTGGCGTACTGATCGTATTCCATGAGCTGGGTCATTATTGGGTGGCGCGCCTGTGCAACGTCAAAGTTTTACGGTTTTCGGTTGGCATGGGCAAGGTATTGTTTTCGCGCCGTTTTGGGGGCGATCAGACTGAATGGGTTATTTCAGCCGTGCCGTTAGGCGGTTACGTCAAGATGCTGGATGCACGCGAGCAGGGCGATGACTCCATCGCGCCGCAGGATTTAGCCAGAGAGTTTACCCACCAGTCAGTTTGGAAGCGTATCGCCATTGTCGCCGCCGGACCGTTAGCCAATTTTGTTTTGGCGATAGTCTTGCTGACGTTTCTGTTTATGGTTGGCACCCCCGAACCTGTCGCCAAACTGCATAGTCCGGCATTGACGTCGGTCGCGTACCAGTCCGGTATTCGTGGCAATGAATTGGTGACAGCGGTAAATGGCAAGCCGATACAGCTGTGGTCCGAGTTGCGCTGGGAATTGCTGCAAAGTGCCATCGAAAAGCGTGACGCGATTCTTACCGTGGTTGGGGCGAATGACGCTGAGGGTGCAAATCAGAACGTCTATCAAATTACCCAGCAAATTATTCTCCCCTTAACCCAGTTATCCAGCGACGATATCCAGTCTGATTTTCTAACCAAGCTGGGTCTGAATTTGGCGCTATCAAAAGCGCAATTGGGTAACCTGATGCCGGACAGTCCCGCTTTACGCGCCGGTCTGCAAAAGGGTGACATCATTCTGGACATTGATGGAAAAACAATTTTAGACAGTCTGGATTTAATCGACACGGTACAGGCATCAGCAAACAAATTATTAAAAATTAAGGTCGATCGTTCCGGTGCAATACTTACGTTTTTAGTAACCCCTGATGCGGAAATGACAGAGCACGGTGCGGTGGGCAAATTAAAAGTGGAAGTCAGTTCTGCTCCCGATATGCTGAACCATCAGGACAGCCTGTTTGACGCAGTCCCCAAAGCCGTGGAGCGCACCTGGTCGACCAGTGTCATGACGCTGCAAATGGTAGGCAAAATGATCATCGGCGAAGTGTCGTTGAAAAATATAACTGGACCATTGACGATCGCCGACTATGCAGGAAAAACCGCCAAATCCGGTTTGATCAGCTATCTCAACTTCCTCGCTTTTATCAGTATTAGCCTGGGCGTTATGAATTTACTCCCCATTCCTATATTAGATGGCGGACATTTGTTGTATTATTCGCTGGAAGTTTTAACCGGGCGACCTGTTTCAGCACGTTTGTGGGAAATGTCCCAACGTGCCGGGTTAGCTATTTTGATGTTATTGATGCTGCTGGCCTTTTTTAACGATGTCGTTAGATTACTTCCAGGCTAAAGCTCACCATGTAAATCAAACCCTTCCGGTCATCTAAGAACTAGCGTCATCTTTGCTTAATAAGAATACTGTTAAAGAACTCTTGCCAATGAAATTACAATCTGCGTATTTTCCTCTTCCACATTTCCCGCGTCGTTTGGTTGCTGTTGCTGCTTTTGCTTTCGCCTCTAATATTTTATTAGACAGTGGAACCGCGTATGCAATTCAACCTTTTGTAGTGAAAGATATCCGTGTTGAAGGTGCCCAAAGAACAGAGGCAGGAACTATTTTTAGTTATTTGCCGGTGCGGGTCGGTGATACGTTTACCGATGAGAAAAGTGTCGCGGCGATTAAGTCGTTGTACGCTACCGGTTTTTTTAAAGACGTGCAGATTGAAGTGCAGGGCAATATTCTGGTGGTCGTGTTGGAAGAGCGTCCATCGGTAGCGCTGGTTGAGTTTACCGGCATGAAGGAATTCGAAAAAGACGTATTGATTAAAGCCTTAAAAGAAATCAATGTCGGTGAAGGTCGTATATTTGACAAGGCATCGGTTGATCGCGCCGAGCAGGAATTGAAACGTCAGTATTTATCGCGTGGACTCTATGGTGTGCAGGTCACGACTACCGTGACGCCGATTGAGCGTAATCGCGTGAACATTAACTTTATCGTCGATGAGGGCGAAGTCGCCCGCATCAAAAAAATCACTTTTATCGGCAATAAAGCATTCAGCGATGAAGATCTGCAGAAGATCATTACGCTGCGTACGCCGGGCTGGTTTACCTGGTACAGCAAGGCCGATCAATATTCAAAACAAAAACTGTCGGGCGATCTGGAAACGATCAAATCGTTTTATCAGAATCGTGGTTACATTGAAATGAATGTGGACTCGACTCAGATATCGATTACACCGGATAAAAAAGATATTTACATCACCGTCAATCTGACTGAAGGTGAGCAGTACAAGGTTACCGATATTAAGCTGGCAGGCGAAACGTTTGGTCGCGACGCTGAATTTAAATCGCTGATTACGTTGAAGTCCGGCGAAACCTATTCGGCCGCCAAACTAACCGAGAGCACCAAGCGCATCACCGATCGCATGGGTAATTTCGGTTATGCGTTTGCTAATGTGAATGCCAATCCGGATGTTGACCGCGAGAAGAAGGAAGTCGCGTTTACGATCTTCCTGGATCCGGGCAAGCGCGTGTATGTGCGCAAAATCGGCTTTGCCGGAAATACCACTACGCGTGATGAAGTGATACGCCGCGAGTTCAGACAGTTCGAAGGATCGTGGTATGACGGTCAGAAAATTAAACTGTCGCGTGATCGCGTCGACCGCCTGGGATTCTTTAAAGAAGTCACGATTGAAACGCCGGAAGTGGCAGGCAGTACTGATCAAATCGACGTGAACCTGAACGTCACTGAAAATCCGACCGGTAACTTCACCCTGGGTGCCGGTTACTCTGAAGCGCAGCATTTTACGATCTCCGGTGGCCTGTCGAAAAGCAATGCGTTTGGTAGCGGTGATACGATAGGTATCAGCGTCAACACCAGTCTGATTAACCGTTCCATTTCCTTGTCGCGCTTTGAGCCGTATATCACCGACGAAGGTATCAGTCGCAGCGAAGAAGTCTACTTGCGCACCAACACGGCGCCTATCGGCAGCGTCGGTAGTTATGACGTGAGGTCTATCGGTACCGACATGCGTTTTGGCGTTCCGTTTACTGAACTGGATACCGTGTTTTTCGGTGCCGGCGTTGAGCGCACCGAAGTCCAGACCTATATCGGCAGTCCGTACCGCTATCAGAAATTTGTGACTGATTACGGGAACGGGAAGATCTTCTATGTGCCGGAAAATCCGGATACCGGCGCGCCGGCCTATGTCGACGACGTACCTGGCGTAGCAAAGACTACCGCATTCCCATTTACAGCAGCATGGCAACGCGATAGTCGCGACAGCGCATTAACGCCGAGTATCGGTAGCTATCAGCGTGCCAATCTGGAATTGGCACTGATCGGCGACATGAAGTACATGCGTACCGTATACAACCGACAATACTACCTGCCGTTGTTTAGTAATTTTGCAACCCTGGCGCTGAACGGTGAGATTGATTACGGTCGTGGCTTCGATGGCAATCCTTATCCTATCTTTAAAAACTGGTACGCCGGCGGTATCGGCTCCGTGCGCGGCTTTGAAACCGCTTCCCTGGGCAGTAAAGATCCGGTTACCGGACAGTCTACCGGCGGTGCTTCGCGTCTGATTCTCAACGCCGAGCTGCAATTCCCCTTCCCGGGCTCAACCGACAGATCATTGCGCTGGTTCTTGTTTAGCGATGCCGGTAATGTCTACGATGAAGGTGCGGCATTCCGGGGTGGCGTGAAAGAGTCCTACGGTCTTGGTATTTTCTGGCTGTCGCCTATGGGTCCGTTAAAACTGAGTCTGGCGCATGCAATCAATGCAACAATATTTGATGAGAAAAAACCATTCGATTTCCAAATTGGCGGCGGATTCTAGCGTGTGTTGAAGAGTTGCGAGTTAATGGCTATTATGTTGCATTGCCATGCTGTAAGTCCTGAAGAGTTATTATTTCTGCGGAGATTATCTTGAAACAATTTGCGAGTTCATCGTTGTTGCGGTTTTTGATTGCTTCCAGCTGTCTGCTGATCGTCGTTGCGGCATCGGCGGACGAAACCAAAATTGGTTACGTGAGTACTGAGAGAATTATGCGTGAATCACAGCCGGCCAAAGATGCCGAAGCGCGTATGGAAGCCGAGTTCTCGCAACGCAAAAAAGATTTGCAGGATTTTGCTGCAAAAATTAAAACGACTGCTGAAAAATTAGATAAAGATTCGCCCCTGCTGACTGAAACGGACCGTGTCAAACGTCAGCGCGAATTGGCCGATATGGATCAGGATTTTCAACGCAAGCAACGGGCGTATCGTGAAGATGTCAGCCAGCGCATGAATGAAGAGACGGCCAAAGTCAACGAGCGCGCTACCAAAATTATCAAGCAGATTGCAGAGACAGAAAAATACGACGCGATATTGCAGGACGGCGTGTATTTCAGTCCGCGTATCGACATTACTGAAAAGGTAATGAAGGCCTTGAATAAACAATGAATGGTACCCGACTAAGTGATTTGGTCGAACGCTTGGGCGGTCAATTAGTAGGTGATGCAAATCTGATTGTTGATGGCATAGCGCCATTGGAACATGCAAATTCAAACTGCATTACGTTTCTGTCGAATCCTAAATTACGTAAAAAAGCTTGTGAAACTCTCGCCGCAGCCATCATTATAAAAAACAGCGATGCGGAGTTTGTTCAGCAGTCTGCTTATAGCGGCGCGCTGATTCTGGTTGATAATCCTTACGCCTATTTTGCTAAAGTAGCCCAGTGGTTTGAAGCGCTTAACCGCGTGCCTGCAGTGCCGGGAATACACGCTACGGCATTTGTCGATCCTAGCGCTCACATCGCTGCCAGCGCCGTAATAGGTCCTTTGGTTTGCATCGAAGCGAATGTCATCATCGAAGAGCATGTACAGATCGATGCTGGAAGCTTTATTGGAAGTAGAAGCAAAATCGGCGCGAACAGTCGGCTGCATGCGAATGTCACTGTGCATCATGATTGCCGGATAGGCCAGCGCGCGATTTTTTATTCGGGTGCAGTAATCGGTAGCGATGGATTCGGTTTTGCCAACGAAGCGGGACGCTGGATTAAAATTCCCCAGACCGGCGGCGTACTGATCGGCGATGATGTTGAAATCGGCGCCAATACTTGCGTAGACCGTGGCGCTTTATCCGATACAGTCATTGAAGATGGCGTTAAATTAGATAACCAGATTCAGATCGGACACAACTGTCATATCGGCGCCCACACTGCCATGGCTGGTTGCGTTGGCGTTGCGGGTAGTGCGGTAATTGGTCGCAATTGCACGTTCGGCGGAGCCGCGATGGTGCTTGGGCATTTAACGATAGCCGACAACGTGCATATTTCCTCAGGCAGCATGGTATCCCGCTCGATTACTGAACCGGGTCAATATACCGGGTTTTATCCTTTGGCCAAAAATGCCGATTGGGAAAAATCTGCCGTTATCGTGCGCAATCTGGACGCGTTGCGCGATAAGGTGCGTGCCATGGAAAAAGCCATTCAAACACTGACTTCCGTGCAGGATCCTGATTCAGACCAATTAAAAAAATAAATTCAAAAATAAGTTAAAAATATCGTAATAAAAGAGATGCCGAAAAATGAAAGAGCACATGAATACTTTAGACATTAATCAGATCAAAGAATACCTGCCGCACCGCTATCCCATGTTATTGGTGGATCGCGTTCTGGATTGGGAAGCCGGTAAAAGTATTACTGCGATTAAAAATGTGACTGCCAATGAAGAATTTTTCAACGGCCATTTTCCGAACAAGCCAGTTATGCCTGGCGTGCTGATGATAGAAGCCATTGCACAAGCGGCTGCGTTATTGTCATTTTTGACCATGGGGCAGAAACCGGATGCCAGTACCCTGGTCTATTTTTTAGGTATTGATAACGCGCGTTTTAAACGTCCGGTTGAGCCTGGCGACCAGTTGAAGCTGCAGGTGGAAATTGTCAAAGTGGCGCGCGGCATCTGGAAATATAAAGCGCGTGCAACCGTAGATGGACAATTGGCTGTTGAAGCAGACCTGATGTGCACGTTGCGCACTGTCGAAGGCGCAAAAACTCAAGCGGAATAATCCATGACCTCATCGAGCAAAATCCATGCAACCGCAATCATTGCCAAAGAGGCGCGCCTGGATAGTACGGTTGAAGTTGGTGCGTACAGCATTATCGGCCCGCACGTCCAAATCGGCGCCGGCACTAAAATTGGCCCGCACGTGGTGCTGGAAGGTCATACCACAATCGGGTCCGACAATACCTTCTTTCAGTTTTCCTCGATAGGCGCTGCGCCGCAGGACAAAAAGTATGCCGGCGAACCTACGCTGTTAGAAATCGGCGATCGCAATACGATACGTGAATTCTGTACTTTCAATTTGGGCACCGTACAGGATGGCGGCGTAACGCGCATCGGCAGCGACAATCTGATGATGGCCTATGTGCATATCGCGCACGATTGCCAGGTCGGAAATAAAACAATTTTTGCGAATAACGCATCGATAGCCGGTCATGTGGAAATTGGCGACTGGGTTATTTTGGGCGGCTTTGCCGGCGTACATCAATTTTGTAAAATCGGTGCCCACGCCATGCTGGGTATGAATACCAGCCTCACGCAGGACGTGCCGCCATACCTGATTTTGTCCGGCAATCCGGCCGCTGCACATGGTTTGAATATTGAAGGCTTAAAGCGACGTGGCTTTACCAGGGACCAGATCAACGGAATCCGACAGGCTTATAAATTATTGTATAAGTCCGGCTTAACGCTGGATGAGGCCAAAGTGGCTCTGCAACAGGCGCAATCGGAACATCCGCTTGCGCAGCAGGATATCCAGCAAATGCTATCCTTTTTGGATAGCTCCACGCGCGGCATCGTACGTTAAATGGGTTTTTCTGCTGAGCGCAAGTTGGCCGTGGTTGCCGGTGAAAGCTCCGGTGATTTATTGGCCAGCCGCCTGCTGTCAGGGTTGCGGCCGCAATTGCCAAACGCGCACATCCACGGTATCGGCGGCAAACATATGGCCGAATTTGGTTTCGTCTCCGACTATCCGATGGAAACGCTGTCAGTACGCGGCCTGTTTGAAGTGCTGATGCACTATCGCGAAATTAAAGCGGTACAGACCAGTTTAACGACACAGTTACTGGCAGAGCGTCCGGAAGTATTTATCGGCGTGGATGCCCCTGATTTTAATTTTACGGTTGAACGGAAACTGAAAGAAGCCGGTATCCCAACCGTGCATTTTATCGGTCCGTCGATTTGGGCATGGCGTGCCGGGCGCATCAAAAAAATCAAAGAATCCGTGTCGCATATGCTGGTTATTTTTCCGTTCGAAGCCGAAATTTATCAGGCTGCGAATATTCCGGTGACCTATGTCGGTCATCCGCTGGCAGAAATTTTGCCCATGGAGCCGGACATGTTGAAAGCGCGCCAGGAACTGGGTTTGCCGCTGGATTCCACCGTCGTGACCATCATGCCGGGTAGTCGATTGTCTGAAATTCAGTATCATACTGAAGCGTTTATCGGCGCTGCAAAAATCCTGGCGGCGCGTGATCCCAATATTCGTTTTGTTGTACCCATGGCTGGCAACAGGCAGCGTAACGCCTATATGGAGCGTGTGATACAGGCCAAATTGACGGATGTGCCGGTATTGCTGATTGATGGTCGCTCGCATGCGGCCATTACCGCAGCAAATAGCGTGCTGGTCGCGTCCGGTACCGCAACACTGGAAGTCGCACTATTGAAAAAACCGATGGTGATCGCCTATAAGCAGATGTGGGCGACCTGGCAAATTATGCGCCGCATGGGTTATCAACCCTGGGTTGGTTTGCCCAATATTTTGGCGCGTGAATTTTTGGTGCCGGAATTGTTGCAGGATGCCGCTACGCCGCAGTCATTGGCAGATGCCATCTGGCAGCAACTGCATGACGATAAATTGGCGGCACGCTTGAAGCAGCGCTTTACGGATATGCATCATAGTTTATTGCGTGACAGCGCCAAAGAAAGCGCGCAGGCTATACTGCAAATCATCAATAAGTAAATGCGAAATAATTCAAATTATGTTTATAGATTCCCACTGTCACCTGGATTTCCCCGAGTTATCGGAACGGCTGCCTGAGATATTGGCGACCATGGAAGCCAATCAGGTCGGTCGCGCGCTGTGTGTCGCCGTTGATCTGCCAGATTTCCCACGCGTGCTGGCGCTGGCAGAAGCGTACCCGCATTTATATGCTTCGGTTGGCGTGCATCCTGATTATGTAGAAACGCCGGAGCCGACGGTTGAGCAACTGGTCACGTTATCCAATCATCCTAAAGTCATCGCTATCGGCGAAACAGGCCTGGATTATTTTCGTTTAAAGGGCGACCTGGAGTGGCAACGCAACCGGTTTCGCACGCATATCGACGCATCCCGAATTACCGGTAAGCCGCTGATCATACACACCCGTGAAGCATCCGACGATACGATTAAAATTATGCGTGAGTGTGGCGCCGGGACGGGGCAGGGCGGTGCTGGCGGGGTTATGCATTGTTTTACCGAAACGCTGGAGGTGGCCCTGGCTGCCGTTGAGCTGGGGTTTTATATCTCCTTTTCCGGAATTCTGACTTTTAAAAGCGCCAAACAGATACAGGAAGTGGCGAAGGCGTTACCGTTGGAGCGCATCCTGATTGAAACCGACTCCCCGTATCTGGCACCTGTTCCGCATCGCGGCAAAATGAATGAGCCAGGCTGGGTGAAACATGTCGCTGAATATCTGGCAGATCTAAAACAGATTCCGCTTGCGCAGGTGGAACAGCAGACCACCGAGAATTTTTTTACGCTGTTTAACATAGCGCATTAGATAGTATTCTCGATACGTTATTGGCAGACTGTTTAAAATAAAAATCGGCGCATCTTGCGCCGATTTTTATTTTCGAAGAATGAATTAGATCTGCGCCAATTTTTGTAAGGCCGATGTTAAGGTCTGCTCCTGTTTGGCAAAGCAAAACCGCACCAGACCAGATTCCACACCTTGTTGATAAAACGCAGAAACCGGTATCGCTGCCACACCGATTTCTTTGGTCAGCCATTCTGAAAACGCCAGTTCAGAAAAATGTGAAATAGCGCGGTAATCCACGCATTGAAAATAGGTGCCCTGAACCGGTAATAATTTAAAGCGCGTCTGACTCAATCCGGCGCGGAATAAATCGCGCTTGCGTTGATAGAAATCAGGCAAATCCAGGTAAGGTTGCGGATTTTGTAAATAGGCGGCCAATCCATACTGCATCGGGGTATTGACTGAAAAAACGGTATATTGATGCACCTTCCTGAATTCCACCATCATGGCAGCAGGTGCACATAAGTAGCCAACCTTCCAGCCGGTGACATGGAAGGTTTTACCAAAGCTGGATATGACAAAAGCGCGCTTCGCCAGTTCCGGTATTGAGCTCACCGAACTGTGCAAAACCTCGTCATACACCATGTGCTCATAGACTTCATCTGAAAGTATCAAGACCTGATTATGTTCAGGCTTACGCAAAATATCTGCCAGTGCCTGCAAATCGGCTTTGCTCAACTCGGTACCGGTAGGATTGTTGGGACTGTTAATCACTATCAATCGGGTTTTGGCATTTAATTTGGCGGCGACTAGATCCCAGTTAATACCAAACCCGGCGTCGGTCAATTCCATCGCAACCGTGACTGCAACGCCGCCGGCTAATTCAATCGCCGGCAAATAGCAGTCATAAGCAGGTTCGATCACAATCACTTCGTCGCCAGGATGCACGCAACATTGAATCGCGCACATAATGGCCTGTGTCGCACCGGCTGTCACGGTGACTTCTGTATTCGGATCGTAGCGATGTCGATAAAGCTGTTCAACCTTGCTGGCGATTATCTCGCGTAATATGGGCACGCCGGTCATCGGCGCATATTGATTGTGGCCCTGCCGCATGGCTTCTGTCACTAATGCCAGCAGCGTGGGATCGCAATCAAAATCAGGGAATCCCTGACCCAGATTGACCGCTTTATACTGAGCGGCCAATGCTGATATGACCGAGAATATCGTGTTGCCTATTTTGGGCAGGCGCGAGGTTAATTGAATATTCGGTTGAAGACTATGCATGCAAAAAGCTCATACGCAAGTTAGGATCGGATCAGATGGTCAAAAGCGGACAACGCTGCTTTGGCACCTTCACCAACGGCAATGACAATCTGTTTGAATGGTACGGTAGTGACGTCACCGGCCGCAAAGACGCCAGGCAATGAAGTTTGTCCACGCGCATCGACAATGATTTCGCCATGACGTGATAACTCCATGCTGCCCTTTAACCATTCGGTGTTGGGCACCAAACCGATTTGCACAAAAATGCCGTCCAGTGCCACATGTCTGAGCTCACCGCTGATCAAATCCTTATAGTCCAGACCGGTCACCTTATTGCCATCACCTTTGACTTCAGTGGTTTGTGCGCTGGTGTGGATAGTCACATTTTTCAGGCTGTGCAGTTTGCGTTGCAGGATCGCATCCGCACGCAACTCGCCGCCGAATTCCAATAACGTCACATGACTGACGATACCGGCCAGATCAATCGCCGCTTCAACACCGGAATTGCCTCCGCCAACAACTGCGACATGTTTGCCCTTAAACAGCGGCCCATCGCAATGCGGACAATATGCCACGCCGTGATTGCGGTATTCGCGCTCACCGGGCACGTTAATTTCGCGCCAGCGCGCGCCGGTTGCCAGTACGATGGTTTTTGCCTTTAAGCTGGCACCGCTGGCCAGCTTAATTTCGATCAGCGGATTTTCCGTCGATGCCGGAATTAACTTTTCAGCGCGCTGCAAATTGATGATATCAACGTCGTAGGTTTTAACATGCTGCTCCAGCGCTGCGGCAAATTTGGGGCCTTCGGTTCCGGTCACCGAAATAAAATTTTCGATCGACATGGTATCCAGGACCTGGCCGCCAAAGCGATCCGCCACTACCCCAGTGCGTATCCCCTTGCGCGCAGAATAAATCGCTGCTGCAGCGCCCGCAGGGCCGCCACCGACGACTAACAAATCGTAGGGCGCTTTTGCGTCCAGTTGTTCTGCGATGCGTTTTTCCAGGCCGGTGTCGAGTTTGGCTAAAATTTCTTCGATGCTGAGTCGGCCCTGATCAAATACTTTGCCGTTCAGGAAGATGGTTGGCACGGCCATAATCTGGCGCTGCTCAACTTCCTGCTGAAACAAGGCGCCGTCAATTACGACGGAACGTACCTTGGGATTTAACACTGCCATCAGATTTAACGACTGAACTACTTCAGGACAGTTTTGGCAGGTTAAGGAAATATACGTTTCAAAGTGAAATTCTCCATCGAGCTGCTGTATCTGCTCGATGACGGCAGTATCGACTTTCGAAGGGTGTCCACCGGTTTGCAGCAATGCCAAAACCAGTGAAGTAAATTCGTGACCCATCGGAATGCCGGCAAAGCGGATTCCTGAGTTGTTACTGTCGTTGTGCAGGCGATGAATACTAAACGACGGAACGTGCACGTCGGCCATATTGTCGATGCGCAGCGTAATCTGGCTGGACAGGCTCACCACGTCTAGAAGCAAAGCATGCATATCACGCGAGACGTCGGTGTCATCGAGTGTGGCGACGAGTTCGACCGGGCGCACTACTTTTTCCAGGTAGGCTTTAAGTTGCGTTTTGAGATTGTCGTCTAACATGGTGTTCCTCTGTTCTTTATTGATGGGCACACACCAATGTGCATGCCCACAGCACTAATTAAATCTTGCCTATCAAATCTAACGATGGTGTCAATGTATGTGCGCCCGGTGTCCATTTTGCAGGGCACACTTCATTGGGGTGGCTTGCCACGTATTGTGCTGCCTGTACTTTACGCAGCAATTCTTTTGCGTCGCGGCCGATACCGTTGTCGTGTACTTCGATGATTTTGATGCGACCTTCAGGATTGACGACAAATGTGCCACGCAGTGCCAGACCTTCTTCTTCGATCAATACTTCAAAGTTGCGTGACAACGCCAAAGTTGGATCTGCCAACATTGGGTATTTGATTTTGCCGATCGTATCGGACGTGTCGTGCCATGCTTTATGCGCGAAATGCGTGTCGGTTGAAACGCTGTAAATTTCAACGCCCAGTTTTTGGAATTCAGCATAGTTATCAGCCAAATCGCCTAATTCTGTTGGGCAAACAAACGTGAAGTCAGCTGGGTAGAAAACAAATACAGACCATTTGCCTTTGAGCGTTTCGTTATTGACCGGAACAAATTTACCGTTGTGAAAAGCAGTTGCACTGAATGGTTTAATCTCAGAATTGATTAATGACATGATGATTTCCTATGTTTGTTGGAGGAGCTTGCATAGTAGGCCATCAGGGTAAATTAGTAAAATTGATTAATTGAATTAAGTTGATTGTTTTTGGCTATCGATAATGTTTTTCTTATAAATATTTGCAAAAATGATGAATTTCGACAAATAGTTGTCGCATCGAAAACTAAATAAAGTATTATGTGGCAGGAATTACTAGCAGTTATGTTTTCTCAAAAAGACATCGATTGTTTGATAAACATGCAGCAAACTTATTACAAAAAATTAAGAGCGACGTTAAAGCTTATCCAGTGCATCGAAAGGGGAATAGATGTTTGCAAACTTAGACGTACGAACCATATATCTGGTCCTGGCGGTATTGAGTATTACGCAGGCTTTGCTTATGTTTTATGTGCGCCAGGTTCATTACAACTCCAGTTATGTCGCCGAATGGGCCCGCGGCAATGGCCTGATCGCATTGGGCCTGTGTCTGGTGGTCTTAAGTGAAATTGTTTCACCGACCTTGCTTTCCATTCTTTCTTACATGCTCATTATCTGGGGCAGCATGCACATTGCATTCGGTGTGGCGCTGGTATCCGGCAAACGTCCGCAATGGAGTTTATGCCGCGTCATCTGCGGCATTTTCTTTTTGGCTTACGCTTTGGCCTATTCGGTTAACTTGCAGGGCTTTGGCGGAATAGTTTTATTTACGATCGCTTCAAGCATATTTTTCGGCTACTCCGTGTACTGCTGTTTTTCCGCGCAGCGTGACGAGTTACGTGGCAGTTTATTGCTGGTCGCGATATTGAGCGTGGCCTACATCGTCAGCCTGTGTTTCAATCTGATCGGCTCTTACCTGTCCAACGCCAGCCATGCAGAATCAGGTTCGCTATGGCATAGCAGTGCGTTAATTGTCAATATCGTACTTGGCTTTGCCCAGACCATTATGCTGATCGTCATTACCAGTCATCGTTTGCAAATGGATTTGCAGCAGCAGGCGACCCACGATCCACTCACCAATTTATTTAATCGTCGCGCCCTGACTACATTGGCCGAGCGTGATATCGCACGCAGCAATCGGCGCGGTACGCTCATCAGCGTATTGATGATAGATGCCGATCATTTCAAAAAAATCAATGATGCTTACGGCCATGCAGTAGGTGACGCCGTGTTGATCGCGATAGCCAAAAAAATCGAAATTGGTCTGCGCACCGAAGATGTATTGGCCCGATTCGGTGGAGAAGAATTTGTCGTGATGCTGCCAGATACCAGTTTAAAACACGCCTGCGAAGTCGCTGAACGGATACGCATTGCGATCGCCAATATCGCCTTGCCGGTGCTGCCGGAAGGACATCGGTTTACGGTCAGCATCGGTGTTGCCGAGCGGCGCGGTGTGCAGCAAAGTTTTGATGAGTTGGTGGCCATGGCCGATCAGGCACTGTATCAGGCCAAGAAGAACGGTCGAAACAAAGTGATAGGCAGCAAACCAACCCCGGTCCCGGTTTATCAGCTGGATGACAGCTTGGAAGTAGCAGTGGCATAAGGTTAACTTCAGTGCAGCCGCAGTCAGGTAATCTGGCGCGGATCTCTTGGCGGCTTTTCGCACATCTGCTAAAGTTCGCCCCATGACAAAATCAGCTCAGCAATTATCTCTAGACCGTATCCTGCAGTCGCAGGGCTTCGGTACCCGAAAATGGTGTCGCAGTTTAATCGAAGACGGCGAAGTGCGCGTCAACGGCGAAGTCGTCACGGATTATCGTGCCAGCTTTGTTCCGGAAGGTCTGATACTTGAACTGTTTGATGAAGTGTGGCCGTATCGCGAACATGTCTATATCGCATTAAACAAGCCGGCCAATTTCGAATGCTCAAGAAAGCCCAGCCATCATCCCGGCGTACTCACCTTGTTATCTGAACAATGTGCCTGGCGCGACGTGCAACCGGTGGGTCGCCTGGATCACGACACGACCGGATTGTTGTTGATGTCAGATGACGGCGCATTCATCCATGCGCAATCTTCCCCCAAGCGCCATGTGCCCAAAGTATATCTGGCAACCACGCACGAGCCGGTGACGGATCAGTTGGTTGAACAGCTGCTGTCAGGCGTTCAGTTACATGACGAGCCGGCACCGCTGTTTGCGTTAGTATGCAAAAAAGTCGCAGACTATCAATGTGAAATTGTGCTGGAACAAGGTAAATACCATCAGGTTAAGCGTATGCTGGCAGCTGCGGGCAATCATTGTTCGGCCTTGCAGCGGATTGCGGTTGGCAATCTGACTTTGGCTGAACTGGGATTGGAAGAAGGGGAGTGGTGTTATCTGGAAGATCACCATTTGGCGCTGTTGGCCGTAGGTTCTTAGAGATGGAATGTGGAATGCAGAACGATGTTAGCTGAATCAAAACCGCGCTGGTCGCGTCGCAAAGATGAACGGCCCAAGGAATTGCTGAGTGCAGCGCTGGATGCTTTTGTTGAACGCGGTTTTGCTGCAACCAAGCTGGAAGACGTGGCGCGTAAGGCGGGCGTATCCAAGGGAACGTTGTATTTGTATTTTGAAAATAAAGAAGAATTGTTTAAGGCCGTAGTGCGTAACACCATCGTGCCTAACATCGTGCAGTCGGAAAAACTAATTGCCGAATTTGACGGGGCGACCAAGGATTTATTCAGAGAGCTCTTCACACTGTGGGCCAAACAAATCAGCGTCGGTAACGTCGCTGGCATATGTAAATTGATGTTTGCTGAAGTCAGTAATTTTCCTGAACTGGCACAGTTTTATCACGCCGAAGTGATACAGCGAAATGAATTGATGATTATTCAGTTATTGGAGCGCGGAATGAAAAGCGGCGAATTCCGCCAGCTGGATTTGACCGTCATACCGAAAATAATAACCGCACCGATGCTGATGCTGATGTTATGGAGCCAGTCGTTTTGCTCATACAATGCGCAACCACTGGATACCGATAACTATATTAAAAATTATGTCGACACCATGCTGGCAGGCCTGTTGAATAAATAGTATCTGTAGTTCCCTGACTCAATGCATTGTAAAATACCGCTTTTGCCCACCGCGAGACCCCCACAATGAAAACTGAACAAGCCCGTTTTAATATGATCGAGCAGCAAATCCGTCCATGGAATGTGTTGGATATGGGCGTACTGGAATTGCTGACCGTAGTAAGACGTGAGAAATTTTTACCTGAAAATCAACAATCGTTGGCGTTTATGGATACCGAGCTCCCGTTGGCTGACGGCAGTTTGATGTTAAGTCCCAAAATTGAAGCGCGTATCGTCCAGGAAGTCGCTGTAAAAAAACATGAAAGCGCACTGGTAGTCGGTGCCGGCACAGGCTATTTGCCAGCCCTGTTGGCCTTCCATGCCAGACACGTTACCTGCGTAGAAAGTTCGTCACCTGTATTTGCCGCCGCCCAGCAGGCATTGCATCGCGAAGGCGTTGCCAATGTCAGCGTCACCCTGGGCGATGCGTCAAAAGGTTGGGTAGCAGAAGCACCGTATGATGTGATCGTATTGACAGGCTCTGTACAGATTTTGCCGGAAGAGTTAAAGCAGCAACTGAAAATTGGCGGCCGTTTATTTATTATCGTCGGCGCGGCACCTGTCATGACTGCATATTTATATACCCGCCTGAGCGAATCGGAATTTGACGCCAAAGCTTTGTTTGATACCAGCGTTGCGTCGATTCCTAATGCAGCACCGGTTTCCGCTTTTTCCTTTTAATGACGATGCCAACCATGACGCCAGAAATCATCAGCGCGACTGAATTGGCCAACTGGCTGTCGGATGACGCGCGCGCCAAACCGTTGCTGCTCGACGTGCGCGAAATAAGAGAACTGGAGATATGCCAGATTCCGGCCAGCGTCCATATGCCTATGCAAACAGTACCGGCACGCATCAATGAATTAAATCCGGATGCCGACATTGTTTGTATCTGCCACCACGGCGCGCGGAGCATGCAGGTTGCGAATTTTTTAAAACAACATGGCTACGACAAAGTCATTAATTTAACTGGTGGCATACATGCTTGGGCCAAAGAGGTTGACCAGAGCATGTCGACTTATTAATGATGATTTTAGAATTCGACTCTGCCTGGTTTAGCCTGTAATTTCTGCAACTCACCACCAAAAATATGCAATTGGTCGCATTCCGATAGCGATTCAGCCGTCGTTTCCATACAGTGCTCGAAAAGTAAAAGCTCTTTTCGAGCTTTTTTTATGGTGTCTGTCTTAGTCGGGTATCTGATCCTGTATCTGCTATGTTGGTAAATAATCTATCCGGAGTCTTCGTTATGTCTAAAGTTGAACATGCTAAATCTAAAAAAAAGCACGTCGGTAATAATTTGGTCTCAACTGCATCGGTCTCATTGAGGTCGATCTCATTGACGTCTCTATTTGTGTCGCTGTTGGCATGCGGATTTTTATCTGCACCAGCCAGCGCGACCGATCTGCTTGAAATCTACCATGAAGCCCTGCAAAATGATCCGACTTACGCCAGTGCCAGAGCAGCGCTAACCGCCGGCGAGGAAAAATCCGTGCAGGGCCGCGCGCTGCTGCTGCCGAATGTGAATCTCACCGGTAGCAGCACTTCCTCGAATACCGCTTATTCGGTCGGTGCACAAACCATAGGCGGTACGCCACCTGTCACAGTTCCTGCAGAAACCATCAACGGTGTACGCAGTACCAGCGGCAGCTATACGCTGCAACTCACCCAGCCTCTATTTCACTGGGAAGACTGGCAGCAATACGAACAGGGTAAATTGCAGGTCTCGGCCAGCGAAGCGCTGTTCGGACAGGCGAAGCTCGATCTGATGATACGCGTCTCCCAGGCCTATTTTGATATCCTGTCAGCGCAGGATACGTTGGACTCGGTGCGTGCCAACAAGGCCGCCATTGCCGGCCAACTGGATATCGCGAAACGCAATTTTGAAGTCGGCACAACGACCATTACCGATCAACAGGAAGCACAGGCACGTTACGATCTGGAAGTGGCGTTGGAATTTGCCGCAGAAAGCGATCTGGAAACCAAACGCAGCGCCATGCAGCAAATTATCGGTCACGCGCCGGACGCACTGGATCCGCTGCGGAGTGGCATTCAACTGAGCGCTCCTGAACCCAATAATATTAACGACTGGATCAGCGCGGCCGAACACGACAATTACAGCGTGGTCGGTGCACAGATTAATCAGGAACTCGCCAAACGCACGATCTCGCTGAATCGTGCCGGCCATATGCCGACATTGGACTTCGTTGCCAATATCAACCGTTCTACCAATTCGGCCATTCCGGTGGAACAGCAACCTGCGTTTACTGATACCTCCAGAAACGTTGGAATCCAACTTAACGTGCCTCTGTTTTCCGGATTCGCCGTCACAAGTAAAGTCAGAGAAGCGATCGCGCTGGAAGACAAGGCCGGTGACGATTACGAAGCCGCCAAACGTGCCGCCGCGCTGGCTGTACGTCAGGCATTCGTGGGTGTGAACAGTGGGCTGGCTCAGGTCAAAGCCTATGAAGCGGCGGAACTCTCCAGCCAGGCATCACTGGATTCGAACAAGCTGGGCTATGAAGTCGGTGTGCGCATCAATATCGACGTATTAAATGCACAGCAACAGCTTTACACGACTCGCCAGAATCTACCTAAAGCGCGTTACGACACGATTATGAACGGACTGCGTTTGAAGTCGGCATCGGCATCATTGAAAGAAGAAGATCTGGTACAGATTAACACTATGCTGCACTGATTAATGTGTGCAGCAGGGCCACCGTGCGCGCGGTGGCACCGCGGTGCCGGTTTGCGAAAGTCAGCGCATTGTGGCCCATTGCAGTTTGCAGTGCCGTGTTGTTGATGAGCGTTGCAGTTTCCAGAAATATGGCATGCGCATCCGCAACGCGCAATGCCGCCTTTGCCGCAATCGCATCGCGGCTGATCGCATCGAAATTAAAGGTGTGCGGTCCTATCAATACCGGCTTTTCAACTGCGCAGGCCTCAATTAAATTTTGCCCGCCCAACGGCAACAAACTGCCGCCAATAAAAGCGATATCACAGCTGACGTAGTAACTGGCCAGTTCTCCCATTGTGTCACCCAACACCACCTGCACATCGGCAGGTAACGCGTTTTGTGCTAGCAGAGTGCGACGTGCTGAAGTCAGGCTGCGCTGCTGTATCAATTGTTCAACCAGGTCAAATCGTTGTGGGTGGCGTGGGACGATCACTAACAACAGGTTGGCTATCCCGGTATTTTTGTACGCATCCAGAATAAGTTCTTCTTCACCTTCACGCGTGGATGCGCACAACAACACCGGACGATGTCCCCATTGCGCGCGCAAGGCCTGACCGGCTGCGATTTTTTCAGGCGGGATGCTGACATCAAATTTGCTGTTGCCAGTTACAGTTACGTTAGCTGCGCCGAGTTGCATGATGCGCTGCGCATCTGCATCGGTTTGCGCTGCGACACAGGACAGGGCGGCACTGGCGGGGCGCATTAATCGGGACAGGCGTTCGGCTTTGCGCAACGATCTGGGTGACAGCCTGGCGTTGACCAGCGCTACCGGAACATGCTGCTGACTGCAGGTGTGTATCAGATTCGGCCACACTTCGGTCTCGATTAAAATGCATAGTGCCGGATCAAAATGCGTCAGCAGGCGATGAATAAAAACGGGGATGTCGTAAGGCAGAAAACATTGCTGAACCAGCTGACTGGAAATCTCATTGGCAAACAGAGCGGCACCGGTAGCGCGCCCGGTAGGCGTCATATGACTGAGTAAAATACGATGCTGCGGATAGTTTATTAACAACTGCCGTATCAGTGGCTCTGCGGCGCGGGTCTCACCGACCGACACTGCATGGACCCAAATCACCTTCTTTGTCGTTATGGGAGATCGATAAAAACCGAAGCGTTCCGCGATGTGCTGGCGATAGCCGGGTTCCTTGCGACCGCGCCAAAATAATCTGGCCACAACCAGCGGCAAAGCGAATATCCAGACGATGGTGTATACAAGGCGCATTAGTTGATTATCGGTTTCGTAGAAATTTTGATTGGTGGCATTGTAATATGTGGAATCCCAAAAAAGGCGATATTTTAAACATCGCCAGGGATGCCGTCATTCCGGCGGGAACGAAATAAAAACGGTGCTGAATAAAATTCAGCACCGAATAGTGACGTTGCATAAAACCGGAGTTTTACTTTACGTTGAGCTCTTTCAGCAGATTGTCAGCATGATCCACGTTCGTCATTTCCCACAGGATGTAGCGCAGGTCGACCTGAATTGAGCGTGAATTGATCACGTTGTAATCCCAGTCTGAGATGATGGAGTCCAGCGTGCCGTCAAATGCCAGGCCAACCAGTTCACCTTTGGCATTCAGTGCCGCAGAGCCCGAATTGCCACCGGTAATATCCAGCGTCGCCAGGAAATCGACTGGAACTGATTTCAGTTTGGCGTCGCCAAACTTACCGTAGTTGCCGGTTTTTGCGGCTTCCTGATCATACGCGTTGATAGCTGCGATCTGAGCTGCTGGCGCATTAAATTCACCGCTACCGGTATTTTTTGCCAGCACACCGCGCAAAGTAGTAAAGGCAGTCCAGCTGGTACCATCAGCGCCTTTTTCGCGTCCGGCGACTTTGCCGAACGTGACACGCAAGGTACTGTTGGCATCTGGGTATATTGCCTGACCCAGACTGTGCATGTAAGCGATTTTTGCCTTCATGTAGTTGGCATAGGACTCCTGAATTTTGCCGGCAAGATCATCGTCGCGTTCTTCGCGCTTGATGGTTTCGTCGTACATGGCAACGGCGGCCTTGATAAAACCGTCATCGCTGCTGTTGAAGTCTGCCGTCGGTTTGCCCAACCAGCTTACCCGTGTCTGTTTATCGCCCAGTTTGCTGCTGGCGTATAACGCGTCCAAGGTCGACTTCAATTCCGCTTCCGTCATCCCGGCATGCAATTTAAGACCGGCATCAAAATTGGCGTTATGCATGTCGGCAGGTTGGGCGTTGTACTCGGTCAGGAAGTGCAGCGTCAGGGCCTTGTCGACATTCTCATCGTAGCTTCGGTCCAATCCTTCAACGGATGCATTGAAGCGGCCCTTGTCATGCTCCTGATAGCCGAGCTTACGATCGATATCGGCTTTTTCAGATTCATGGGCAAAGCGCAGCATTCTGGCCGCAACACCTAACAGGCGCGGCGCAGCATGCGCCATCAGGAAATCTTTCTTGGCCTGGTTATCGCGTTCCGTCATTTCCTGCTGAACCAGATCGATATCTTTGGCATATTCCTGCTTGCGTTTTGGATCGGCATTGACCCAGGCTTTTAAATCCGCCAGCTGTTTTGCTTTGCGCGGCAAGATACCGCTACCGGCATAGCTATCCAGCATACCCTGACGGTTTTTGTAGTAGTTGTTGATGGCCGCAACCTGACTGGCGTATTTTAATTTCAGGTCTTCATTGCCGCTGGTCGCTTTGGCTATAATCGCCAACTGCTCGCCGGAAGCTTTGACGAAAGCAGGGTAGCTCCAGTCAAAAGTCGTTTCGATTTCCTCAGGCAGACGATGGCGGTTGGTGCGGCCCGGATAGCCGGTCACCATCACAAAATCGCCTTCTTTCAACGGTTGTGAGGCCAGTTTCAAATAATGTTTGGGGACGTAAGGTACGTTGTCTTTGCTGTAATCGGCCGGCTTGCCGTCTTTACCAACGTAGGCACGGAAAAAGCTGTAATCGCCGGTGTGACGCGGCCACATCCAGTTGTCGGTGTCGCCGCCGAATTTGCCGACACCTTCAGCAGGTGCGTGGACTAAACGTGCATCGCGAATTTCCAACTGTTTGATCAGATAAAATTCCAGACCGCCGTAATAGCCCGCTACATTGCAATGTGTGCCCGCTTCTTTTTCACAGGCGGCGACTAAATCCTTCTGATTTTTTTCAATCGCGTCGTAGCGGCTTTTGCCGGTGAGTTTGGCCACGCTTGCGGTGATGACTTTGCCGCTGACATTGCTGACATCGGTCGTGACGAAAACGCGAAAGCCAGGTGACGCCGGCAATTCATCTGCCATGGTTTTCGCTAAAAAACCGGACTCCAGATAATTGTGTTCCGGTGTGGAGTTATGCGAAATACTGCTGAACGCACAATGGTGATTGGTGATGATCAAGCCCTGCGGCGATACGAATGAGGCTGAGCAGCCGCCTAAACTGACGATCGCGCCCATCGGAAATTCGGTGAGTTTGGTGAGTGTATTCGGGTCTAATTGCAGACCATCTGCCTTGAGTTGTTTGGCGACTTGCGGAAGCTGTTGTGGCATCCACATTCCTTCGTCGGCCCTGGCTGCCGCGGTGTAGGCAGTGGCGACGGTGCCGATGACGGCCAGCGTGAGTAGTGATTTTTTCATTTGAGTTATTTTCTAAATTAGGTTCTAGGTTATTGGATCGAAAATACCTTGAAACACGTCGTGCTACTCGGCAGAACATAATTGAATTGGCACTGGGAAGTCAATCGGAATGGATAGACTCGGTAGTAAATATTGGAATTCAGGAAAGCGCAGGAACGAAGTTTTGAATAATAAAAAATTCCCATGCAAAATTTGGCACGGGTTTGAGGCGGTACGAATGGTTTGTTGTAAAAAATTTACGCTAAACAGCGTTCAATGGAATCTTTATATAACTGATGCCGTTATTTTCCGGCGTGGGAAATTGACCGGCACGGATGTTGATCTGTATCGACGGCAGAATCAGATTGGGCATGGATAGTGTCGCATCGCGTGCGGTGCGGCGTTGGACAAAGTCCGCTACTGAAATCGCGTCGTTGACATGAATATTATGTTGACGTTGTTCGGCGACGGTTGAGACCCACTGCACATCTCTGCCTGAAGTCGGGTAATCGTGGCACATATACAGCAGTGTGTGGTCTGGATAGGCCAGCAGTTTTTTGATCGAGCGGTACATCATGTGCGCATCACCACCGGGAAAATCGCAGCGTGCGGTACCGACATCGGGCATAAACAACGTGTCGCCGACAAAGATCACATCGCCGATCTGATAGGCCATATCGGCCGGCGTGTGGCCGGGGACAAACAGCGCTCGGGCGGTCAGTTTGCCGATCTTGAACTCTTCATCGTCGGCAAATAAATGATCGAACTGAGAGCCGTCGACGGCAAACTCCGGTTCCAGATTAAACAGATTTTTAAATACCTGCTGCACGGCGCAGATATGTCCGCCAATGGCTATTTTGCCGCCAACTTTTTTTTGCAAATAGGTTGCCGCTGACAGATGATCGGCATGTGCGTGCGTTTCCACTATCCAGTCGACGACCAGCTTGTGTTGCGCAATAAACGCCAGCACGGCATCCGCCGATGTGCTTGTAGTTCTGGCTGAACTGGCTTCATAATCCAGCACCGGATCGATGATCGCCGCATGCCCTCCGATTTCGTCAAATACGACATAGGTGATCGTCGCGGTGACTGCATCATGTATTGGATGGATTTGTGGAATTGAAATCGGCATGGTCATGGCATCTCATCGATCAACAAAAATTGGAACGCATCATATCATTTGGTTAAGTTAAATGGCGTTAACAGACGCGTACTTGAAAGGAACTCGCAAAAATCACACTCATGCTCTACTATTTCATTAAAATAGCAAACTTTATTGATGCAGTGAGCGCGCAGCGATTAATATCGTGATTTCGCTGCAGACAGTGTTTTCCAGTTATATCAAAAAATAAAGAAACTACGGGCGACCACAATCAGGCATATGTATTTATGAAAAATTCAGATGTATCCAAGTTATTGCTCTCGCTCGCGAAGCTGATAGAAAAGCCGGAGATCAAAGCCTTCCAGATTTCGATTATTCAGACCTTGAGCAATATCATCGTTGCCGATTCAATCAACCTGTACGAAATTCGCACGCTTAAACAATTAACAACGGATCATCCGCAGGCATTTTTGGTGCGGGTCGGTTATGAAGACCGTTTTGAAGACAATCTGCCCGAACCGATGCCGCTCAATGAACAGCCTCAGTATTTGCAGGTTCAGGCCAGCGACAGCATCATCATTGAACAAATTACCGAGGAAGCAGATCCCACTTTCCGCAGCGTATTTCCGGTGTCAAATGCCAAAGGCGTGAACGGATTTCTGACCGTCGAAAGCAAGCAGCTGTCGCAGCAGAATCAGGAAATGATCAGCATTTTTATTGGTTTTTATCGTAACTATCTGGCACTGCTAAATGATAATCAGCGCGACCATCTGTCGGGTTTGTTGAACCGTAAATCGTTCGACGACAAGATGATGCAAATTATTATCTCGCTCGGCGAAGGCAACAAGCGCAACGTCGACAAGGTGCAGTACTGCCTGGCCCTGTTTGATATCGATCGATTTAAAAGCGTCAATGACACCTACGGTCATCTGGTCGGCGATGAAGTGTTGTTGCATTTTTCGCAGTGCATGACCGAGACTTTCCGTGAATACGATTTGCTGTTCCGGGTCGGCGGTGAAGAGTTTGTCGCGGTATTGCGCAATGTCTCGGTAGAGCTGGCGCAGTTGATCATGGAACGATTCAGGCAGGTGGTTGAAACGCATTACTTCCCGCAGGTCGGACATGTCACGGTCAGCATAGGCGCCACATTCATCAGTCCGTCCGATTTGTCCGTCACCATCATGGACCGTGCCGACAAGGCGCTGTACTACGCCAAGGAAAACGGCCGCAACCAGACCGTGTTTTATGAACATCTGATTGAGGCTGGCAAACTGCAGGCAACTGCGATGAACAGCGACGTGGACATGTTTTAGTGCTGAATTTGCGCAGATTTAATGACTTATTCACAAGACCAAAAGAGTTCGCTAAATACCGCCCCAAAACACAGCCGTTTCCCTTAAAATGCAGTCCATGCAAAATGGATCAGACCAACAAAACAGCCACGAATCAGAAGACGCTGGCAGTTCACTACAAGCCTACTTTAAACCTGAAGTCGCCTTTGACGATATCGAACAGGTTTATCAGTTAAAACGTGCCCAACCTGTGCTGCAGGCATTCACCGCATTATTTCACGGTGGCTTTGACAGCGTGCTGGTGCGTTTACTAGTGCTTAAAGAGCTTGCCGGAGATACGCAATCTTCCAGCTTCAGTCGCGCTGACATCAACGCCAAACTGGCGTATCTCCAGCCGGACAGTTTAGATACTGTGCTGGCACGTTTACGTTCGCATCAACTGATAATCTGGGAAGCGGCCACCTCGCTGTACCGCGTTTCTCCTTTGGCGCGCAATGTCTTGTCGGCGCTGGACAGTTTATTTGTCGCCGATCAGGAAGCCGATTCGGCCGACATGGGTTTTTTAATGACCCAGGTAGCCGGTGCGCAGGCGCTGGGCGGCGTGACTGTCGAGCAGTTGCAGCACTTGCTGGGACGACTGATCGAGCTGACCGAAGAATTCCGCGACGCGATTGCATCAGGCTCCGAATACCGCCTGCGTGCCTCGCAAGGCAAATGGAACAACGCCTGCGACTGGGTTGAAAAAGGTACCAAGATCATTTATTCGATTACGCAGGATGGCAATGCCGACCCTGCCACGCAACGTGCCGCGCAGGCTATCGGCCGGGCGCAAAGCGCGCTGCTGAATATGCAGGGTATGTTTTCGCGCGCATTGAATCAGGTTGAGCGGCAGCGTGTGCATCTCGGTCAGTCCGGCTTGTCCACCACCGATATTAAAAGCTGGCTGATGGCGCACGACGATCTTGCCTCGCTGGCCGATGATGCCATCGACCTGCCGGTGACGCCGCTGTTCATCACACCGGGCGAAATGATCGATGTCGCTGAAACTGAATTGTTCGCTGAACGCCAAAACCAGAATTTCGATTTGCCTGACGGTCTGGATACGTTGTTCCAGGTGCAGGATGAAGCGGTCCTATACACCCAGCTGGATGCATGGCTGGCTTCATTGCGTGAGCTGAATGAGGGCGACGCAGGTAACCCGTCGTTGCCGGCAGGCGTCGATGTACAACACGTGCTGCTGCCGAACAGCTTTGCGATTGCCTCCTACCGCGCGTCGTTATTGCCGCTGATCGGTGATAAAGATCAGGCCAGCCTGCAAGGCGCCACGGCGCGTCTGGCCGCCTTGCCGATGCACTTCGCGCTGACCGATAATCTGGTGACCGTAGCGGACACCGAAATCTCTGCGCTGTCTGACGCCAGATTGGTTTATGCCAGTTCCATAACCGATATGGCCACCTCTGTCACCCCGAACGACACGCTGAACGCAACCCCGAGTGAACCCGTATGAATCAAGAATCACAACAATTAATTGCCCGACTCATCACCCATCAAACCTTAAAACGTGAAGATAAGCTGGTGAAGCGCGCGCTGACCGACGAGCTGTTTCGCGCCGATGTCGATGCGCGTCTGCTGGCCTGCGGAATGAAATTTGTCGACAACGTATATGCCGACCATGTCACGCTGGCGTTGGTGCGTGAAGTGGAATCCAAAGTGTTTGGTGCGCGCGATACCTGGCAAAACAATAATATGGGTTTGGCGCGCGATGGCGTGGCGTTATTGGTGGTGCTGTGGGCGTTGATTATTTTACCCAAGCGTGAACGTCAGTCCCTGCATCTGTTAAGCGAGCAGGATCAGACTGAAATGTTCGGTAAGGAAAAGCCGATGCCGCGTGCCGCCGAAGCGTCTATCGGGATTTCTTACAAGGCGTTGCTGGCCGACTTCGGCGACAAGCTCGGTAAAAAAACCCGGATGGATATGAATCTGGGCAGCCTGAGCCGGTTCGGATTTATCGAGCGCAAAGGCGACCTGATATGCGAAGGCCCCTTGCTGGATTTGCTGATGGATACCGGCGCATTAAAAGAGCGTATTTTGAATGGCGCACTGGCCGACATCTTTAAAACGAATCCGATTACGGCGCACATCGTAGCGCCAACAGCAACTCAAATAACAGCACAAGAATAAAACCATGTTCCATATAAAATCATTAGAACTCGTACATTGGGACTATTGGCAGCGCATTAAAAATATTCCGCTGGACGCCAAAATTATTACCATCTCCGGACAAAACGGTTCCGGCAAGACCACGCTGCTGGACGCGCTGCGTACCCTGTTCGGGCTGGACTGTTCGATGGGGCGTACTTATAAACACTATGCGCGCCATTCCGGTCAGCCTATCGCGTGGCTGCGCGCGGTGGTGGATAACAAACCGGTAGGTCGTCAATTATCGAATCGTCCGTTTCGTTCTTCCGGTTTTTTCAGCGAAGATGAAGTCACCCTGATTTGCCAGATACAAAAAAACGGTGGTGACTGGAAGCGTCAATATCTGATGCGACCCGGTCGCGTCGAGATCGAAGAAGTGGTCGACGCCACCGATTGGCTGGGCGTTGAAACGTATCGCAAACGTCTGGCCAATGCAGGGCTGTCCCCCGCGATGGCAAAAGTATTGGCATTAGAGCAGGGCGAAACCGATAAGTTGTGCGAATACGCACCGCGCCAGTTGCTGGATCTGGTGTTTCAGGTGTTCGGCGATAAAGAGGTGCTGGACGCCTATGACGAAGCCAAACGTCATCAGCACGATACCGAAATTGAACTGCAGCAGTTCGAGGCTGAGTTGGAAGTGGCCAAAGCGAATCTGGAAGGATTGCGTTTGCGCGTGGCGAATTATCATCAATGGGAAAATAAAACCCATGAACGGCGCGATTTGCAGGAACAGATTTTACCCAGCCTGCATTATCTGGAAACCCGTAAGCATTTTTTAAGCATCAGCCAGAGTTTGCGCACGGCGAAACTGAATCTGCGCCAGCAGGATCAGCAACTCAGCGTACAACGCACCGAGTTGGCTGAAAAATCGCGCGTCTTCAGCGACAACTTAAAGCAGGAAGGCACGTTAGAACAGGAAGAAAAAACGCTGCAAAAGCGCTTATCGGAAATCAATGTTCAACTCAAACCGCAAGAAAATTTGCTGGACCAAAAACAGCGTTTAGAAAAACTGGCAGCCGAATCAGGTACCGACATCGCTGAAACCACCCAGCAGTTAGAACAACAGGAAGCGCTGTTGGCGCAGCAAAAACAGCGCCGTGCCGAACTCACCGAAAAAATCGCCGAGCAGCAGACGACGATAGCCGGACTGCAAAGCAAAACCGGCGTACCCGATCCGGAGAACGTGCGCACCATGCGCCGCGCCCTGTCCGACGCGCAGATCGAGCATGTGATGTTGGCGGATGTGATCGAGGTGGTTGATCCGCGCTGGCAGGCGGCGGTGGAAGGCGTATTAAAAAGTTTTTCTTATGTGATGTTGCTGGAAAAATCCAGCGACGCGTCTGCCGCATTTAAATTGGCCGAACAAATGCGCTTCCCGCATTTTATTGTTCCCGAGCGGATCAAAGTACCCAAGACCAATGCCAAACAGGATGCCAGCCTGTTCTCCATCGTGCAATTTAGCGCGGCGGTGCCCAGCTGGTTGGTCGATCAGTTAAAGCGCATACAGCGCGTCGATACTATCGCCGAAGGCATGAAAATGTCGGGTTCGGAAGAATGGATTACCCCCGAAGCGTTTCATTGTGAACGTCGCGGCGGACGCTCGTTGTTTGTTGACGTAGCGCGTTACCGCTTTGGCCACGCCGGTCGTGCGCAACGTCTGGACGCATTGCAATCGGGCTTGCCGCGACTGGAGCAGCAGGAAGATCAGCTGACTTTGGAAATCAGTAAACTGGCCAGTAATGTCAGCAATTTGAAAACCCGTCTGGCGGGTGTCGATGCAGCCAAAGAACTCCATGCGCGACGCGATGAATTTGCCGAAGCGGCCAGAAACGTCGAACCGCTGAAAAAGAATCGCTCTGAAGTGGGCGGACGTTTGGGCGAACTGGGCGATTTGTTAAAACAGGCGACTGTCGCAAAAACCCGTTCCGAAATCGCCTGGCAGGATGCGCAAAAACATCTGTCGATTTCAGAACAGCACGCGCGGGATCATGAACAGCGTCTGGCGCAGGAACGCAGCACGCAGGCCGGGGTGCTGAAAGAAAGTCGTCATGGCTGGAGCAAATTGCCGGTCGGTTGGCGCAAAGAGAGTTATCTGGACAGTCTGGTTGAAAAATACGAAAATTCACGTCAGGTCGAATTGCGTATCAAAAGCATTTCACAAGACATTGCCGGTGAAGAGTGGGAAACCGATGCCACGGTGGTCGATCAGCATCATCGGTTGCACCATCAACTGGCCGGGCAGCAGGCGGAAACCGAAGAGCGCCGTTATCAAAACAATCGCGCCATGGAAGCGACCTCGAACGCGCGCGGTGCATATATCGAACGTCTGCGTTACACGATAAAAATTTACGCGAAGAATATCAAACAGCTCGGTGAACTGGCCGGCATTGAAGTCCATGCCGATCCGGTGCGGCTGGAAAACGATGATGTGCAACTGGCGCAGGCCGGTCTGCATGTGCGGTTTAAATTTGACGGCAAGGCTATCATCGGGATGAATGACGGCGAAGCGTCAGGCGGTCAGCAGGTGATGAAGTCGCTGATACTGTTAATCGGTCTGCTCAAGTCGGAAGAGGGTAGTGGCGGCTTTGTGTTTATCGATGAACCGTTTGCCCATCTGGATATTCGTAATATTCAGCTGGTCGGCGAATTCCTGAAAAACACCGATGCGCAATATTTGATGACCACGCCGTTGACGCATAACACCGACGTGTATGATCCGTCTGAATTGACCCTGATCACCAGCAAAAAGAAAAAAGAAGCGGAATGGGCCCAGCCTATTTTTGTTTTACAACGACGCACCTGACTACATCAGATAATCACGCCAGATAAGCAAGCCCAATGACCAAGCCAATTTTACCCAAAAAATCCAGCGTTGATGTGCGCCAGTTTAAAGGCGCGTTATCGCAATTTGCTACCGGTGTGACGGTGATTACCACGCGTCTGGATAATGGCAAATTTTTGGGATTGACGGCCAGCTCGTTTAATTCGGTGTCGTTAAATCCGCCACTGGTATTGTGGAGCTTGTCCAAGACCGCCTCCAGTTTGCCGGTGTTTACGGGGAACAGCCACTATGTGATCAACGTATTGGCTGCGGATCAGCTTTTATTGGCGGAACAGTTTTCCAAACCGGTTAAAGATCGTTTTGCCGGCGTTGATTACAGCCTGTCTGCCAATGGTTTGCCAATCTTGAACGGTGCAGCCGCATGGTTCGAGTGCCACAATCGCAGCCGCTATCCGGAAGGTGACCATGTGATTTTTGTCGGCGAAGTAGAGCAGTGCGAATTCACCCCGTGCGCGCCGCTGATTTTTCATGGCGGGCAACTGCTTTCTTCCTGAAACGAATAGGACCGGTGGAACCCAGGACGGCCCGCCGCATCGTTTGTTAGGCTATGTCCCGTTGGTTGGGCTACGCCCCGTAGGTTGGGCTACGCTTCACCAGCCCAACACTCCACGCCAAAATAGCCGTCACCTCCAATAATTAACCATCCACTGTTGGGCTGATAAAACGTAGCCCAACCTACCTGGCAAAATCACGCTTAGCTTGATCTGTTTTCGAAACGGGGAATTTTGCGTATTTTCATACCTTATGTAAATCGTTATTGTGTGCAGCGTTTTGAACCAACGCGCATTTGCCACAACGTCACAGAGGAAAAAATCATGTTACCAGTCCACAGTTCTTCATCAGCTTCATATTCGTCGTATTCGTCCTCCTCGTCACCTTCGTCATCGTCCTCGTCGTCACCTTCATCCTCGTCAACTTCATCAGCCTCAGGGTCCGCAACCGAATGGATCCAAAAACTGCTGGCCGATTCTGAATTGGACCCGGATCTACGTGGTCCTTATACTCTTACGAAAATAATATCCGGTGAAATAACCATCGAGCAGGCTAAAAATAACCTGACTTACATGACTGCGGATCTGAAGCAACTACGGTTGACCGGGTTTGAGAAAGCTGTTTCCTTACATCCTGTGGTCAGAGATTTTATTATCAGCGGCCACACGAATGTGTCGAATGTGTTTATGACGAGATTTTATGGTGATCGCCTGTCAAATCTGAACAATAGTGATGTGCAGCGCTATATTTCATCTGGCGAATTAGCCATTGCAGAGGCGTTGGAGTTAGATGACAACGACCTGAGTGCCCTGTCTGATGCAGAGGTCCAAAAGAAAATTGCCGATAGCCGTCAGGGCGTATGGTTATACTTTACATAGCTGTAGAGGACGTAGCTTTAGATTGGGCTACGTTTCGTAGATTGGGCTAGGTTTCGTAGGTTGGGCTAGGTTTCGTAGGTTGGGCTAGGTTTCGTAGGTTGGGCTACGTTTCATCAGCCCAACACTCAATCTCAATTAAACACGCACCACCATTTATTTGCGGCTGATTGTTGGGCTGATGAAACCTAGCCCAACCTACGAAGCGACAAATAAAAATAGCCAGGGATGACCTGGCTATTTTTATTTTGACACTGAATTATTCGTGATGCTCATGCTCATGTTCATCATGACGTACGCCACGATCGTAATGCGGCTCGCCGTGGTATCCGCCACCATGTCCGTTGTAAAAAACGCGGGCGCTAAATCCTGGCCGACCGTAAGGATAATAACGGTGGTACCACGGTGAGTAAATATTCATGTACCAACCTTCCTGCACAAAGAATACCGGATACAAACAGGCATTATAGAACCCGCAATACTGCGGCCAATTCTGATAATACATAGGCGGTACACGCAGATAAACCGGTGGATAATAAACGCCGGGCGGCGCAGGTTGCACGACATACGGCGTCGAATAAATGACTGGCGGCGGTGCGTTGTTAACCAGATCAACCTGCCCATAATATCCAGGATCACCTATCGGCGCGCCTTGGGCGGGCATGGGTGCCTGTGCCTGTTGCATAGGTTGCTGCTGCATAGGGGCTTGTTGCATCTGCTGCTGTTGCATCGGTTGTTGCATAGGCGCCTGTTGCATCTGCTGGTCTTGAGTAGGCATCGGCGGTATTTGTTCGGTCTGCGCAAAACTGGTAGCTGGCAATGCCGTAAATAACACGGTAGTGACGAGTGATGCCGCAACCGACATTGAGGTGATGATTTTCATTATAGTTCCTGTTCCAAAGGCGAATAATTAGTTAACGTATTGCTGTGCTGGTCGTTGACATTAATGATCAATTAACTTTTACGATGGCATGGCACCCATGCCTTTTTTGCATTTACCGGCGTCCATTATCGTTGTAGTAATGCCGGTTGTGCTGGTGCCGATAGTAAGGCACATAAGTATGGCGGTACCAGCCGTCATTCACGAAGTATACCGGACGACCGCAGGCATTGTAACGTCCGCAGTAATAACGCCAATTACGATAATGACCAGGCGGCACGTGCAGATATAACGGTGGGTACACCACGCCAGGCGGTAAAGGCTGGATAACCATAGGTTGTGCGTAAATGACAGGTGGCGGAGGTACGCCACCCACATCAATCTGACCATAAAATCCCGGCTGACCGACGCTGACTGCAACGCCTACATTGGTGCCCGCAAATGCGGCGAGCGGCGACAGTAGCATGGCGACGGAGAATAAAGGGGAAATTAAATAACGTTTCATGATTCACTTTCAATCTGGCTTTACATTCTTAAACGAGGGCAGGTCAGATAGCGTTGACCTGCAATTGTTCTGCATTTGTTTCGCACTTGTATCTCACTACCTATGTTTCACTTACATCTGCGCTGAATCCTCACTTAGTGCAGCATTTGCTTCTATACTTCGTGCTGCCGCAGATCTGCATTTTTGCAATGCCGTATTTTGTTTGATAATCGGTGCAGTGGTTCGACTGCATATGTAAAACTCTGTAAATTAACTTATCGCACTGCCTTGCGCACCAGCTGACACCCTATCGGAACACCACGATGAAAAAAAACGCATCAGATAATTCTGCCGCATTTGAAACCGCAACCTACGCTAAAGTGACCCGGCATATCTTGCCGGTTTTATTTCTGTGTTACGTCGCGTCGTACCTGGATCGCGTCAACGTCGGATTCGCCAAACTGCAAATGCTGACCGATTTGGGATTCAGCGATACGGTCTACGGATTGGGAGCGGGGATATTTTTTATCGGTTACTTTCTGTTTGAAATTCCCAGCAATATTATTTTGCATAAGGTCGGCGCCCGCATCTGGATCGCCCGCATCATGGTCACATGGGGACTGATTTCAGCGGCCACGGTGTTGGTCAGTTCGCCATTCCAGTTCTATCTGATGCGTTTTTTGCTCGGCGTGGCAGAGGCCGGTTTCTTCCCCGGCGTGATACTTTACCTTACATACTGGTACCCGGCGCAGCGGCGCGGCAAGATCACCGCGATCTTTATGACGGCGGTGGCGATGTCTGGAGTGGTTGGCGGGCCGCTGTCCGGCTGGATCATGAGCAGCATGAACGGGTTTGCCAATCTGGCCGGATGGCAGTGGATGTTTTTGATCGAAGCGTTACCTTCCATTGCGTTGGGTGCTTTCGTCTTTGCCAATCTGCAGGACCGCATTGTCGATACGCCGTGGCTGGACGACGATGAAAAAGCGATGCTGGCCACTCATATCCATCTGGAAGAGTTGGATAAATCGGAGTTGCGGTTTAGTCAGGTGATGACACATCCCCGACTGTGGCAGATGGCGTTGATCTATTTTAGCTTCATCATGGGCCTGTACGGTATCAGCTTCTGGCTGCCTACTATCATCAAATCAACCGGCATTCTGGAACCGGTGCAGATTGGATTGCTGAGCGCGATACCGTATGCAATCGGCGGCGTCGGCATGATACTGATAGGACGCAGCGCAGACCGGCATCGCGAGCGCCGCTGGCATGTGATCGGACCGGCATTGCTGGGATCTGGCGGATTATTGTTGAGTACACTTTACGGTCATAACACTTTGCTGGCCATGCTCAGCCTGACCGTGGCAACGCTGGGCGTACTGACGACCTTACCTTTATTCTGGAGTCTGCCCACTGCGCTGTTGGGCGGCACTGCGGCTGCCGCCGGTATTGCGCTGATTAATTCACTGGGAAATCTGGCGGGTTTTGTCAGCCCGTATCTGGTGGGTTGGTTAAAAGACAGCACGCACAGCACCGATGCCGGTGTTGTGATGATGGCCGGGTCGATGCTGGTCGGCGCGTTTCTGACCTGGCTGCTGCCCAGGGAGATGGTGAATAAGTAGGTATAATCGCCGGAGCGCAGTAGTGACGCAAATTCGACGCAAATTCGACGCAACTATGGCGCAACTACGGCGCAACTACGGCGCAACTACGGCGTATTAACCGCGAATTCAATTACAGGGATTAGTTATGATCGACGTGCAGCAATCTGCTCTGTTTCAAGGCGTTTTTTTTGAAAACTTTTTAGCGATTACCCAATACCAAACCGTGCTGTGTATCGTGTTATTGCTTGCCTGTTTTTGGGGCATGAAGGTTTTGCAGGACAAAAAAGTCGATTTCTCGATACGCATGATGATAGGTCTGGTGGCCGGCGCCGTATTGGGCTTAGGCATACAGGGCGTTGCGCATTTTCCGGCAGAAGCGTCGGTGTGGATGAAAGAGACCGCCATCTGGTACGGACTGGTCGGGCGCGCTTTTATCGCCTTTATCCGCATGTTGGTCATTCCGTTGATATTTGTGTCGATCATCAAAGTCATACTGGATTTTTCCGGGAAAAAGGATTTACCGAAAATCGCTCTGCATGGCATGTTCTGGCTGCTGTTTACGACGGCCATCGCCTGCGCACTGGGCATCGTGTTAGCCAATCTGTTTAATCTCGGTCTGGGACTGCATGCAGCCGATACGGAAAAAATGATTCCGTTCACGAATCTGGTCGATACCTTATTGCGACTCATACCCAGCAATATTGTGGTCGCGATGAATGGCGAGAACATCGTCGGGCTGGTGATTTTCTCCGCGCTGGTCGGGATCGCGGCAAATCGCATGGAACATAAAAATGCCGAGGCGATTGCGGTGTTCAAACAGTTGATGCACGCGCTGTACAAAATCGTCATGTCGATCGCGATGACGATCATCAAATATATGCCGTATGCAGTAATCGCCTTATTGTCACGTACCATTATTTCTAACGGCATTCCTGCCATCATTGAAGTGTCGAGTTTTATCCTTGCGGTATATGTCGCAACTGCGGTGATGGTGGCGATACACCTGATTATCATTGCGTTGCACGGTGTGCCGCCAACCACCTATGTCAAAAAAGCCGCGAGCACCTGGCTGCTGGCATTTAGCAGTCGCTCGTCGGTCGGCACCTTGCCGATGACGATATCCACACTCACCAAACGCATGGGCGTCAACGACGGCACGGCAAATCTGGTCGGCTCGTTAGGCAGCACTATCGGCATGAATGGCTGCGCCGGATTTTTTCCGGCACTGGTGGTGGTGATGGTCGCGCATATGGTCGGGATACCGACCGATATCCAGTTTTACATCATGCTGATGATCGTGGTAACGATAGGTTCGATAGGCATAGCCGGAATTCCCGGCACAGCAACCGTGGCCGCCTCGATAGCGCTGACCGGTATGGGTATGGCCGACCATTTTGCCCTGATCGGTATGGTGCTGGCGATAGATCCGATTATTGATATGGCACGCACCCTGACAAATGTCTCCGGCACCATGACCGCAGCGATTGCCACTGACAGGGAAATGGGCAGCATGGACATGGGGATTTTTAATGATGCCCATGCCAGCCTCGACAACGAGGAACCCGGATGAATTATTTGATTCTTGGCGCTAATGCAGCAGGTCTGTCGGCAGCGATGCGCATCATCAAGCTGGACAAGCAGGCCAGTATCACCGTGCTGGAAAAAACCGATGTCGTGTCTTTCGGCTCCTGCGGCATCCCCTATTTTGTCGGCGGCGAATTTACCGACATTGAGCAGATGACGGCGCGTCCACTTGAAGAATTTACCAAACTCGGCATAGATATTCGGGTATTACATACGGCCACCGCGCTGGACGCAGATAAAAAACAGGTCACTGCGTATGATGGACAGGCACAGCAAACACGTTATTTCAACTACGACAAATTGATGATCGCAGTTGGTGCTGCGCCGATAGTTCCACCTATTAAAGGAATCTCGACCAATAACGTGCATACCATGCATTCCAAAGCGGATGCGATGACGTTGTTGAATGTGCTGCCGCAATGCCAGAACGTCATCGTGATCGGTGCCGGATTTATCGGGCTGGAAGCGGCAGAGGCGTTTTCTTTGCGTGGCAAGCAGGTCACCATTATTGAGTTTTCCGACCGGGCCATGGCACGTACTTTTGATCCGGAAATCACCAAGCATCTGGAAGAGGCGTTATTGCGTCATGACGTGAGATTGAAACTCAATGAAAGCGTAGTCGAAATCAGAAGCGAACTGGCTGTTGTGCGTTCCGTAGTCACTGATCACGGTGAGTACCCGGCAGATCTGGTACTGTTGGCGACCGGCTTTAAACCCAACACCGACTTTTTGCGCGACAGTGGGTTACAGCTTTCCAAAGAAGGGGCGATTATCATCGACGCGCAATGTAAAACCAATCTGCCTGATATTTATTCCGCAGGAGATTGCGCGACGGTGCCGCATAAAATCAACGGCGACATGTTTATTCCGCTGGCTACGTCGGCAAATAAATTGGGTCGGCTGGCTGGTGAAGTGATGGGTGGCAAAGAGACTCGTTTCATCGGCACGTTGGGTTCCAGCGGCATTCGGGTCTTTGATGTGGAAGCGGGTCGAACCGGGATTACCGAGATTGAAGCCAAACAGGCCGGTATAGATTACGGCACCGTTTTTATTCAGGATAAAAATCATACGGATTATGTCGCCGGCCAGACCGATATGTGGGTCAAGCTGATATACGATAAACAGTCGCGCCGGTTATTGGGCGGGCAGATTTGCGGCGCGTATCGCGGCGGCGCGGTGCATCGGGTGGATGCGTTGGCCGTTGCGATCTACAGTGGTGTGACCGTGGATGAATTGGGCATGATGGACTTTATTTATGCGCCGCCGTTTGCACGTACCTGGGAAATTTTGAATGTGGCCGGGAATGTGGCCAGATAGATGCTGCACTTTGTAGGTTGGGCTGCGCTTCACCAGCCCAACGTTGTTGGATTTATCTGCAATTTATTTAGAATTAATTCGGCAAATGGTTTGGGGAGGTTGTGGATTTTGATGCGGAGTGTTGGGCTGGTGAAGCGTAGCCCAACCTACGAAGCGTAGCCCAACCTACGAAGCGTAGCCTAACCTACGAAGCGTAGCCCAAGCTACGAAGCGCAGCCCAAGCTACGAGGCTAACAGTTTCGCCAACACCCCTTGCGAATCATGCGCAGCACGGCGCAGTCTGTCGTGGATACCATGCCAGTCGCTGTCCGCCGGCGGTTCCTGCACCACAATCACATCGGCTTCGGCATTATCCAATACGCGTAAGCTGGCATATAGTTCGTGTGCATATTGCCTGGCGTTATGCGATAAACATATCGGTGCAATGACGGTGGTCGAAAGCGGATGATAATGCAGGAGTGCCACCTTTTTGCGGGCGGACTGTAGCTGCTGCAAAACCTGTTCCAATTGTTCGGTCTTGACGATGACAACCGGCGTATTCGGTGCGTAATGCGCTTCCAGCGTGCCGGATGCGCGTGGCGTAGTGGCGTCAAGTGTCGGTAGGCCTGGCATACGACCTAACACTGCACCCAATTGTGCCGCACTGATATGACCCGGACGCAGCAGCACCGGACCGTGGGAAGTCAAACGACTCAAGTCTACTATCGTCGATTCAATCCCAACTTCGCTTTGTTCACCTTCCAACACCATGCCGATCAATCCACCGGGCTGCAGTTCGACCGCAAATTCATCGCGCACGTGTTGCGCGGTAGTTGGACTAACCCGGCCGAATTTATTGGCTGACGGGGCCGCGATGCCACCTTGCCCGCCTTTAAACGCACGCAGCAGTTGCTGGGCAACCGGGTGGGAAGGGCAGCGCAGGCCGATACTGTCTTGCCCGCCGGAGACTGCATCCGGAATATGATCGGCGCGCTGCAGAATTAAGGTTAATGGCCCGGGCCAAAACGCGGCGATTAATTTTTTCGCCTCATCCGGAATATTCTTGGCCCAATACTGTAAATCCGCTACCGGCGATAAGTGCACGATTACCGGGTGATTGGACGGTCTGCCCTTGGCAGTATAAATTGCGGCAACTGCTGCCGGATTTTCTGCGTCGGCCCCCAAACCGTAAACGGTCTCAGTAGGGAAGGCGACCAGGCCGCCTTGTTCAAGTATTGCGGCTGCCTGGGAAATTTGTAGGGGAGTGGACATAAGAGAGGTGAGTAGTGAGGGCCTAATTTTTTTAAGACCCTCACTAAAATCATGCAACAGTTAACAACCGCAACGCTTCAGCATATTTATCAGCGGTCTGCTGCGCGACTTCTGCAGGCAAACGTGGTGCCGGTGCTTTTTTGTTCCAAGGCTGTGTCTCCAGCCAGTCGCGCACAAATTGCTTGTCAAATGACGGTGGCGACATGCCGACCTGGTAGCTGGCAGCTGGCCAGAAACGGGAAGAGTCAGGCGTCAGGATTTCGTCGATCAGGTAAATATTATTGTTGGCATCCAGTCCGAATTCAAACTTGGTGTCAGCAATAATAATGCCTTTGGTCGCAGCAAATTCAGCGGCTTCGGTATAGAGCTTGATGGTCAGGTCGCGTACCTTGGCGGCGATTTCAGGGCCGACGATTTTCTCGGTTTCGGCAAATGAAATGTTTTCGTCGTGCTGGCCCATAGGCGCTTTGGTCGACGGGGTAAACAACACCTCCGGCAGCTTTTGGCCTTCTTTTAAGCCTGCTGGCAACTGATGACCACACACCATACCGGTGCGTTGATAATCCTTCCAGCCCGAGCCGATGATATAACCGCGCACAATCGCTTCGATCGCCAACGGTTTGAATTTCTTCACCACGATGGCGCGACCTTCAACCTGTGGCCGTTCTGCTTCGCTGACCAGGGTCAATGGATCGATATCGGTCATATGATTCGGCATTAAATGGCCGAATTTTTTGAACCAGAAATTCGACATGGTGGTGAGTACCTTGCCCTTGTTCGGGATAGGATCATCCAGGATCACGTCAAATGCGGACAGGCGGTCGGTTTGAATTACCAGCAGATGGTCTTCACCCACGGCATAAATATCACGCACTTTGCCGCGGTGTAAAAACGGTAGCGACGTTAAATTGGTTTCTAAAATTCCAGACATGGTTTTTCCTCTTTCTAGCTATTACAGTAATTCAGGCAGCTTGGAGTTGCGTACTTTTTCAGCCTGATCAGCGCGATACTTGATCAATTTGGCTTTCATGGCCGGATCTTGCAATGCCAGAACTGCTACAACAGATAAACCTGCGTTTGCTGCACCCGCTTCGCCGATTGCCAGGGTTGAGACTGGAATACCTTTAGGCATTTGCACCATCGCCAATAATGAATCCAATCCTTTTAAATATTTGGACGGGATAGGTACACCATAGGTCGGCAATATCGTTTTGGCGGCAACCACACCGGCCAAATGCGCAGCAGCGCCGGCACCGGCGATAAATGCCTGGCAGCCGGATGCTTCCATTTCAGTCATCCATGCTTCCAGTTCAGCTGGCGTGCGATGTGCGGACAATGCGCGCGCGTCGTAGCTGATTCCGAAATCTTTACAGATCTGTGCGGCTTCTTTCATCACTTCCCAATCGGATGTGGAGCCCATTACTATTCCTACTGTAGCCATTTTATTTTTCCTTTGCTATTAATGTAGGTTGGGCTACGTTTTACCAGCCCAACATTCCACGCCAAAATAAACATCTGCATTTATTCGAAGTTGAATGTTGGGCTGATGAGGCGTAGCCCAACCTACGGGTGATAAATTACGAAGTTCAATGTTGGGCTGATACGGCGTAGCCCAACCTACGGGTGATTAATTTACGATTTGCGCCAATTCGCCCTGCTTATATTTCTCAGCCATTTTTTCTAATGGAATGACTTTGATTTTATCTGCCTGACCTTCGCAGCCGAATGAAAGGAAGCGTGCTTTACAGACCAGCATCGCGGCTTCTCTGGCCGGTTTTAAATAGTCGCGTGGATCGAACTTGGTTGGATTTTCCACCAGGTAGCGGCGCACTGCGCCAGTCATCGCCAGACGAATATCGGTGTCGATATTGATCTTGCGTACACCGTGCTTGATACCTTCCTGAATCTCTTCAACCGGTACGCCATACGTTTCCTTCATGTCGCCACCGAATTCACGGATCTCGGCCAGCAGTTCTTGCGGTACCGACGAAGAACCGTGCATGACCAGATGGGTATTCGGAATGCGCTTGTGAATTTCTTTGATACGGTCGATCGCCAAAATATCGCCGGTTGGCTTACGCGTAAACTTGTACGCGCCGTGTGAAGTACCAATCGCAATTGCCAGTGCATCGCACTGAGTCTGCTTGACGAAGTCGGCAGCCTGGGTGACGTCGGTGAGCAATTGTTCGCGGGTCATGGCGCCGTCTGCACCGTGACCGTCTTCCTTATCGCCCATCATGGTTTCCAACGAGCCGAGCACGCCTAATTCGGCTTCCACGGTCACGCCGATGTAGTGGGAAAATTCCACCACTTTGCGCGATACTTCCACGTTGTATTCGTAGCTGGCCACGCTTTTGCCGTCGGCCATTAATGAACCATCCATCATCACCGAAGTAAATCCGGATTTGATGGCAGCCATACAGACCGCCGGCGACTGGCCATGATCCTGATGCATGACTACCGGGATATGCGGATACGCTTCCACCGCTGCAGAAATCAGGTGACGCAAAAACGCTTCGCCGGCATATTTACGCGCGCCGGCCGAAGCCTGCATGATGACCGGCGAATTCGCTTCGCTGGCCGCCTGCATGATCGCGCTGACCTGTTCCAGATTGTTGACGTTGAATGCTGGTATGCCGTAGCCATGTTCTGCGGCGTGGTCGAGTAACTGACGCATAGATACGAGTGCCATGATTTCTCCTAAAGGTAAAAATTAAAAGTAGTGTGAAGTTGTGATTTTTTTTATTTGATGAAATTATTAAACGATTTTATTTAACCAGGTCGCCGACGCGCACAATTTTGAGCGCATTGGTACCGCCAACCTGACCCATCGGTTCACCCCAGGTAACCACAATCGCGTCACCTTTTTGAACCACTTTGTTATCCAATAAAATTTGTTCGGCATTCGCCAGTATGACTTCGCGATCGCTGTGATACGGCAATTCGTAAGTGCGCACATTGCGGTACAGCGCAAGCTTACGCTGCGTGGAACGGTTCGGAGTCAGTGCGATCAATGGAATATCGATATTGTGACGGCTCATCCACAGTGCGGTCGATCCGGACTCGGTTAAAGCGACTATGGCTTTAACGCGCAAATGGTAGGCGGTGAACAATGCACCGTACGCGATGGATTGATCAATGCGGGTAAAGCGGGCATTGAGGAAATCGGCATCGAGCTCGCAGGAATAGGATTTTTCAGCTTCCTGGCAAACCGCTGCCATCATTTCTACCGTTTCTATCGGATATTTACCGGACGCAGTTTCTGCCGAAGTCATGACGGCATCGGTGCCATCCAATACCGCATTGGCGACGTCGGATACTTCAGCACGGGTTGGAACCGGATTGACGATCATCGATTCCATCATCTGCGTTGCGGTGATGCTGAGCTTGTTGGACGCACGCGCCATTTTGATCATGCGTTTTTGCAGGGCAGGTACCGCAGCGTTACCGACTTCCACAGCCAAATCGCCGCGCGCAACCATGATGCCGTCAGAGGCGTCCAGGATTTCTTGCAACAAAGGGATTGCTTCGGCGCGTTCGATCTTGGCGATCATCATGGGTTTGTGGCCGTAGGCTTCGCCGGCGATATTGGCTAACTGACGCGCCATTTCCATATCGGTAGCGTTTTTGGGAAAAGACACGGCGACGTAATCAGCCTGAAAACTCATCGCGGTTTTAATGTCTTCCATGTCTTTGGAAGTCAATGCCGGTGCAGTCAAGCCGCCGCCCTGACGGTTAATGCCTTTATTGTTGGATAATTCACCGCCGATTTTGACCGTGGTATAGATTTCGGTGCCGACGATTTTATTGACAACCAGCACGATCAGGCCATCGTTCAATAACAGTACGTCATTTGGTCTGACATCACGCGGCAATGCCTTGTAATCCAATCCGACGCGGTCCTGGTTACCCATTGGGCATTCGGCATCGAGAATAAACTTGTCGCCATTGAATAATTCAATCCTGCCGTTTTCAAATTTGCCGATGCGAATTTTCGGGCCCTGCAGATCCGCCATAATTGCAATTTCACGTCCGCAGCTTGACGCCGCTTCACGCACCATGGCAGCACGATCAATATGATCCTGTGCTTTGCCATGCGAAAAATTCAACCGCACCACATTTACTCCGGCATGAAACATGCGCGTCAAGATTTCAACTGTATTTGAAGCAGGTCCGATGGTGGCAACGATTTTTGTTCCGCGTGGCATTAGTGACTCCAGGTTATGGTGCATGAAATAGTGGTGAATTGCTTAAGTTGATCTACGCTTCTTGATTGCGCCTTTCCTATTTTATTTTGCTGCTCTTTGCAGTAATACTTCAACTGCGGGCAAAGTTTTTCCTTCCAAAAATTCCAGGAATGCGCCACCGCCCGTTGAGATATAACCGATTTTGTCGGCGATCTGATATTTGGCAATCGCAGCCAATGTGTCGCCGCCGCCTGCAACCGAAAACCCTTTGCCGTTGGCGATGGCCAATGCCAGCGTTTTGGTGCCGTGACCGAATTGGTCGAACTCAAAAACGCCAACCGGGCCGTTCCAGACTATGGTGCCGGCCTTGCCGATTTGCTCTGCCAGCATGGCAGCAGTTTGTGGGCCGATATCCAAAATCATGTCGTCGCTATCGACGTCGGCGACCAGTTTTACGGTCGCTGTTGCGGTCGGTGAAAATTCTTTGGCGCACACCACATCAACCGGGATAGGCACAGTCGCGCCGCGTTTGGTCATGATTTCCATGATGGCTTTGGCTTCGTCCAGCAGATCTGCTTCCACTAACGACTTGCCTATATGTAAACCGGATGCCAGCATAAACGTATTGGCAATACCGCCGCCAACGATCAGATTATCGACCTTGTCTGCCAGCGATTTTAAAATAGTGAGTTTGCTGGACACTTTGGAGCCGGCAACGATAGCCACCAGTGGACGGGCCGGTTGTCCCAGCGCACGGCCTAACGCGTCCAGCTCAGCAGTGAGCAATGGACCTGCGCAGGCGACAGGCGCAAATTGCGCGATACCGTGAGTAGTCGCTTCGGCACGATGCGCAGTACCGAACGCGTCGTTGACAAACACGTCGCACAGCGCGGCCATTTTTTTTGCCAGTTCGGGATTGTTCTTTTTTTCGCCGATATTGACGCGGCAGTTTTCCAGCAACACTACTTGTCCCGGTTGGACATCTACGCCATCTAACCAGTTTTGCAATAGCGGGACCGGTGTGGCCAGTAATTCGGATAAACGTTTTGCAACCGGCGCCAGACTGTCTTCAGCGCGCAATATCCCTTCAGTCGGGCGGCCCAGATGCGAAGTGACCATCACCGCAGCGCCTGCTTTTAATGCCTGTTGGATGGCCGGGATCGAAGCGCGGATACGGGTGTCTTCGGTGATGTTGCCATGATCGTCCTGCGGTACATTTAAATCAGCACGGATAAATACACGTTTGCCTGCCAGACTACCTTGGGCGATCAGATCGCTGAATCGAATAAATTGCATGTTTATGAGGAGGATAGTGGTTGAAAAATGTAATACGCGAATGTCAGACGATACGTATTGAGGAAAGACCGCTATTTTACAGTAAGCGCGTTGCTACTGATAGCTGGCTTTTAAGGATGTGAACAAAATCTGCGCGTCATTCCCGGTGTAGTAGGAGTTTCGTTATTTCGCTATTAAATTGATATTTAAAAAAATCAACTAAAAACACGCACCACCGTAAACACCGCCATTCCAAACAATATCGTGCCTATCATGCTGCGGGTATAGATAAAAAACACCGAAGCGACGGTGCCCGCTATCAGCTGCGGGTTGGTAAAACTGAATTCAAATTGATCATGAATAAATACCAGATCGGGAACGGTTACCGCAGCCAGTGCGCAGGCCGGGGCGTAGCGCAAGGCTTCATTGACGCGTTTGGGGATGGTAATGTGGTGGCCAACCAGCCAAAACGTCGCACGGGTCAATACAGTGCCCACTGTCAGCAGCGCTATCACCAGCCAGATATCAAACCCGCTCATACTTTTCCTTTCGCTGCGCCCGCCTGTCGGCGGTCTTGCCATTCTTCACATGCCATGGCGCTTAGTACGCCGACTATCACGGCCAGTACCATGCCGAGTTCATACGGCCAGTGAAAGGTAGCGATGGCGATAACACTGGCGGCAACCACGCCGACCAGCGCGGGGAGTTTTAATACCATGGGCAGTAAAACGCACAGTATCGCCAGGGTCCCGGCAAAGCCGACGCCCCAACTTTCGGGGATTTCGCTGCCTATCAGTATTCCGGCAACCGAACCTATCTGCCAGGCGATCCAGTTCGGGATGAATAAGCCCTTCATATAGGCGTATTTGCCCGGTTCCGGCTTTTCGGTCGGAAAGCGCTTCATGAAATAAATCATGGAAACGTCTCCGGTCATATAGCCCCAGAAAATACGTTGCCAGAATTTGAGATGCGAGAAGTGCGGCGCGATCAGGACCGAGAAAATCACAAAGCGCAGATTGATCATCAGGCCGGTTAAAAATATTACCCAGATTGGCGCGCTCTGAGCGATCAGGGGCAGGGTGGCTAATTGTGCCGAGCCGGCATAAACCGTAAACGTCATGCCCAGCGACTGCGCAATGGTGAAATGCGTATTGATCATGGCAATGCCCACTACCAGACCCCAGGCCAGAATGCCGATTAACGTCGGCGAACAATCTTTTACTGCCTGACGAAACGACTGTTTCTCAATTTCCTTGATTTGCGCCGCGGACAATTCAGTGGACGGCGCAGTCGGTAACGCAGTGGGCAATTCTGCGGGATTCATTGCGGGGGAAGGAGACGAGTCTTGCATGGTTTGCGGAATTCGCTAGGAAATTTGAATTGTAAAATCAATAAAACCAGCATTTTACCGAGTAATTATTTTATTCACACCATGAATCGATTAAAATCTTGGCTTGAATTGATTTCTTCAGGACTGTTCCCATGAAAACGAAAAGTGTAGTTGAATTAGATTTACCGGATTTGCCCGCCTTTTGCCCTAACCCTGCCATGCCTTTGTGGTCGTCGCACCCGAAAGTGTTTTTGGACCTGACCCATAATGGCCATGCCACCTGCCCGTATTGCAGCACCGAGTACCAGTTAAAAGCGGGTGTCACGCTTAAAGCGCACTAAGGATAATTATGCGCGCACCACTTCTCAGCTCGGCTGATGAAACAGAAGCAGCTTTCTACGATGCCCTGAGCCGAGCCGATATTGACGCCCTGATGTCCTTATGGGCGGAAGATGAAGAGATAGTCTGCATCCATCCCGGTGCAGGACGTTTAGTCGGACATGCCACGATACGCGCTTCGTTCGAAGCCATCTTTGAACGCGGCTCGGTCCATATTCAACCCGTGCAGTTACACGCCAGCCGCAATATGATGACGGCAGTCCATAACATTATCGAAGAAGTGCATCGCACCGCAGAGATGACGCAGGATATTCATATTTTGTGCACCAATGTGTATATCAAAACCGCGTTGGGTTGGCGTATCACCCTGCACCACGCGTCGGTCGCGCCAGGTCGCGCGCCGAATGAATTGTTCCGTGCGAGTATGCTGCACTAAGACGTAGTCAGAATGTAATCAGGACGCAATCAGGAAGCAATTAGGAAGTAATTCAGATGAACACGCATTACGTTGCACCGGCATGGCTTACCAATGGGCATCTGCAAACCATCGTTCCGGCCAAGGTCTTAAAAATTCCCGCTGTCAGCTATCGGCGCGAGCGCTGGACTTGCCCGGACAACGATTTTATCGATCTGGATTTTGTTGATGCACCCGAAGGCGGCGCAGCAACTGTGCCGCTGGTGGTGCAGTTTCATGGTCTGGAAGGGAATTCGGAAAGCCACTATGCGCGGGCCCTGATGGCGGCGGTGAAACAGCGTGGCTGGGCTGGCGTGGTGGTACATTTTCGGGGATGTTCCGGTGAGCCGAATCGGGCACCGCGCTTTTATCATTCCGGCGATTCTGCTGAAATCAACTGGGTGCTGCGCAGGATGCATGAGCTGAATCCGCAACGGACTTTATTTGTGTGCGGTGTTTCGTTGGGCGGCAATGCCTTGCTGCGCTGGTTGGGCGAAAGCCAGCATCAGGCTGATTTCGTTCAGGCGGCCTGTTCGATTTCTGCCCCTCTGGATTTGGCGCAGGGCGGCGTGGCACTGAGCAGTGGATTTAATCGGGTGTACACGCAGGTTTTTTTGCGCACCTTAAAACCCAAGTGTCTGCAAAAATTAGCCCAATATCCAGGACTGTTCGACAGTAAGCGCATGCTGGCCGCCAAAGATTTATACGCGTTCGACAACGTCGTCACCGCACCGTTGCATGGTTATAAAAATACCGAGGATTATTGGGATCGTGCCAGTGCCAAACATGTGTTGGGTGATATCACCTTGCCGACTCTAGTGCTGAACGCGAAAAACGATCCGTTTTTACCAGGGCAGTTTTTGCCGACGGCAGCGTCAAGCAGCGTAACGTTGGAATATCCTCAGCATGGTGGGCATGTCGGTTTTGCCAGCGCGGGATGGCCTTCCAACAATATGTGGCTGCCGAAACGGGTGCTGCATTTTTTTGATCAGTATAAATAATTCGTAGGTTGGGCTACGCTTCATCAGCCCAACACGCCACGTTGAAATAAGCAGATACCTGCAATTATTTGCGAGTGAATGTTGGGCTGGTGAAGCGTAGCCCAACCTACAAAGGCATAGCAAAACACAACAAAGACATACCAAAACACAACAAAGACATAGCAAAACACAACAAAGACATAGCAAAACACAACAAAGACACGCCGCCAATTATGGACAAACAAGTGCAATTAGCCATGGCCAAATGGCCGAACGTACCGCATTGCTATGGCTGGCTGGGCCTGGACGCGCGCGGCGCCTGGCGTATGCGCGATCAGCGGGCCCAGGAACTGGGTTTGTTGGGCAGCAAAATTGCCAACGTCACGTTGCGCGGCTTTATCGACCGGAATTATCTAGCAGATGAACTGGGTCGCTATTTTTTTCAAAACGGTCCGCAACGGGTGTATGTTGAGTTGGAAGCCACGCCGTATATTGCGCATTCAGATCCGGTATCAGGCTGGGTGCTGCATACCGGCGTGGTATTAAGTGTGTGCGATGCGGCGTGGATGACGGCGGACGGAAAGTTGATATTGCGCAGCGGTGATTATCTGGCGCAAATCGATGATCGCGACATGGTAACGGCGATGTCGCAGGTTTATTGGCAGGGACAGCCAGCCAGTGATGAACATATCGTGAACTGGCTGGAAAATCCGCAAGACGGTATGACGTTTTTAATGCATGGTCATGCTGTGCCTGTGCAGATGAGCAGCCTGGGTTTGCTGGCACAATCTCTTCCGTTCGTGAATAGTCCGTTCCTTGCTCAGGCCTTGCCGTAATGACCTGGGCACTTGTCAACTAACGTTGGGCTGGTGTCAATTAACGTTGGGCTGGTGAAGCGTAGCCCAACCTACAATAAGGGCAATTCAGACTAATTCCATATAGCGTTGCAGTTCCCAGTCTGTCACTGCCTGATTATAGCGACGCACTTCCCACTGACGGGTCTGCACAAAATGCGTCACAAATGCGTCCCCCAGTAATTCACGCGCCAGAGTCGAACGATCCAGTGCCTCAGTCGCTTCGGCCAATGTGCGCGGCAAACGCCCTACATTTTCTGCTCCGACATTGGCGCCTAGTACCGGCGCGGTATCCAGTTCCAGTTGATGCTCAATCCCGTACAGACCGGAAGCCAGTGCCGCCGCAATCGCCAGATACGGATTCGCATCCGCACCGGGCGTGCGCGTTTCAAGCCGCATCGACTTGGCTGAGCCGGGAATAACACGCAATGACGAGTTACGATTGTCTATAGCCCAGGTCGGCTTGACCGGCGCCAGATTGCCATCCACAAAACGTTTATAGCTGTTGATAAACGGCGCATACAACGGAAATAACTGCGGCAGACAGTGTAATTGTCCGGCGATGAAATGGCGCATGGTCTTGCTCATGCCGTGCTCGTCTTTAGGATCGTGGAAAACATTGGTGCCATCGCGCCAAAGACTTTGATGCATATGACCGCCACAGCCTGCATAGCTGGTAGAAAACTTGGCCATGAAGGTACTGAGCAAACCATGACGACGACCGATTTCACGCACCGCCTGCTTGAATAAAACCGCCCGATCGGCAGCCTGCAAGGCATCGCTGTAGCGTATCGCCGCTTCGAAATTGCCCGGACCGGCTTCGGTATGCAGTGCTTCCAGCGGTACATCCATGGCCGGTAAATAATTGAATAAATCGCGCACGAAATCGTGTTGCGCGTCGATGCGGAAAGGTGAGTAATTGGTGATGCCGTGGGTGGCCGTTTCCAGATTGCGATAATTTTTTTCGCGCACCGATAACTCGGTCTCCTTCAATACAAACCATTCGAATTCCATGCCCACCTGCGCAGAAAATCCCAGTTGCTCCGCTTTGCTCAATACTTTTTTGAGCACCTGACGCGGGCAGATTGGTAACGGACTGCCATCCGGTAACGTGTGTTCACCCAGTATCAGCCAGCGATTGTCATCCCACGGTAACTGACGCGCCGTGGCAGGATCGAGCCTGAGTCCAACATCCGGATAGCCGGTATGAAAGCCGGTAAAGCTGACATTATCGTACAGCTCGTCGGCGATATCCCAGCCGAACAGGGCGCTGGCGACGGTACCGCCGCCTTCCAGCATGCTGATCACTTTTTCGCCCGACAGATGTTTGCCGCGACAGACGCCGTCGATATCGGTGACGGCGTAACGGACGAACGGTTCGTTGATTAACAGGGACGAATCAAAGAATGAATTTGCTGATGACATAAGAACCTCGGATCCAATTTATCTTAATTTTTCTAATAGTTGGTAGTACCACATGCCGACCGCCAACAGCGGATTGCCCAATAAATCTCCGGCAGGCACGCGGATATGTTTGAATTTGGCAAAGGTATCGAATTTCTGCATCACGCCGGTAATCGCATTTGCCATGATCTCGCCCATGATGTGACTGGTCGCCACCCCGTGTCCGGAATATCCCTGGCAATAGTATACGTTGTCATTCAGTTTGCCCAGTTGCGGGATGCGGTTGACCACGATGCCCATGATGCAGCTCCATTGGAATTCAATCTCCACACCTTTTAAACTGGGGAAGGTGCGTTCGATAGCCGGTCGCAATTCCGCCGCAATATCCCGCGACTCCTTGCCTGAATAATTCGCACCGCCGCCGAACAACAGACGCTTGTCTGCAGTCAGTCGGTAGTAGTCAAGTACGAAGCGAGTATCGTAGACGGCTACATCGTGTGGATTGAGATGTTGGACGACAGCGTCAGGCAGTGGGGTAGTAGTGACGATGCCGCCGGTGGCGGGAAACAGCTTGCCGCCCAGATGATGTTGTTCCAGCTTGTGATACGCATCGCCAGCCAGTAACACCGCATTGGCATTGATACGTCCTTGCGCGGTGACGACTGCCGGGCTCGCACCATGAATAATTTCGGTGACTTTGGAGTTCTCGAATATCAAGGTGCCCAGGGATGCGGCTGCCCGTGCCTCGCCCAGGCAGAGGTTGAGCGGATGCACATGCATATTGCGTTTGTTATGCAATGCGCCGAAGTATAGCGGGGTGTCGAGCATGGCATGCACTTGCTGTTGATCCAGCAGGCTGACTTCCTCGCCCATGCCGCGTGCTACGGCTTCATCAAACGTGCTGCGCAGCTCGGTCATATGGGTAGCTTGATAGGCGGCGTGCAAATGGCCGTGCTTCAGATCGCATTGAATGTCATATCTGGCGACCCGGTTTTTGATAATTTCGTGACCGCGCCAACGCAGATGCCAGATAAAGTCTTCCGCATCAGATCCAATCTGTTTTTGCAGTTGCTTGCGCATTGCGCCGTCGCCGGACAGACTGCCCGTCACCTGACCGCCATTGCGCCCCGATGCACCCCAGCCGACTTTATTGGCTTCAACCACGGCCACTTTCAGTCCGCGTTCGGCCAGTTCCAGCGCAGTGGCGATGCCGGTAAATCCGGCGCCGATGATCACCACATCGACTCTATGCGTACCTTGCAGGGTCGGATAGGCGGATTCCTGTTGAATCGTGGCGGTATAGTAGGAGGGGGTTCGGGCTATGCTCATGCGGCATTGTAATGGTTGAAGTTACGCGCATTAATTTAAAAATTGGTGAAGCTTACTTGTGCATTGATGCAAGCAATAACCGAGTCGAATGCTCGGCACCTAATTGTTATTCCCCTTTTTCTTCTCTTCTTCCAGATCATCTTTATAACGTTCCCGCAAATCGCGCTCACGCGCATCGATTACGGCCAGGTCGTAGTAGCTGGCGTCCGGTGAGCGTCTGGCGATACTCAACTGATCCAGCGCCGGTGAAATAGCGCCTTGCAACGCATCCGATTCAGCCAGCGCCAGATGTTGCAGCGCTTCTTTACCTTCGGCCGCATACGCTCTGGCCAATTGCGTCTGCAGGCCGAAATCTTTGCGATACAACAGGGTTTGATCACGCAAATAGGTAATGGCTTCTTCAGCGCGATGATTGGCGACCAGCGCGTCGGCGTATTGACGGCTGATACCGCGCGATATTGGAAACTCCTGCAAGGCCAGCTCAGCCTGCTTTAGCGCTGCTTCGTTCTGTTTGCTCCGCAATAAAATGTCCAGCTGCAGGCTGCTAAAAAATAAACTGTTCGTCCCGGCATGTTTGCGCGCCACGTCTAAATCGGCCTGTGCTTCGCTAAAATTATTCTGTTTGAATGCGGCAAAGGCCAATCCGTATTCAGCTGCAGGATCGGTCTGTTTGCCGGAGTTGGCGCGTGCGATCTGATCGTTAAAATATTCTTTCGAATCGAGCAGGCCCTGCACGCTATCGTCTTGCAATACCCGGATTCTGGAGCGGAATAATTGGAAGTCGGGACTGTCGATGTGCTTTTTAAACGTTTCGGTGCGTATCCGGTTTTGAATATCGGCGATACGCTCGGTCGTCATCGGATGGTTACGCAAGAACGCCGGGAAGTTATCGGAATAGCCGCGATTCGAACTTTGCATGCGTTCAAAAAACGCTACCATGCCGGTCGGATCAAAGCCGCCGTCGCGCAAGATCTGCAGGCCGACCCGATCCGCTTCGCGCTCGGCATTCTGACTGAAGTCGAGCTCGCGCTGCACGGCCAGGCCTTCACCGCCAACCGCCAACGCCACAGCTGCATCGGGATTGGCGCGCATGGTCAGCGCTGCCAGGATCATCGAAGCGATCGGAATCAACATATCCTTTTTCTGATTGCCTATCATGCGCGCGATATGGCGCTGCGCGATATGGCCGATTTCATGGGCCAGCACCGAGGCCAGTTGCGATTCATTCTGCGCCATGATGATCAGCGCGGAATGCACGCCGATAAAGCCGCCGGGCAGGGCAAAAGCATTGATCGTTGGATCGCGCACCGTGAAAAAAAAGAAATCAAAATTGGCATCGCCGCGCGCTTCCTGATGGACCTCGAGCAGCCTGGCACCAAAATCATTGAGATATTCTGAAGCAGCTTCGTCGTCGACAAAGTCGGAATCGCTGCGTATGCCGAGCATAATCTCTTCACCCAGTTTGCGTTCCATGACAGGGGACAGGTCTTCTCGTCCGGTGTCGCCCAGGGTGGGTAAATTCTGCGCCAGCAGCGTGGGTTGTGTAAACCAGCAGCCGGTCAACAGGATCGCTATCAGAGTGAGTCGTGGCAGGCGTCGTGAGAATGCGGTATTTTTCATGGCGTCATGATACTCTGTGCAGTTGATTCCTTCCTATATTTTGAGCAACGATGACCAGCAAATCAGACCCCACAAAATCACTGACCCATTTCGATGCCAGCGGCCAGGTTCATATGGTCGATGTCGGCAGCAAAGCCGCGACCCATCGTATTGCGCGTGCCAGCGGTGTTATAGCAATGCAGCCCACCACGTTGAATTTGATCGCGAGTGGAACGGCCAAAAAAGGCGATGTATTGGGCGTGGCAAAAATCGCAGCAATCATGGCGGCAAAACGCACCAGTGATTTAATCCCGCTATGCCATCCATTGGCCATTACCCGCGTGACCGTGGATTTTGCGCTGGAAACGAACAGCGTACGATGCACCGCCCAGGTTGAAACCGTGGGACCGACCGGGGTGGAAATGGAGGCATTGACCGCGGTGCAGATTGGTTTGCTGACGATTTACGATATGTGCAAGTCCGTCGACCGGGGGATGGTGATGAGCGATATCAGGGTGCTGGAAAAGCACGGTGGGAAATCGGGGGATTGGGTGGCAGGTGATTAATATCTGTTTGATTTGTACAGGTATTATTCTTGGTCGAACTGATAATTTGATTTGCTATTTTGGTTCGGTTTCTTGGCATTTTTCATGTGTGTTTTTAACTAAAAATCAATTCTTGGCCCACGCTTGTCCCAAATGGTGAATCGCCACGAGAACCTTAGTAAAATTTTGGTAGGTAGGACGTCATTGAAAGTATCGCAGTGGATTCCTGCAGGGCGTTCTATACTGTCGTACATGTTTCCCGACACCGGTCATTAATCTACTTCAGTCGGTGATTATCAACGTTTAAATTGTTCAGGTATTCCAGTATCTGGAACTTTGCAATTATCCACGAGGTGGTTATCTAACTTTATGGAAACGTCACCTGACGTAAGTGTTACTTCGTTACGATAAGTGTCAATGAGCCCACTAACCATGCATAGCGTAATTTCGTGCGAGCTATTCCATGAAATGGAATTCTGCGAAGCGCTTATTCACTACATCTTGGACAAATAATTTGCTGCATCCGATAACCGTAATCTTATAATCCGAAGCAGACATTCATTTACTATGAATTTGATCCGTTCGAAAATTCCCTCAATCTTGTTTCAATTTCCAGAACCCTGTCAGGAAATCGTTCCTTATCAATTCGAGTCAATACTTGTCTGAGGTCTGCTTCGCTGTAATTGGCGTAATTAGGTTGATCGCCGTTCATAACGGCTGCAAAGTATTCACCAGAGAATTTGAGAGGTCTAGCCTTCGTCGAATTTAAGTTCAATGTTAATCGAAGTTGCTGTTCCAATGAGATGTTTTCCAACCATTCCTTAATTGAAAAAATTAATAATGTCATTACAGATAAAATTATTGAAAGCAACAATAAAAGAGTAGCGTATGGCATCTTAGAAATTTTTACAAAAAGTAGTCCAAGGAAATTGGTCAAAAAAATCGACGCCAAAATATTGTAACTTTTGATATTTCGCCGACGTAAAAACTCATTTGAAATCGGATCTAGCCACGCAATCAGTGAATTCATGTCGTCACTACGAAATGCTCCTACCGTATTCTCACCAGAAGAAATCGTTGGTTCTCCTGAAACAGAAATTCCGTAAATATTTGTATCGTCGATACATAGGCCTAGGTCAGTGTAGGGCGATCTGTACCGCACAACCGCAAGATCGAAAACCTTCAAATTAATAATTGGTCGTATGTGTATAGCGTCGGTCTTATCCATCCCGATGCTTTCTCCATTTGTCATATTTGAATTCGGCCTTTATCAGTTAAAGAATCAGTAAAATTAAATCCAGGATACGTTTTTCTGAGTAGAAGCAGAAATCATTCGACAATTTGAGTCTAAGGAAAACTTTCTATAAAGTGCTGTACCACCTGTCGCTAAATCATTCTGATTGGCTCCAAATTCTATGCATTGAGGCCATTCCCATACACGTCGCCGCTTTTTCAACAATTAATTGCATACGTATCATTTTGCGTTTTTGGTGTAAAAATAATTTCCGGAATTTCAAGAGTAACTCCATCAATTTCAAGAGGAGGAATTTTTAGCGTAAAACCTTTACGGGCAATGTCAGGAAGGGTCCAGAATAAAAAAACGCTATTTTTTATTAAATTTACAGTATTGCCTACATTACTCGGTGGCGGCAGCGGTAAATTGTTAGCTTCACTATTCCACTGCATTGACACCAAATTTTCTTTAGCGTTGATAGGTAACCCTTGTGAATCACTTTCAGGAGAAGCCAAAGAGAAAATAATTGGACTATTATTTACATACGAAGGATAGTTTATTTCACTGGATAATGAAAAAGGTAAGTAGTTGATTTCTTCATTCCACTTCACGGCTATAACACTCTCTTTTGAGCTGATTTTGACTTCTTGATTCCAGCCTTCAGTAAACTTCGCCCGTTCTTTCTCATTCGGAAATAAGGGCATATAGGGATTTTTTTCTATCGAGAGAAATAACTTAGTTTTTCCTCTATCATCGACAAATGAAGTAAATATTTGAATGCGAATTAATTCTTGGTTGACTGCTGTAAATAAGATCGAATTGGGAGGGCCGCCACATGCTGGCTTCGCTTGTTTAACTACTCCATTTTCTGCAGATGGTTCCAAGAACGTCGAAGAGTGGTAAATGCATGCATTCAATAAAATTGAAATTCCAAAAACTGCAAATGCTGTCTTAATATGGTTCATGGCTTCGCAATTTTTATTTGTCATTAATAACGGACTGAATCGCCACGGCTTCTGTAGATACTTCTGAGCTTATAATTTTGCCCAACAGGAGCGATTATGAGTGGAAAGCGATATACAAAGCAATTTAAAGTTGAAGCGGTCAAACAGGTCACCGAACGTGGCCGCCCGGTGGCAGAGGTTGCTGAGCGACTTGGGGTAACCAATGTCGGCAACATGCTGTTTTTTTCCTACTTGTGTGCGTCACTTTAACAGCTTCAGATCTCGTCGATACAAGTGAATAATTCGATCCTCATCAAACGTAGCTGTAATATCAGCTTCTACAGAGAAACATGCCTTTTCGAGAGAAATAATATGAATCACAGCATCGGCGAACTTCATGTCTCTCTTGTACGATGCGCCGTGTCCAGCAGAAGCATGAAGCTCTTCAACACCAGAAATTCTTCGAATCACTTCAACATTCCAGTCATCTGGAATTCCGACGATTGAGTGGATATGCCCACACGGAACTTTAACTTGAAAACTCTCAATCTGTTCATCGGGATTTAGTTTGATATCAGGAAAATATAGCCGATAGTCTTCAGCAAATACATTAGCTGATAGCGGAATAAAAAATAATAGGGCTGCGATTTGCTTTTTCATTTATTTATCAATTTTAAAAAACGGCGTACTCGTCGGCTATACAGCGGAACTTACTTTTTCATATTTTTTCATTACAGCTGCCGGGTAATCCTCCCGACTAATAAGGACGATCTAAAGTAGAATTTTCTCAAATTGGTTGGTTATTATTTTTACTTTTACGAGCGGATGCCCAACGCTATGAATTTATCTATAAACTCGCCGAATTGCATCTTCCATTCCAGTCCAAAATGAACGTGGAATTTTTACCCCACACTTTTTCTCGATAATTTTTAATGCGTGCTCGAAAGCCAGGTCGTCAATCGATTGATATCGTGGACCATTCCAAATCACGTTTAGCTTATCTTGTGGAATAAAAACATTCGTCCGCCATTTCTGAAGTTCGCAGAGATCGGTTGAAAACATTAATGCAATTTCCTGCCTTATTCCGCCGCCCCAAATATCTAAATGCGTCTTGTCACGTGCACCTTGTTGTGCTTCAATATCTTCAAAAAAAGACATATCTGGACCAAACCATCGCACGCCAATGAAGAACTTTTTCCAAAAATCCTTTGGAGGAAAATGATCTGGAAATCTAAGCGGTTCAATTTCACTAATCATGATCTTTTATTTTCCTTTAATTGGCAGTCGCCCAATTTGTCCGGATTGTGTCGACAGCAATCACTCGCTTCTGTCCGTAGAGTCGAAAATATTCGACTTTCTCGTGAACCATAAGTATGTGCCGACAGCGCCGTAAAGAAAGCCAAACGGTATTAGTAACCATTCCCACCAGCTTAAGTGACCGCCACTCGTTAATACCAATATTGAGATGATGCACATCGCCGGCCCATAAATATAGGGAGGCAACCACTTTTCCCACGGCAAAAATCCCAAAACGATTCTCCTTTCGGACCATTGAATTTATAAAACTATGTCCACACTAGGGAATTTGAAAAAACGAGTGACTAAATTTGCCGTCCAAATCTTTCTTGGGATTGGTTACAAACAATACAGCGCTATCATTCCAAGTCAAGACCGAAGCATAATGAGCACCGTCTGGTAGGCTGCGGCTTTTTGTCCATGTATTAAGTATTGGGGAATAGATCAATTCGTCCGATTGCACATTATTTTTATTGCCAATTGCAAATAACGTCCCATCAGGAAGAGTCCACATGAGGCGAATGTAGAGATAATCTTTCGGTGGACTTGATGCCATGCGCCACTCTCTTTGAGCGGGACTGTACAAGAGAGTTGTAATCCGGCCAGTTAGTAGGCTCTTTGCCGTTATTAGTACAACTCCTTCCTTATTTAATAGCGACGCTCCATGAATTTCCGATGGCTGGGGTAACTCGCCAACTTTGGTCCACTTATTGTCTGCCTGGTTGTAGAGAATTGAAATCGTCTCCGCCCCAGGGTATTGCTGAAATCCGATCAATAGAATTGATCCGTCGGGCATTTTCACTTCGCTATTGGGTTCACCTCGCATGGATGATGGAATCTCTCCGGTTAGAGTCCAACTGTCGGTGACAGGCTGGTACAGTAACCCGATCCAGCGTACAACCAGTGACGTATCTCTCGCAATCACTAGCACGCGTCCATCTCCGATTTCTGTTGCGTAGTCAGTTCCGGCTGTTTGCGGTGGAGGTGGCTGCGTACGGGACCAGCTATTTGTTTTGTATTTATAGAGCCAGCCAACGTTGTGCACTCCCTCCGAACCCATTATCAGAACTTCACCGGAGGACAGTGCCACAGCCGTTCTGTCGTAACTAATGAAGTCAGAAGGAAGAGCTCCCGTTGGACTCCATGACATGCTATCGGGATTAAGAACATAAGCGACCACCTTCTTATGCTCTACTAATCCAAGACCCAGCACTGAACCATTAGACAGTTTTATTAATGTTGCGCCAATGCCGACTACATTGTCTGGAAGTCCCTGCGCTTCCTGCCATTCATTCGTTTTCTGTTGGTACTTAAATGCGACCGAATGTGGAGTAGGCAGTTGTGCGTTGCAAACAGCAAGTACTGAACCATCGTCAAGTGTAATTATTTTCTGAATCGGAACAGGAGGGCTTGACGTGGGTATCCAAGCATTGCTTGAGTTTAAATCACCACCGTAGCAGCATCCCCAGACCAGGCAAGCCAATAAACAAAGTAGTCGAACCATATGCACCTTAATTTACGTTTATTGGATTGGAGTCCTGACCACGGACTTCAACGGATACATTTTAAGTTTTTGATTTATTTGAAAATACAATGTTGTCGTCGGAATTGAAAACTGTTGTTAATAAATTTTTAAGAGGGCCGGGGTTATTGATTATTGTTTGTAAGTTTGTATTTATCGCACTCATTTTTCTACCTAATTCTTGAATCGCAATTTAGTTATTGAAAACCCACAATGCATGTATACAGTCGGTCAAACGATCTGATCGATCCATTGTCAGTAATAACTCACTTTGTGATTTTTTAAATCGAGTTTCGCCAATCCTCATAAGTGGATAATCACGCTTGCTTAAATAAACCCATCCCGCTTTTTCTAGCTTTAGTCGAAATTCATCTTTTTTTATGCACATATTTTCAGGAGGGGGACTTACAATTTGATTTGGAGACTTTTCCCACATAAACATAAATATGAATCCATTCTTTATTTTTCTTTTCCATAAACGAACGCTGAAATACCAATCAAGGCCATCTTTTGCCTCATAAAATGAGCGCTCGGGATGAGCCTCTGAAAATTTCATTCCCAGAATATTTTCAACTTGATCTTTTGACGCCGTGTCTGGCAACAACTCCATAATTTTTAACAATTTTTCTTCAAATTCATCTTTAGTGAACGGATATGGCGCTTGGAATTTTGTTGTCGCTTCAGCTTGCTGCGCTGCGTCTTCGGTTTGAAATTGATCTATCGCAAATGCTGGCGTGGATAAAAAACTGAGCAGTAAAAATAGCGTGGCAATGAAGCGCATGGCGGGTTCCCTGTTTTATTTAATTTTTACTTATTTGTTTTTGGTAGGGCTTGTATTTGTATTTCTGATTCATCATGCACGATGGGCTAATTCTCAGCCATTTGCAACTCCAACAGAAGCAATCCAATCTTTTCCTTTTTGAGTGATTTCAAAATCAAAAAAATGCATCTGGTCCTTAACGGATTTTCTCTGTACATGACCTGATCTACATAGCCATTCTTCGCACTCCAATTGAATAACCATTTTTGGGTTTGCTGAGAACGACAGCAATTCGTTGAAGCAGCGCCGATAAAACAGCGCCTGCCTGCCATTTTCAGTAATGGCATGGTGACCATCGATTCCGTGCCTTACATAGCCAAGCGCTACAAGTTTTGGTACGGCCGGCGTTTTAATTTCTAGGGCTGGAGATTCTTTAATCTCTTGCAGCGCCAGGACTTCATCGACCGTTAATATCACTTCCATACTTATTTTCCCTGGGTGGATTAGTAAACCAATTCGGGGGTAGATGTGGTTTAGTAGTCGCTAATTTGCAAAATAAAACAGCGTATAGGGCTTATTGGCCGCTGTATATGCCCTATTTAAGGCATTTTGCGATATTTTTAGTTATTGTGATTGCAACGAGCCAAACTGGATTATGCTGCTGGATAAATGAAGATTTGCTGGAAATTTCGTTGAACTGTTGGCGGGAATAGTTGCGGTGATTGTAGGGTTACCAATGATTCGACGGACAGACCGTGTGGTGGATGTTTATTAATGGAGAATGTGCGATGCCGATTTCAATAAGTCAGGTCGAAGTGGGAGAGTATTACAACGCAGGCGAAAATCAGCTGAGAAAAGTTACGAATATCGTGACTGACGACAAGGGCCGTTCTCGGGAGGAGTACCAAACGAAAAGCCAAGCGATACCCGGGCGGACATTTGGATCTGGCTCAACGCTGGCAAACCCACCGATCATAGGCACGTTCGCCAAGAAATGTAATCGGAAGCTAACTCCCGCCGATGTAGCGGCTCTGCGCAAGACGAATATTCTCCTTGATAGCGAATGATTAATCTCCACGAGGGGTTCCAGTGCTTTCTCACGAACAGGCTGATCAAATCAGTTCAAGTCTCATCAATCTGGCTGAATCGGAACGAATTGCCAAAAAAAATGCAGAAGCACGACGCATCCCGTTTATCTATAGATTTCGTGAGCTTGAATCACTCGAGTTATGGGAACGGCCTATACTTCTGTCTAAGGCACGACGGACGGTCATGAAGAAACCTATACTGATCGCTTTGTATATATTCCTATCAGTGCTGGCAATATGCCTGGTGATCTACTCAGTCAAATTCGAACCGTTCGGAAAATTCCCTCCTGAGTTTTATTTTTCGGTTGCAGGGATTATTTTGAGTCCGGCATATTTTTACCGTTATATATTGATGCGACGTTATATTCGCACCGAGGCGATTGAACGCAAAGGAAGTGCCAGAACCGAATCGGCGGAGCGCCAGCAATGAAGAAAATTATTCCAGTCGTATTTTTCTTTATCACGATATGTGCATGGTCTAATGCCCCGTCTCCCGTTAAGTCAGCGAACACAGACCAACTACAAACTGCCGAGAATAAGAATGTTGTTAAAACAAATGTAGATCAACGTGGAACTGAACAGAAGCCAATTTTCGTCAAGGCGATCGAATCTGAGAAAGATGCAAATACCAAATTGCAGGAACAAAAAGATGCGGAAGCCAAGGCATCTGATGAGCGAAGCTTAGTTGTGTGGACTATAGTTCTTGGTATCTCAACGATTGTTTTGGCAGTGATTGCCGGTTTTCAGTTATATATGTTCTGGCGTCAATTAAAATTGATGGCTTCCACCATTGACGACAGCAAAAAGATCGCATCGGCGACCGTCGCTCAAGCAAATGCGGTAATCCATGCTGAACGTGCTTATATAAAGATTTCTCCTTCCCCGCCAGGCATTATGTTCCCTCCATCTGATGGAATCACTGAACACCTTACCTGCAATCACGAAATCCGAAATTGTGGTCAAACTCCGGCAACGATTACTGATGTTGTGACCATTTTTAAAATGCTCGGAAAACATGAAAAATTACCAGAAATTCCCAAGTATGAAAGAGACGATGAAGATGTCAGGCCTTTCCCAGGCTCATTCTTGGGGCGGAACGATTTCTTCTATAACGGTCATGGCGCTGGAGCTGCAAAAGGAACTTTGGTAGATGATATAAGGGCGAGTAGGGTTTCGTTGGTTGTGTATGGCTATGTTGACTACATCGATGTTTTCAACAATCACCACAGATCCGGATTTGGTCGTATTTTGCTTCCAAGGTCAGATGACCGAGCTCTGTACGATAGCGACGAACAATTTTCCAAGCGATCCAATCTGATTTATATGAATCAGTCAGGCTACAACTACGATTGTCTTCGAAATTCAACTGATGATGCTATCTAATTTTCGACCCACCTAAAAAATAAAAATTTATGCTTACTGACATTGGCGAATATTTGGTCGGCGGTTATTTACAACTGAAGCTCGATTGCGATGTCGTTGACTATAACGTTAGGCCTCCTGGTGGAGGTCTTGAAGGATTAGAGGAATTAGATGTCATTGGATTGAATTTAAAAACCAATCAGGCTTATATCTGCGAAGTCACCACGCATATACGGGGCCTTCTTTACGTCAATAACCAAACAACGGTTGAGCGCATAACCAAAAAGCATGAGAGACAAAAAAGATACGGCTCGACATATCTAAAGAATTTTACGTGCGAATATATGTTTTGGTCTCCCGTGGTTCCCGTGGGCTTTATTACGCAAGGACTATCCAATTTGCCGGATCTTAATCTCATTATTAATGGCGAGTACAAGAAACGTATTGAAGAATTGAAACATCATGCTGCGAATACCACTCACGATGCACGAAACCCTGTATTTCGTGTTTTACAAATATTAGAGCATTTACGAGATTAAATTTTTATGTTTTTTTGGGTGTTGTATGTATCTGAAAGTTTTTTATGACAAATTTAGTTAGTGGACTCGTCCGGCATCTCGGGCGAGTTTATGCAGATGGCGCTCCGAATTTAGAAATTCACATTCCTATCGAAAAAACAGGTAACTTGCCAATTCAAATTGGTGTGCGTACGTCGGTAAAATTAATTATTGATCAAATTGAGTATGTGGCTGGGCTTCGATCAACCACGAAGAATACGTACGCTTGGATATGTCCAGATATTTATTTGTCGTCTGGAGAACGCTTTACGCTTGGACGGGTTCTTACCGACGCTGAATTTTCCATCAACGAACATGTTCACTTAGCCGTGAATGGATCAATGCTGATACTTCGACATGAGTAGCAATTAGCTGCAGAATAATTCTGATAAAAATGGCGTAAATCAATCATATGATTTTATATTACTACACCGCTAAACAATGGGGCATGAAATCACTTTGGGAGAAGCGATTAAAAATAGCAGAATACAATGATTTGAATGATCCATTTGAGCTGCAACCATTTGATCAGACCGAAGATGAAAATAGAAAATTGTCGCAACAGATAAAAACTGTCCTTGCTCAAATTAATGGCGTACTTTGCTTTTCAGAATCATGGCAGTCAACTCTAATGTGGGCGCACTACGGGGATAAACATAAAGGAATTTGTCTTGGATTTGAAATTGAAGAGGGACCACATTTAACAAAAATAGAATATGTGTCCAGTCGAATTCGCCGCCCCGTTGCGGTGAAAGTAGATGACGCAATGTTAGAGCAGTGCCTGAATGTTAAACATAACGGCTGGGAATATGAAAAAGAATATCGCCTGCGAGCTTCGTTAAATGATAAAAGAGATGGGATTTACTATAACAACTTTAATGATGGTATGGCACTACGAGAAGTGATAATCGGCGCACGCTCAAGTTTGTCCGTTGTCGATGTGGTTGAGGCGATTGGTAAAGAGCCCGATTCCGATGTCAGAATATTGTTTGCTCATGAATCTCATAATGATTTTAATATGTGCGAAAACACGAATAAACAGGGAGCAATAGTAGAAGGAATATCTCCAGAGCTAAAAAGAAGTCGGCAGCTTGCAAAGGCCCTTTTAAAGGGCAATTCCTGAAAGCGATTCTCGAACACTAATACATCTATGTAGACAGAGGTCAAAAAATTAAGGTAGCCATGAAAAAGATAATTTTACTTATTATTGTTCTTTGCTCTGGCTGCGGTGTAATCATGACGAATACAGATGCGGTGTCTGTCGGTAAAGACAGATACATGATCACTACCACTGGACGTGGCGGGTATCACAGATGTCCAAGTACTTGTGGCCGCCATATTGCATGACACGATTGAAGATACAGATACTACTGTAGAAGAAATCCGATCAGCCTTCGGCGTCACAATTTCTGACATTGTCGAAGAAGTGACTGACGACAAAAATTTACCAAAGGATGTACGAAAGAAAATGCAGATCGAGCATGCTGCAACTTCGTCACGGCGTGCAAAGTTAGTTAAGCTGGCCGACAAGATTTGTAATCTGCGGGATCTGAATATAAGTGCTCCACCAAATTGGTCACTTGAACGCATTAGAGAATATTTTGAGTGGGCCAATAATGTAGTTGAGAATTTGCGTGGGATATCGCCTGATTTGGAAGCGATATTCGACGATGCGTATTCAAAGAAGCCAAATTAAATAATTTTGCGTTCCGATCTATTGTCGATTTTTCGGTAACTAAACACACTTCGGAATTCCTAACTGTCAATTGAAAAATTTGACATCGACCCAACCCAATGGCACAGCGAACAATAATGTATACCTCTTACGATGACATCCAACAATTAATTGGACAGGCGAATGAATCCAACGACTTGGAATTCAAACGGGGAGATTTCCTTGATAATTTAGATAGTGCAACAAGAGATGAAATCGTGCGAGACGTAAGTGCATTTGCAAACGCTGGAGGTGGCACACTCATTTACGGCATTGAAGAAGACCGAAGCAAGAATTCAGTAGCGTCAGCATTATTTCCTACGAAAAATCACAAAATTGATGAGCTTCAATTGACGCAAATTATTTACGCAGGACTTGATCCCGTCTTTAAAAAATTTGATGTCTGCAGCATTGATGCGCCGGACGGTGGAAAGGTATTCATAATTACCGTCGAAAAAGCTGACACAGCGCATCAATGCAAATCGGACCGGAAATATTACCATCGGGTTGGAACAAGTCGACCAGCAATGTGCGACTATGAAATTCGTGATGTCATGAACCGAAGGACAGCGCCGTTAGTCCGAATTCAGTATCAAATTAGTACAATCCAACAAGACGCAAGTCAACACGTTTATGCTATTACACCTACGCTAATCAATGAGGGGCAGGTAACGGCAAACATGTGGGCAATAGAGGTGATATTGCCGCAAGGTGGAACCTACGAAAATTTATTCGATAATTTGGCAAATATAAAGGAACGGCTTCACCAATATCCTGCGCATGGCGTGCTTGAGTTTTCATATGACAGGACTCCGACAAAGCGACCCGCAATACTAATGCCTGGGCAATCATGGAGCATTGACCCCCAACATGGTTATAAAATGATTCAGCTTACTGTAACAGAGCAATCCCGCCGGTTACTGTCTCGAAATGACCCACCAATTCTGCTTAGGCTATACGTGGACAATTGTGTAATGCAAGAAACGCAGATATCGTTTAATGAATGGTGTCAGTTTTGAAAATATCGCCGTTGCCCGTGAAACCAATTCTCACCTCAACCATCACCTGTCCAGTCTGCGGCCACACCAAATCAGAAACAATGCCAGTCGATGCATGTCAGTTTTTTTATGATTGCGCCAACTGTAAGACTGTGCTGAGCCCGAAACAGGGTGATTGCTGTGTTTTCTGTTCATATGGATCGATGAAGTGTCCGCCGGTTCAGTTAGAGGGTGACGGGTGTAGTAATTCTTGATCGAATAACTTCACAGAAATTCCGATTATGAATTACCATGCGATCTCTAACATTCCGTTAAATCGGAAAAAGTTTTGTTGCGTCGGTAAGCAGAGTGATAATTTCATTCTTCCACTTGTCTGCCCTAGTTTTGCTCCACGTGTCCTGTGGGTTGGTTTCGACAAATGTTTTAACAATCTCGAGCTTAGATTTTTTGTATTTGTCCTTTTTAAGTTTAAAGGAGTGCGAGGCTTTTAGTTCGTTGTTTATTTTTTCGGCAAGTGGAATAAGGTTCCCGATTTCTCCAACCCATTCGTGTTCAGAAGATTGGTCTTCAATGTGTTCAAGGGAAAAATTTCCGATCTTTAGCTCACTTGTTTTTTGAAGATTACTCTCTATCTTTGAAAAAATTGCTTGGATTGTCTTTTTATGTGCGTCGTTCTCCTTAGTGAACCTGAGAGAATTGATAGAGTAACTAATTTTTTCAGGACTTGGTAATTTTGCGTTCAAAGTTTGCATTAGACTTTTCATCTCAGCCTTAACTTTCTTTTTATCTACACCTGCGAGATACAAATTTTTTGCCGCCCTTGTATAAGTGCCTTCGAGCCCCGAAGCTTTTGTCTTACATATATTTGAGAAAATTAGGTGAAAGTTTTCCAAGTTGTGAATAACCTTCGTGAAGGTGGTTTCGTCAATATATCCATTTTCTCTTGCATGAAGCAAAGCCAATAGAAACGGACGCACCTGGGTAACTTTGTACTGGTTAATGTAGTCTAAATGTCGTACTACCGATTTTTCTTTTTGCGTTTTCCAATCTGATAGACGAGGTTGACAAATTTTTCTGTATCGTTCCGAAGCCGCCTTAAGTTCCAATAAAAAGTCTCTAGCGTTCGTAATTGCCCCAGATTTTCGGTGATCATTAAAGCTTTTGTACAACCTATCATTGGATGCGTATGCATATTTCGAGCTCCAGTAATGACGAAAAAATGACTCAAGATCCGATAACTCAGCAACTTTTGTCCTTATTTCAGACCAAATGTTTTTTGCGTGATCACTAGGATGTTTGCTTGGAAAATTTTTGAAAATCCAATTCTTTATCAGGTCAACCGACGTTAGATTTAATCCCCGAGCATTTAGAGTTTCAAAAATAGTGTATGCCTCTTCCTCATGTTTTGCCGTCACAAGAATAAATTTCAAATATCTCAGCGTTTGATCTCGAATAGCTTTAATAGAATCAAGTTCGCTCATTCCTTGCATTGATATTCCGCTTAGTCGACTTAAAAAGTTGTCGAAAGCAGATTGCAATAATACTTCCTCTTCGGTTTCCGGCGGGTTTAGGCTTTCTTTGTCGAATGCCTGAATTTCGTTTTGGAAAAATGGCTTAGGTGTTTCATTAATAAGCTTGAAATATTTCTCACCTTCGTCGTCTACACCTTCGATCACATTCCCAAATAATGCCTGCGCAGCGCTGGTATCGCCGAGCGCATCGAGACGTTCAACGATAGCTCGCAAAAGTATCGTTAAAGTCGTCAAACGCTGCTGACCATCAACGATTAGGTAGTCTCGCTTTGAATCCTCGCCGACAAGAACGATGCATCCAATAAAATATTCATCGTGTACTATTTTTACACTTTTTCCATGTTTTTTCACAGAAATCTGTTGTACAAGATCGTCCCAAAATTCTGAAATTTCTTCCGAGGTCCATGAGTACTCTCGTTGAAACCTTGGGACCAAATATCTCTTGCTTACTGAAAAAATATCGCCAACCGATCTTGTAACGGCATTTAGTTCCATTTTATTATTCCTCTCAATTTACTAGTTCCCAGATCAAATTGACCTTTGTGTCCAACTTTCATGCCGTACCAGCGAAATAGCGTTTGCTTAATCGATATAGCCCAACACTTCCAACAATTTTCGCTTGACGATGTTTTCCTTGATCGGGTTATCGGCAATGATAAAGCTGCCACAAGTCGTTCAAAATTCCTAGCTGCCTGCGACCGCAGGAGTTAGTCCAACGCCGATGCTTACCGAATCCCAAAGACAATGCTAAGCAAGAATTCAACGAGACCCATGCCATAATCTCCGTCAGCCAAATCGGACATTCTAGCATCAGATTGTAACAGTCCTGGAAAATGATCAACCTAAAAAACTCCCATGCAGCGGGAGTTAAAGCAGCCTTAAATCAACAGCTGCCGAACCACATAAAACAAAATACTTTTTTACCCAGCATCAGCAAACAGATACCAATGATGATGATCAGGCCAGGCAAGCCGAAACATACAGCCAGCATTTTAAGAAAGATCATTTTTATCTCCAGGTTTAACTTCGGATTTAACATCTAACTTTTCCAGAAGGCTGGGTTTGATCGGACCGCTACGGGCATCGCCAGTTGCAATAGCCCCGCCCGTTTCAGGAAAGAACTCCTGCACGACTTCAGCCACCTCTTCTGCACTATCCTCAAAAGCACCATTGGCAAACCCAGCACGAGCAGCGCTGTCCAGCGCAGCCTGATCATATCCAACAGCCTTACGGTTTGAATCGTTTGCCTTTGCTTCAGTGATCGCTTCTTCAAGTGACAAACCCTCCCGCACTGTGAGATCGACATAGTAAATCGGTGCACGATGGCTTTGGGTAGTGCTCTTAGCACGCAGCTTCAACTGAAGTGGAATGCAGGCCAGCAGGTTCCCGGAAACAGCTTTGTAGTATTCCAAACGTGCGGCCAAGGTGCGGATACTGTTCCAACCCGTCGTTCTGAAAATGAAACTGTCCATATCTTCATCATCACCGATCTGAACGTTCAATCGCCCATAAGGCTTGCAACCGGCCTTAGCTAGCTCACAACTGTCTGGACTGGGGCAAGGCAGCGATTCAATTCCGTTGGTCGTGTAGCGCCTGCAAACCTCTCCGTTGCCGGTACAGATTGGTCTGCCGGATTGACGATCAAATAAACTGTACTCAGCCCGCAGATTTAAATCAGGTTCGTTAAACAGCAGACGGATTGGGATTGAACGAATCTTGCCGTTACCGGCCTTGCGCAAACCCTCGTCAAATGGGTGTAATACCCATCCGTCTTTATTTTGTACCTGCGATGTGATGGTGAACTGATCATCCTTCACCGGCAGACGTTTGCTATTTTTTTCTACGACCCTGCCGATTGATATTCGCCCCACGACAGGCGGCGTGATAGCTAATCCTTTAATCATTTATTTCTCCTTAAAATAGCGCAGCCCACTCCCGGTTATTCGCAGGGAGCAGACAGCACAAAATAGCCTTAGCGAATAAGGCATTGACTACGTTTGAACTACAGTGAAATTGCCGAACTATGTGGTGATGAGGAACCGGCGACTGCCGGATTTGGTTGATGCGTAGCGTTTGACTAAGGCTGGTTGGTCTTGCAATAGCTTTTCAAGATCGATGCCGGAACTGTCTTTGCTACGTTTAAAACTGACTGAACCAGTTTGGAAGTTGGCTCGTGATGCGTCACCCATACGTTGCATGATGCGTTGCTTAAGCAATGATTCAAGTTCTTCACGATTGGCAATATCGGCTTTAAGATTAACCAGGTCAGAAAATGTATGGCACATTTCCGTGTCATGGGTCAGATCAATCGTTTTGCCATAATCGTTTGGGAATAGGCAGCGTAAGGCAACATCGGCTGAATCTGAACCATCTGCCGGTGGTGGTGTGTCAGTTTCAACATATCGCCAGAATTGTCGTTCCAATTCGATCAGTCTGGCAATCAATGCATCGTCACGTTCAATCCGATAAATACGTATTTCCTGACCGCAGACCAATACACAAACGTCAGCCGCAGCTTTGCCTGTCACGGCCAACTGATGCTGCACTTGCAGTTGAACATATTCAGGCACCCCATCACGCCACAGCTTTGAACCAAACTCTCCGGCAGTCTTACATTCAAGGATTTGCACATCAGATACGCCAACAACTTCCCGGTCGATGTTAGCAAGCATCCAGTGGCAAGATGGGTCAGGATGTTGCAGGACTGCGTTAATTTTCCTAACTCGATTGCCTGTCGTTTTAGTATAGGCTGCTGCAACGATTGGCTCCAGTAACGTTCCCCAATACATCGGACTGGTCTGATCGTTGGGATCTGTTTTTGGCAATCCAGCATCCCGACCGGTCTTTATTAACCAAAGTTCCAACTGCGAAATGTAAGGACTCAAACCCACAGAAGCAGCGGCATCACTACTACCGATGCCGTTCTTGCGTACTTCCAACCAGTCCTGTCTGCTAAGGTCGGTAGTCTTAACCAGCTTTAATGCAGGCCGATTACCACGACCCTTCACAGCTCTTTCTGCATTGCTCATAACATTGCTCCTTAAATTGAAAAGGCCCAGATGAGAATTAACTCAAGCTGGGCTGTGGTGTAGTGATACGGGATGTTCAGGCGATCAACTGTAATGCCTGGTCTAACGCTTTCTGCTTCAGTGTCGCCCCTGCACCGAACCATGCTGATTCAAGACGATGATCTGTACTTCGTGCCCGCTTTTCATGATCAACATACTCAGTTACGGCATTCAACAATCCAAACGCAGTACCCTTTGAAGAGTTGAGTTCACTGCCCTTGCCATGGCCGTCAAACAGCGCCTGCACCTTCGCCATGGCACGTTCGTTGATTACTGTGGCAGTTGGGTTGCTTGGGTCATTAAACACACGCAAGAAGTAATTCGACGCTTCGTGATTTTTTACCTTGCGCTCTGACAGGTTTTTCATCTGGTACATGAAGCTACCGAACGACGATATCGATATGCCTAACTTCTGTTTAACAACGTCCGGGTCAAATGCAGTGCTGTGCGACACCTTGACGGCACCAGTGCCATTTGCAAGAGCTATCGCCAGCGTGTTATTGCAAACAACCCGGATTGAAGTGAATTGTGCAGTCGTTGCCAATGTCCCATCACATGCCGTTGCTAGCAAAATGTAGCCGTTAACAGTGTCGTTGCCTTTAAGCGTGGATGACTGGTTTGTTTTAGCAAGTGCCCAGACTTTGCGTCCGCCTTTTAATACGCCAGCGGTTTCAAGTTCGAAGCCGGATATTTCAGTCAGGTCCCGATAAAATTCTAATATCTGTTTCGGTTGAACTACTTGATAACGATTGCTGACCACGGACAGTGGTGCTTTCGTGTCAGACCGATACAGTACTTTCTGTTCTGGGAACGACATGATTGCGCCGAGACTGCCAGCAGATTCTGTCATGAAGCGTACAGGCGTTTCGATAATTTCAAAATCCATACCGGACTGCTTTTGCCAAATTTCAATCGGCTGTTTTGCGGTAAGTTGATTACCGAGTCCATGCCAGGGAACTTCATTAACGAATGCCATTTGTTCCAATAAGTGGGCCATGATTTGTGTCCTTTGAATATTTAAAGCACGTGACAAAGCACTGCGAATATTCAGCAGATATTTAATCAGTGCGGGGGATGTGTGATTGGTGTTGCTAGGGAATTGCGGGAAGGGTTAATGCGAGTTATGCGTAATCAGGTTCGCAATCGTTGTCTTGATTCCGCCCTCTGCGATGCATATGTGTTGACAAGTGCTGTGTCAATGCATTTATTACAGAATAAATTGCTTCGATCAAAATGATTAAGAAAAAGCTTTTCAGTGCTTGCATCATTGAATTCTCCTTGGTTGTGGGTGTAGACGTGGTACTACACTTCTCTTATACCAAATGGGGAGGGCGGAATTGGAAATTAGAGTAGTCTGTCGAGTGCTGGGGTCAGCTATGTCACGAAATGACTAATATAATTGCCTTGAGTTGAATCGTTTCCATATGGTGTCAAAAATTTTTTGATCTAAAATGTTGGTCGGAGTTGGCGGATATAGTAATGATGAGATCCAGTCACGCTTCCGTAAAGAATTTGATGGATCCAGTACCGATTCATTACAATGAGTTACGAGTTTACTGCGGTGAAAATATGCTGACGTATTTAGCTGCAATATTGCACCAATCGTTTTTTCATTAGATGGATGCTGCCATTTTTTGCCAAATTTATCTGCAAATTCCTTATTTTTGCGAAATAATATTGGACGAATACTGAGTTCATCGTTGGTCTCAATAAAATTGGTATTTTGATTTGAAATTTTGCTGACTGACAAAGCAATAATTCCTCTAGCCAAATTCTGATCGGTAGCGACCTCATATCGCTTATTTAACTGTGACAGTGCATCATTTATGTTGCCATTCACACCGGTCTCGGACTGAGGGCGTTTGCATTCAATGAAAACTTGGAATTCGTTTATTTTCACTATAATGTCGGCCAGCGAAGTTAAATCAATTTCAAAGCCAGCCAAGACAAACAATGCCGCCATGTATAATTCAAAAGAGACATTCCGGGCTCGATTTGATGAAGATGAAGGTAGTTCATGATTGCTGGATTCAGGCCCTTTAATAAAATCACGTAACTTAGCAATAATTGTTTTATCTGTTAGCCGGGAAAGGCCTCTATAGATGTATATAAATTCGCTAGCTTCTGCCGTGGAATTCACTATATCGTCAAAAGATTTTAATGCCTGAAATTCCTTTATCTTATCGGCTTCAAAATAGTCAGCCAGTTCAATAAGATCGTTTTTGTATTTATTTATTCTTGTGTTTTGTAGGTTAAGGCCATGTTTGCAGAGCCATTCACAAGCTTCAACTACACTATTCGCTTGATCACGATAAGTAATAGTGTCAAATTTATGCATATCTTTTTGCATTAAATTTCCTGGAATATTGTGAGCAATAAATTGTTCAGCTTGTCGATGAAGTTATTGTTTATTAGTGACCTTTAACACAACCATTTGCTAATTCATATTCCTCGCCACTTTGTACATGAGTAAGAATGGATACCGCCGCATCAGAATACTTTCGTGTAAAGGAATGTTTGCCTGTTTTTAACTTGAAATGATATAAATTATCTGACTCCTTCATATCAAAACCAGATTCGTCACGCAATGCCTCTATAAGCTTATGGGCGCCGTGCCAGTAGTCGTATCCAAGTTTTTCAGCCACATCCCCTAAGGTGTATGGATAGTTGGCATTTACATTTGGAGGATTATCCAAAGAAGTAATGCCCAGAATCTTTGCAAAATTCTCGCTATTTTCAATTGAATGTTCTAATACCTTAAAATCAACCTCTACGTTTTTATTCGGAATGTCACGCCGAATCAGATTAACAGTTCGTGCCATTAATGAGCGTAGCAATTTGACGTTGATTTTTTCAAGTGCACCATTGTTGCCAAATGCTTTAAATACCCATTCAAAGGAATTTGCGGTGATACTTTTAATCCGTACACTGATGTCGTCACCAACATTAAGCACTCGTTCTCTGGGTGGATACGAGTTAGCCGCAAGGGCTGAATCCCATTCGAGGATATAGATGTTTGGGCTTAGTGCAAGTGCAGGACGAAACATGCGGCTAACATCATAAAGAATGCTTTTTATGTTGGGATCTTCTGCTTTATACCCGATAAATAAAAGAGGGTGCTCTGCAAAATATGTAAGTAATTTCGCACTCAAATATTTTTTATCAGTGTTGAAATCCAGGTAGTCTTGCGACGTCAAAACTAATGAAAGCGGATCGGAAATACATCCGTGAATTTTGAATATTTCACCAATAGAGAAAAAGGGTTTGCTCATGATGCTTTGACCAATTATCCGTTCGTATTCTGGAAAAAGTGGTTCTAGTAGCTGATCGTAGTTTGTAGTTATTATTGCGTGAGGATTCATAGACTTTAATGCAGAAATTTCCTTATCAAGTTCTGCAGACCCATAAGTGCCTTTCTCTGGGCCAAGGTTTTCTAACATCTGACTTATCGTATGTTTAATAAATATATCGGATGGAAAATTTTCAGAGAAATATTTAGCCGGAAAATTTTCTTTCCCTGAATTCCAAGCCCACTCACGATAAGCATCAGAAAAAATTGTTCCGATTTGAATGAGGTCCGCATTTTTTTGTTTGTAGTATGCGAAGTCTTTATCGATATTTGGACATTTCAAAGCTAATTGCCGAAGTAAATCTTCCCAATTAGGCGCTCCAGCATATCTTTTTGAAAATCCAGAACCAATAAATAAAATTGGCTGACATCCGGCCTGACCTAAAACATCTAGAACGTCCTGAGTTACTTCTTCTTGGTACTGTTTATAATCCATTGGCATATTGCTGCTCCTAAATTGACTATTTTCAGGTTTGCATAGCGATGCGGTAATCAGAAGGCTTCTAGGCGCATATTTTCTGCTGGTTAAATAATCTACTGCGTAAATCTACCATGAACGCCTAGTGAAGCATCGGCATTATCAATAGTAATTCTGCCTGCTTACTCAATTGGATGGGGTATCAATCTTGCCACATCTCTAAACTAATTCCGAACTGCTCAACAGTCTCAACAATAAGATCCCGTTGATGCTCACTGAGCTGACGTAGTTTGAGCAGCAGCTTTAACTCGTCTGCTGTTGGCTGAATTGCCTGGGTAAATTTCTTTGTCTGACCTTTGCGATCCGGTGTAACTGCCGGACGACTTTCAGCGATGCCGAAACGTAGCCATTGCGCCGATACGTTCAGCCATTCCGCTAGCGTATCTATCTTGTCCACCGTAGGCCGTGCTGTCCCGTTCAACCATTTTTGTGCAGCAGCGGCCGTTATAGGCTCTGTGGGGCTGCGCAAGTTGAATTGAAGCGCCAGTTGTGAAGGCGTCTCAACCTTCTTTGGGCTGCGTTTAAGTGCCTTCTTCAGGCGATGAGAAAATTCGAGTTTTTCGTCGGGTTTGGTAGTCATGCCTAAGTATCTGATAGGCAAAAACAAGATTGGATACCATTAAGTTGTTTATAAATACTGTTTGGTGTATCGTGGCAACCATTATTTCTAACTTAAACACTGGATTAATTAATGTTGCCACGAATATTGCTCGCTCTTTTTACCGCCGCAATCTACAAGTTCAAATCGACCTGCTCTGTATGCGAATCTAAGCTGACGTGGAATCAGGATTGCTTATTTGATTTTGAGCCAGTTTGCGAAAATTGCGGTGTGGCAGTTGAAGCAAGCGAATATGGCGGCTACGTAATTAGCAAGGGAGGGCGCTGTTGCAAGATACATCTATCAAAATATGAAATTTTATTGAATCAAAGAAGAGCTGATATTGATCAACAGAAGATCAATGAAGCGAAAATGAAGTGGGCTCGTGAAGAATCAATTAACGTGAAAACGTGGTCAAAAAATTATAAGGGTGACGTACCAGTCCCCAAATTAAACAGGCACATTGTCACAGGAAAATTCAAAGACAAAGATGAATCGTTGACCCAATTAAAAATGCTTGCAGTCCTTGACGGTTGTTTCGCTATTCAGCAGGTTGAGCAAATCAAAAGCACTGGTGAAGAAGGTAATTTTAAATTTGCCGAGTGGCAGGCAACGGGAATCATTTGATTTGGTACTGCGCTTAATTTTATAAACTTCAAAATGGAAAACCATAATGCCAAATTTAAGAATAATAATTGCCGTAATACTTTCATCAGTGTCTATGCTCATTCCAGTTTCTGGGATATGCGGAATTGCAGATCAGGGCTTTAGTTGCACAGGCATGTCCTGTCCATCATATAGCGATATTTATAACGCTGATCCAAAATTTAAATCCGCATTTCAAAAGGCAATCTCGGTCGCAAAAATAAAACAGCCGGGATGGTTTCCAAATGGGGTCGGTGGAATTGTCCAAGCTATTAGTCTCGGCGATCATAAAGTCTTATACGCAGAAGTATGTCAGCCACATAACTGCCCACATGCTATCAAAGTGTTTTACGATGTTCAAAATAACCGTGTCTATGGTGTCTACTATACCGATATGGAAATTGGACCGATGCAAGCAATCAAATTCGGAGCGCCTACTTCTGCTGAAATTGAATATATACAAAAGCTTGAAGTTCAGATTTATGAACATCCACTGACCACTACCAGCTCAACCCAAGCTGATGTAGCAAAGAGTCAAAGCAACTTATCCCTTGCCGATCAACAAAAGCAACTCAACTCCTGCCTGGATTCGAATCCCTATAGGATACTTC
>FTLB01843418.1_pt1 | contig 95566 bp, 72 predicted proteins | sample 1658291 | NCBI WGS metagenome assembly FTLB01 (sample SAMEA3914812, study PRJEB12502) | metagenome | biome: forest; material: soil | place: Canada | collected 2011-07-07 | depth 0.1 m
CCGGCATTCGCGTCCGTATATGCAAAACTTCCACCAGACAGTACGTCCTGCGCATTGCCATTGCTAACATTGGCATACAGAGTTCCGCTGATTAACGTTGCTGAACCATTAGCTGTAGTGGTGCCATCATAGGTTTTAGTGACATTGCTGGTGCTGACTGTAATCGCTTCCGGATTGATGGTGCTGGTCGTGTTGCTGGCATCAGTTATTGAGTAATTGCCGCTATCGGCAACCGTTACCGCAACACCTGCTACTGTGACTGTCTTGTTAGCGGTGCCCGCGTTGGCATCCGTGAACACATAGGTACCTCCGGATAAGGTGTCGCCGTTATACAGCGTGCCGCTGGTAATCACTGGTGCGCCAATCGCTGTGGTAGTACCGTCATAGGTTTTAATGACATTGCTGCTTGAAACTGTAATAGGCTCTGGATTAATTGTACTGGTCGTGTTGTTGGCATCAGTTATTGTGTAGTTACCGCTGTCGGTGACTGCGACACCTGCCACGATGACAGTTTTGTTACCATTACCTGCATTGGCATTCGCGAACGCATACGTGCCACCGGATAACGTGTCGCTGTTATACAGACTACCGCTGACGATCACTGGTACACCAACTGCTGTGGTAGTGCCATCGTAGGTTTTTGTGACATTGCCGGTTGAAACAGTAATCGCCTCAGGATTGATGGATAATGATCCTCCATTTATTGTAATGTCATATCCTTGCTGATCAGAGTAAGCCGTTAGAGAATAAGGAATGGCGCTTGCATTGGTCGCGTTACCATAACCTAGTCCCAATACGTGGCCAGAACTGCCCGCATCTGCGATAGAATAAATTACATTTTGTGGAGTTGGAGTTGTGCCTGAATAGGTCGCTGCGATATTGTCTGCAGTGATCGTTAATGGTGCAAGGAAACTGTCCAGCAATGGCATGGTGCTGCCATCATATATCCGCCAAACAGATCCACCGCCGCCTGCATTTGTGATGTTCCAGTCAGCATTGTAAAAATTCGACATCGTCATCATTTGAGCAGTACTTAAACCTGTTCCACCGGCGGAAATAGTTTGATTGGTTGTGGTCGTATTCCAAAAACTGGCGTTGACGGTTCCAGTGTTGGAACCGATTAATCCCCCAACGCTTCCAACAGTACTACTAACATTTCCTGTTGCTGCATAGCTATCAGAAATCGTTCCTATGTTAGCTCCCACCAAACCACCGACCTCGATGGAGCCTTTCACTGTTCCTGTCCCCGCTGCATAACTATTTTCAATAGTTCCTGAATTTAGCCCGACCAAACCACCAACGTCATAAACACCTGCCACAAATCCCCCTGCATAACTGTTGGTTATGCTACCTCCGTTAGCTTGCCCCACCAATCCACCAACGTTATTGAATCCGCTAGTATTACCATCGAGCAGACCCACATTTTGAATTGTGGCTTCATTGGTAGAGCCAAACAAGCCAACATTATTAATTCGGGGCGCATTAATCGTTAAATTAGAAATCGTATAACTAGAACCATTCAACGTCCCTGTAAACGGTGTCGATTGATTCCCAATTGGCACAAAACCCATGCTCGTGCTCCATACATCCAAGCCAGATGTCCCGGTACTGACCGCATTGATATTATTCACCAGGGTATAGCTGGCCGACGGTGCCATCGTAATTAGCTGAAGCTGATGTGTATTGCTGATTGTGGTGGCGTATTCGGACGCGAGCATCGGATAAGTTGCACCTAATGCACCACTTGCATTATTTAGTGCGCCATCAGTATCCACCATTACCCAGTTATTGCCTGCGGCACCAGGAGTAGCTGAAAAATTGAATCCGGTGAAATTGGACGCGGTCTGCATTTGCGTATTGCTCAGTCCGGTAACAGTTGAGGAGCCACCTGATATGTTATTGACACCGGCGCCGCTAAAGATGGTTGAATTCCAATAACCATTTATTACAGTACCGGTGTTATTTCCTACCAACCCACCAATGCTAGAGCTGCTACCTGTGACATTTCCTACCGAATAGACATTAGTGATATTTCCTCCATAGGAATACCCCACCAATCCGCCAATATCACCACTGCTGGCACTACCCGTCACGAGCCCGGTCGCATAGCTGTTGCTAAGGGTTCCTCTATAATCATATCCCACCAATCCGCCAATAACACCACTGCCTGTACCACCAGTTACCGGCCCTGTGGCATAGCTATTGCTGATGGTTTCGTTATAAGCCAATCCCATCAATCCACCGATCACACTGCTGTAAGCGCCACCGTTCACTGGCCCGGTGGCATAGCTGTTGATGATGGTTCCTCCATTAGCAAACCCCACCAATCCGCCAATCATATTGCCTGAAACACCACCAGTCACTGCTCCAGTGGCATAACTGTTGCTGATGGTAGTTCCACTCGCAGATCCCACCAATCCACCAATAGATGTGCTACTACCGCTGCCGTTCACTGCCCCCGTGACATAGCTGTTGCTGATGGTTGTTCCCGCATAAGAAGCTCCCACCAATCCACCGACATAGGAAGATCCGGTAATATTACCGTTGACCAAACCCACGTTTTGAATCGTTGCCCCATTGGTGACACCAAACAAACCAACATAATTATTTGCAGGCGCATTGATCGTTAGATTAGAAATCGCAAAACCAGAACCATTCAATGTTCCAGTGAATGGAAACGACGCATTCCCGATTGGCACAAAACCCATACTGGTGCTCCACACATCCAAACCAGATGTCCCTGTATTGAATGCATTGATATTATTCGCCAGAGTATAGTTGGCTGAGGGTGCCATCGAGATTAGCTGAAGCTGATGTGCGTTGCTGATTGTTGTGGAGTATTCAGAAGAAAGCATAGGATAAGTCGCACCTAATGCACCACCGGCATTATTTAATGCGCCATCAACATCCTCCATTACCCAGTTATTGCCTGCGGCGCCAGGAGTAGTTGAAAAATTGAATCCGGCGAAATTAGCTGCTGTTTGCATTTGCGTAGCGGTCAGCCCCGCACCAGTTGAGCTACCGCCCTCATTGTTAACACCTGCGCCGCTAAAAACGGTGCTGTTCCAATAACCGTTAGTGACTGTACCTACGTTATATCCAACCAACCCACCGATCTCAGAGCCACTACTTGTGACACCTCCGACAGAATAGACGTTCGTTATTGTTGCAGAATTTGATCCGACCAGTCCGCCAATATTGGTGCTGTTGGTACTGCCGGTTACCGACCCGGTGGCATAGCTGTTGCTGATGACTCCTTGATTACCATCGCCCACCAATCCGCCAATATTAGAGCTGTTGGCACTGCCAGTTACAGACCCAGTGGCATAGCTGTTAGTGGTGGTTCCTTGATTAGCATACCCCACCAATCCACCAATATCAGAGCTATTGGCACTGCCAGTTACAGACCCGGTGGCGTAGCTATTGGTTATGGTTCCTTCATAAGCAGTTCCCACCAATCCACCGAGAACTAAACTACCGCTACCACCGCTCACAGGCCCGGTGGCATGACTGTCGCTAATCATTGCTTCATAAGCTACTCCTATCAATCCGCCAATGAAACTACTGCCGGCACCGCCGCTCACTGGCCCTGTAGCATAGCCATTGGTGATGGTCCCTCCATAAGCAAATCCCACCAAACCGCCAATGTAATCGGCGTTGGAACCACCAGTCACTGATCCCGTGGCGTAGCTGTTGCTGATGGTGACTCGATCATACGCATATCCCACCAATCCACCAACCTGACCACTGCTGGCACCGCCAGTCACTGATGCTGTGGAATAGCTATTGATAACAGATCCGCCATTAGCAGCCCCAACCAATCCTCCAATATCATAACTATTAGCGCTACTGCTCACCGAACCTGTGGCATAGCTATTGGTAATAGTTCCTCCTTCAGAAGCTCCCACCAACCCACCAACACAATTAAGCCCGGTAATATTGACATTGACGAGACCCACATTTTGAATTGTTGCTGAATTGATATAGCCAAACAAACCAATAAAACTACTTGTCGGCGCATTAATCGTTAAATTAGAAATCGTATAATCATATCCATTCAATGTCCCGGTAAATGGTGACGCTGAATTCCCAATCGGCACAAAACCCTCGCTCGTGTTCCACACATCCGAACCCGGTGTGCCGGTATTGATTGCAGTGAAATTGTTCGCCAACGTATAACTCGCTGATGGCGCCATCATGATTAGCTGAAGCTGATGAGCGTTGCTGATTATCGTGGAATATTCGGACGTGAGCATGGGGTACGTCCCACCTGATACACCTCCGGCATTATTTAATGTGCCATCAGCATCCACCATTACCCAGTTATTGCCTGCGGCGCCTGCAATCGTTGAAAAATTAAATCCCGTGAAATTAGATACAGTCTGCATTTGCGCGGTAGTTAGTCCAGTCCCCCCTGCTGAACTGTTTTGGCCTGAAGTTTGGGTGTTCCAATAACCATCAGTTACTGCACCGGTGTTATTTCCAATCAACCCACCAATCTCCGAACCACTACTTGTGACACTACCCACCGAATAGACATTAGTTATTGTTGCAAAATTCACCCCCACCAATCCGCCGACGCTAGAACTATTTGAACCGGTGGTCACCGATCCTGTGGCATAGCTGTTGCTGATGGTTCCAATTCCTGCTAGTCCCACCAATCCGCCCATTCCGGTACTGCTAGTACCGCCACTCACCGCTCCTGTGGCATAGCTATTGGTGACGGTTACTGAATGAGTTTGCCCCACCAATCCACCAATATAATAACTGTTGGCACCACCGATCACCGCTCCTGTGGCGTGGCTATTGCTGATGATTCCTCCTCCATAAGCAAACCCCACCAATCCGCCCATCGATTCGCTACTGGCACTACCGGTCACTGTACCTGTGGCATTGCTGTTGCTAACGGTTCCGTCATAAACATATCCCAGCAATCCACCAACATCAGCACTGCCGCCAGTTACTGTGCCAGAAGCATAGCTATTGCTAATGATTCCGCCGTTACTAACAGATCCCACTAATCCACCGACATCAGCTAGTCCGAAAACCTTATCATTGATCAGACCGACGTTTTGAATCATGGCGCCATTGGTATAGCCAAACAAACCAACAAAACTATCTTCAGGCGTATTAATCGTTAAATTAGAAATGGTATGACCAAGACCATCAAAGTTTCCAGAGAAATTCGTTACAACGCTACCTATCGGCGTAAAGCCAAACCCGCCAGTCACATGCCATCCATTTGTAGCCGTCGCATCGATATTGCTACCCAACGCAAAATTTCCCGATAAATTTGCAGAAGCTGCTATACCCTGCAGCGTCAAGGCGCCACCGGTTGCGTCAGCTGCAGCACCCAGACTGTTGATGACGGTATAGACGATAGGCGTGCCCGTAGAGCCTTGCTGTGTACTGTAATTATTCCCACTGGGAAGATTCACCGGCGCATTGATGTTATAACTGCTGCCGGCACCGCTGACGGAACTTTGCCCAAACTGCAAAGCCAGACTCGCGCCGGTTGCACCCGACATGGCAGAATTAATGTTGATATTGTTTTGTGCATTCAGTGTCAATGCACTTGATCCATTGCCGCCCCAGTTGATTGCTGCATTCACGTTGATATTGTTGAGTGCCGTCAGCGTCAACGAATTGGCGTTAGACCAGATCACGGGCGCATTGACATTGATATCGCCCAGGTCGGTGCCATTGGCTGCGCTTGAAGTTGCGATGGATACGCTGCCTGAGTTTAACGCCGTCACCAGCGTTGCGTTACCCATGCCGCTAGCCGTTAGCGCCGAACTATCTGGTGTGATCGTAAAGTTGGTCGGGTCGATAGTCCACAGACCTGAAGCACCTTGAGTCGCTGCGGTGCTGATTTTCGCATTATTCGCCACGATAACATTTGCCGCATCGGTCGTCACATTGCCGCCGTGCCCACCGTTGGGCGCGCTCGCATCCAGAGTGCCGCCAACCTGGACAGTGCCGGCCTGCATACTGCCCATTAATTCAATCGTGCCGTCATGTGAACTTACTGTCTGCGCTTCGATCACGCCGGTGTTATTCACCACGCTGGCCAGTAAGGCATTTTTTGCACCGGCGCTCATCACTACCAGACCGCCATCCGCTTTGATTAATCCGCCATTTGCAGCAAGATTATCCAGCGTACTTTTATCCACCTGCAGATGCACTAAATTATTGCCGTTAAAAGTCAGTGTGACGGCGCTTCCGGCACCCAACGCAACACTACCTAGTTGCGCAGTGACAGTTCCATGGTTATTGACGGTGTTACCAACCAGGGCCACATAGCCGCCTTGTTTGGCTGTGATGGTGCCTTGATTAACAATGCTGCCGCTGCCGATACCGCTGAAACCAACTGTGTTTAGCCCCGCATTGTCATTAACCAGATTCAGCGTGGAGGCAACCAGCCCGCCCACATTCACCTGTGAACCCTGCCCAAATAAAATTCCATTCGGGTTAATTAAATAGACTTGTCCATTGGCGTTCAGATGCCCCAGAATTTGCGTGCCGTTATTACCCAGTATGTAATTGACCGCAAGCGAACTGGATGATGGCTGGACGAAATCGACGGTTTCTTGCGGAGCGATATTAAAACTGTTCCAGTTCAGCGTGACGTCCTGACTGGTCTGATCGATCGTCGTAGTGCTGCCTTTTTGATTGATGGTGGCACTGCCCGCTACCACCTTGCCACCGGCCGGCCCGGCCATTGCCTCTGGAATGACGGTTGTCACGGCGGTCAGCGCCAGTGCGGCGGCGATTAATTTGCGCCGTGAACTTTTACCTTTGCCCTGCCCCCGCGTGTTTTCTGCTACAGCCACCCAACTTTGTAAGACATGACTCCAGACCAGACGAAAAATATGATTCATAGAGCCGTGACGTTTCATGTTATGACCTTAATAGAAAACAGCAAACAGGTATCCTGACAAATTACTTTGCGATTAAAAGTAATTATCGATATAAAAATGGGAATGCTCAAAGACGTCGCAGAAGGTGGTCTCGTATTTTTAATTGTTATCAAATTGTCTGCGGACAAAAAGATTTCGTGATCGTAGCAGGGTTTTCAGAAATAACCAATAATGCCGGTCAGTCCAGCTTATACGTTGTTGTTAATTGTGTTGGCTCATTTCCATTTGCGCATCCAGTCAGTTGGGTGAGTTCGAATCCGGCTCTCTGGCTGCAGCGTTCTGGCTGATTGCGTCGGTCGTGATCGGCGGTATCGGCAGCATGATGGTTGCTGCGCTATGGTTTCGGATTTTCCCGGCGCTGGCGCAGCGGGATCGGTTGGATACTTCGGTTTGAAATGCGCGAGTATAGATAAGGTCGAGATCGACTGATAGTCGAGGCATCTCGCGGATAAATAAGTTAATTGCGGTCCCGCCTTTTAAGGCAAATTTTTTAGAATAAAAAACGGCCGGCGCAACTTTCAACAGAAGGCGCACGGTGTTAATGAAATTATCGTTCATGGTTTCAGCACCATTATTTTTCCATCGTTTTTATAAACCCAATTACTGTCGCTTCCAACCGGGAATTTCTGATTTTTTATGCCATCGTAGACCGGCAGTGAAAGCGTTGAGGCCAGCTTCAAAAATAGTCTGACAGTTTTAACGCTTTTGCAGCTGTGCAGTAAAGCGGACATGACTTCAGGTCGAAGACTCTGAGCACCATCCAGAAGTTCTTCAGCCTCGGTAATGGATTGGTCGACTGGAATGTCACTCAACATCTCTAATATGGCACGCTCAGGTTCGGAGACCAGAGGCGCATCATCATTATCATTAAAGTGGCTGACATTCAGCATTGCATCAGGCTTTTCCTCGAACAATCTTTTGCGGCGCAGTTCGGCATTAAATTCAGTTGAAAACCATTCGGGAAGTTTTACAGTGTCCCATGCATAAAGGCGCGTTTTAGGATTTGCGCTCAGGTAGTGTCTAAAGCCGTAAAACTCGAGTGCGCTTTTTCCGCCGACATGGAACCCTTTAATCTTTTGCTGCAAAAAATTCAAACACTCATTAAGTTCAAGAACTGCATTCGGTTTTGCGTAAACACCGTTCGCCAGACGCTTAAGCCATCCGGCTTTCACGTAGTACACCACCAAGTCTGGAGAGATATTTAGTTGGCGCAGCTCAGTGGGACTTACTGGCCGATTTGACTTCAGGCCAGAATATAGATTTTTTAATTTATTTGTTGATATCGTATTCATACTACGATTTTATGTAATTAAATAAATAAAATAATTCAAGAAACAATTTAATGTAAACACATTTCAATAAAAGTTAACAGGGGCAGTAACAAATAAATATGTCAACACGCTCTAGTGCTATCAAATTTGGCTGATGCACTTTGGTCGCAGGCAGCGTAACGATTTTGTACTTAATTCTGTCCATATGTGCTTGGGCGGAGAAGTTAAAATAAGAAAACTCTTTATTTTAACTTGGTGATAAACTTAAAATAACGAAGATTCCTAATTTAACTTATCAAACCCACATTTAACCAATCCCATGCAACGCGGAAAAACCGGTACCTACACAACAACCATAGCTGGTGGAGTTGCATGTCAAGCCTTTGTGCCAATGACATTGCCTCCCCAGCCGGCATTGGATATCAGCGGCAAGCTACAGACGCGACTCAATGAATCATTGATTGCACTTGGCCGTTTGGATGCCATCAGCACCTTACTTCCTGACGCTAAATTATTTTTATACAGCTATGTCCGCAAAGAAGCGGTGATGTCTTCACAGATTGAGGGGACACAATCTTCACTTAGTGATCTCATGCTATACGAAATGGAAGGTCAGCCCGGTGTACCCTTGGATGATGTTCAAGAAGTCTCTTGCTACGTCAATGCCTTAACGTTAGGCGTGGAACGTATTCGCCAGGGGCATCCCATCAGTTTCAGACTTCTCACCGAAGTGCACAAGGCGCTAATGACTTCAGGTCGCGGTACTCAACGTGGCCCGGGTGAATTTCGCCGCAATCAAGTCTGGATAGGTGGACACCGTGCTGATGAGGCCACATTCGTGCCGCCACCTGCGAACCAAATTGCCGACTGCTGGGGAGCACTGGAACAATTCATCAATGATCTGCCTGAGCCGACCTCCGCCGTCATTAAGGCGGCGTTGGTCCATGTCCAGTTTGAAACCATCCATCCATTCATGGATGGCAATGGCCGCGTTGGCCGTTTGTTGATACCGTTAATCTTGGTTGAGGCAGGCATACTCAAAGAGCCACTGCTCTACTTGTCCGTCTTCTTCAAACAGTACCGCGACACTTATTACAGCCTGTTGCAGCAGGTACGCACGGAAGGTGATTGGGAAGCCTGGCTTTTATTCTTTGTCGACGCCATTACCGCTACCGCCAATCAAGCAGTTAGCACAGCCCAACAATTGATACAGCTACTTGCGACAGATAAGTTACGCCTGGCGCAAATCGGCAGACTATCGGGTTCTGCCACCCAAATTCTCGATGCGCTGTTTGCCCATCCGGTATCAAATATCGCAGCACTCGGCACAGCCACTGGCCTTACTGCAGCAACTATAGGTAAAGCTTTAGACGCAATGCAAGGCCAATTGGGTATGGTGCATGAAATCACCGGCCAAAAACGTAATCGAGTATACGCCTACAGCGGCTATATCGATATCTTGAATCAAGAAACAAATTGAAAGCAACGCTATGAACAACAACGACATCGTCCAAAAACTCTGGAACCTCTGTGACGTCCTGCGTGATGACGGCATTAACTATTCTGACAAAGAAAAATGAGCAGTGATTCGTACTACAAATCCCCATGCCTGGCAAACGACCGAGTCTGCGTCCCCGCCACAATAATATGATCAATCAAACGCACATCGATCAATTTCAAAACCTGCTTCATGTTCACCGTCATTAACCTGTCTCTTTCCGAAGGCATGCTGTCACCGGTAGGATGATTATGAAAAAATATGACATTCGCGGCGTTGTGTTTCAATGCCGATTTTAAAATCTCGCGCGGATAAATTTTGGTTTGATTGATGGTGCCTGCGGCGATGTCTTCACTGGCTATCAGCCGATATTTAATATCCAGCCACAGTGCGCCAAATATCTCACGTTCTTCCAGAATTAATTTATGCAGTAAATAATTTTCAGCCGCCTTGCTGGATGAAACTGAAATGGTTGCTTCTCGCAGTCGACTCGTTAAAATGGCAAACGCTTTTTCTATAATCTCGTTTTCTTCATTCATCGCGATTTTTAGGATAAAGTGAGCCCCTTTGCAGAACATAAGATGTTTGCAAATGCAGGGTTCGTATTTGTGGGAAAGCTATTTGAGTCGCTGGCTGATCTTAAGTGATGAGGCGCATAGGACAGTATCCTTCAAATTTTTGAGGCTGAGATTTAGTGTTCCGGCGTGAAATTATTTAGTGTCAATAGTATAACTATGTCAAATAAATATGGGTAAGTCAACAATTAAAATCAAAGAATTATTGGATTTTGGTGCGAGGTTAGCCCAAGAGCGCAAACGACTGGAATACTCCCAATCGGCATTGGCAGATCTAATGGGCAAATCATCCATGACTCAATTTAAATACGAGTCAGGAGAAACTTGTCCCGACGCTGATTATTTTTTTGCGTTAGATGAATTAGGCGCCGATATTTATTACATCATTACCGGCCGCCAGTTAGAAGCTTTAAAAGAAGATGATGAACGCCAGCTGTTGGCTGACTTCCGTTCTTTCGACGAGCGGGAAAAAGCGATCATGCTTAATCTATTTCACGACATGACGCAAAGCGAAGTATCCAATAAAAAAATCGCGGCCAATAAAATCGCTGGCAAAGCAAAAAGCAAATAAGCCATTAGCCTGGTTGAACAAACTGCGCATTCACCTGTTCTTTGAATTCACCAATAAATTTACCGTACTTTTCAGCTTCTTCCATAGACATAATCGCCTCACCGCAAGCCGGACAAAAGTCTGCGGTTACTTTTGGCACTGTCGTGGTATGGCCTTTATTAATATGAGGCACCTCCCGAGTGGCGCGAACCAGCTCGGCTTTTCCACAAATTGGGCATTTCATTTACAACTCCATAAAAGAGACGATCAACACGCCATCGCTTAATGCTGGTGTACTCTCGGTTGATCCGGGTTACTCATGCGCCCAGCTGAATTTAACTTTCAAATCGTTGCAATAATTTACGGCCAATAGTTTTTTATGCTGCAACTGCCCAACTACAATTCCTGGTGCAATTCCAATTCGCTTTGCGAAAGCGGAAATTGAAGCCTTGCTGAATGGTTTTTGTTGAATAAAATTGGCAAGCTCAACTCTCGGAATTAACTCCTCCTGAGCAAATTTATTGGCTTCTTCTTCCTTGGCTTCGTCCATACCATTCTCTCCTTCAAGAAATAATTCCTTCTTCCCATGCAGCATGATGTGTCCGGCTTCATGGAAAAAAGTAAACCAAAGATGGTCATCGGTTTTGTAGCGAAGGCTAAGTTGGATAAGTGCTTTATTTGAGTTAAGCCAGCGAGTGGCACCACTTACTCCTGTTTTTGGAAGGCATGGAACAAATACAACCGCAACTCCTGCGTTGGCACATAGCGTCTGCATTCGAGGGACAAAGACTTCTGGAGTCTCACTGGTCAGCTTGCGAATTTGATCGAGTGCGTCTCGAAATGCATTTTTATCATAAGCCTCGCACAATATTTTTGCGGCTTCAATTTCACCGCGACGCAACCACGCAGAAACTGACTCTGGGAAAACCTCATGATGATTATGCTGACGGTATGCCACGTTAAGATTTGGCCACATGTCATTCCATTGACTGACGCTTGCTATGCCAAAAAAACGTAGCACCTCGACCAGTTGCGCCTTCTTTTCGGAACACTTCGAAATCCAGTTCAGCTTTACCATTTGAGCAACCGGAATATGCTTTAACCAATCGAGATCTTGATCGAGCTGTGTTTCCTCATTCAAGCGTGCAAGCACTTCTTGGTAATGACTCTCAAGATTAAGCCAATAGTCGGCCGGCATACCCAAAGCGCGCTCAAGCTTGATTGCAGTTTCTGGTGTAATCGTGGATTTGGCTTTCAAGATTGAAATGATGTGTTTAGGTGTCAGTCCTGTTCGTTTCGCCAACTCTTGTTGTGTCATGCTCCTCAATTCGAGCTCAGCACTGAGCACTTCCCCCGGCATAACTGCGTAGTCAGGCTGATATTCGTTTGTGACTAGCTTATCCATGCGCATCCTCAATTCCTATTATTTTAATATTTGTAACTTGCTTCCAGAGGAATTTTATTAACCATATAGGTTATATAAAATATAAAGGCAAGTCCAATATAATTTATTAACCATCGCTCGTCATTCATCGCAAAAAACGGCGAGGCAAATAATAAAAACACCGCCATTAAAAATAGCGACAAAACAAAAAATAAATAAAGCAGTTGAATTCAAATTGAGGCTTTCCAGTCGCGTATGTATTCAACCAATCTCGTTGGGCATCTTGAAACCCACAAAGCATTTCAATAACATGCGGAGATTACCCTGTCTAATCTCCGCACAAAACACGCCGAATAGAATAATTTAATACAGCTTAAAGACTGTAATAATAATTTACAGTTTTAAATATGTAAAAATTATATACAGTTTATATATTGTATTAATAAAATACACCGCATATACTGTGTCAAGAAAATGCCGTATCGATCCAGCTTCCTATCTGGAGACCACCATGGATTACCCCATCAAAACACTGAGCCAGTTACGCCCAATCCTGCAGGGCTGCCGAAAAAAGGCCAACCTCACACAGACAGAAGTGGCAAATCAGCTTGGCATTACCCAGCAGAGCTATGCCCAGATCGAAGCCAATCCGGCTTCAACCAGTGTCGAGCGTCTGTATAAAATTATGCGCTTGCTGAATGTTGAACTGGTACTGACTTATTTATCCGCTGAACAAATCACAGAGAATGTAGCGCCAGCAAAGCAAACCGCTGCGAATAAAATCATTGCCAAGACACCCGCAGCAAAAAAACAGAATACTTCAGCAACTGTGGCGAAATCGGTCGGCAGTCCGGTACAAAGACCGGCGCCGCGCAAAATTGCCCCGCCGGCTGGAAAAAAAGTAGTCTGGTAAGCCATGGGACGACGCTCGCATACCCAAAAGCTGATCGTGTGGCTCAACGGCACGCCTGTTGGCGAATGGAGCCACGCATCTGGTCGCAATGCATTCGGTTATTTCGACGAATGGCTTGCAGATCCGCAAGCGCGTCCTATATCGCTCTCTCTGCCATTCAGGCCAAATAACGAGATTTATAGCGGTGATCTGGTATCCAGCTATTTTGACAATCTGCTGCCTGACAGTGATCTGATCCGACGCCGCATTGCACAGCGCTTCCAGGTCAACGGCGTCGATCCCTTTCATCTCCTTGCTGCTGTCGGGCGTGACTGCGCCGGTGCCATCCAGTTACTGCCTCCTGGTGAAGAGCCGACTAATTTATTTTCAATCGCAGGCAAACCGCTTAACGAACCGGCCATCGCACAATTAATCCGTGATACTGCCGGCAAAGCACTTCCAGGTCGGGATGATGAGAGTAATGACTTGCGACTGTCGATCGCCGGTGCCCAGGAAAAAACGGCATTGCTGCGGAATAAGAACAAGTGGCTGCTGCCCACGGGGAGCACGCCAACAACGCATATCCTGAAGTTGCCGCTGGGCCTGGTAGGTAATATGCAGGCGGATATGCGTACTTCGGTAGAGAACGAATGGCTCTGTTCCAAAATCATGGAGGCGTATGGATTGCCGACCGCTCAATGCGACATCGGTAATTTTGAAGATCAGAAGGTGTTGGTGGTTGAACGCTTTGACCGAAAATTTTCTGATGACAAAAGCTGGATTGTACGGTTCCCCCAAGAGGATTTTTGTCAGGCGACCGGTACCTCACCGCTGCACCGATATCAGGCCGATGGCGGACCTGGTGTTATCAAAATAATGGAAATCCTGTCTGGGTCAGAACAATCTGGTCTGGATCGCCAGCGCTTTTTTAAAACCCAGATTCTGTTCTGGCTACTTGCTGCAACTGACGGTCATGCCAAAAATTTCAGCATTTTTCATCTGCCTGGAAGTCAGTATCGCGCCACGCCGTTGTACGACATTCTGTCAGCACATCCGGTTATAGGCGGCGGTAAAAATCAACTTGCGCCGCAAAAGGTCAAACTGGCCATGGCGATACGAGGTACAGAGAATCACTACAAAATTGCCGAAATTCAGCGCCGCCACTGGGGAGAAATGGCGCGGCAGGTCGGCTTGGGCGAGCGCGTTGCCGAATCCATGGTCGAAGAAGTCGTGGCGCAGACAAATGGTGTGGTCGATGCCATGCAGCGGATGCTGCCGGATGATTTTCCCATTGATCTGGCGGATTCGATATTGGGCGGGATGCAGCGCCAATGCAAAAAGCTTCAGATGCAGAAAACGAAAATTAAATAGCCGGAATTTAATTTTGCAACTAACTTTGAATCTCTCTGGAATCCCCGGACACCGGGCGATCCAGTTTGGGACTAATTAGACTATTGTCATTTTCTGTTAGCCATTCAAATACCAAAAAACCAGAGAATTTCAACAACATGCGGAGATTACCCAGCCTAATCTCCGCACAAAACGCGTTGAATAACTTGACCATGCGGAGATAAATATCCATAATCTCCGCATGAAAAGCGGAAATTACACCTATATCTGGCAGCGCCAAGACTGGCCCAACTGGCATTTTGACAGTGCGGCATTGGCTGCAGCGCTGGCTGATGTGCATCGGGCTCAAGGACGCATGCATGGCCGTATGGAAGCCCAGGGATTTGCATTGCGTGATCAGGCCACACTGCAAATTCTTACCGAAGACGTGGTTAAAACTAGCGAAATCGAAGGAGAAAAGCTGAACCCTGACACAGTTCGTTCGTCGATTGCGCGACGGTTGGGGATCGATATTGGCGCGCTGGCGCCTGCTGATCGTCATGTGGAAGGCGTTGTCGAGTTGGTGCTGGACGCAACGACTAATTACAAACAACCGCTGACAGACGAACGTCTGTTTTCCTGGCATGCGACTCTCTTCCCAACCGGATACAGTGGCCTGATAAAAATTCGCACCGGTTGTTGGCGTGACGATGCCGATGGTCCTATGCAGGTTGTGTCTGGTCCCATAGGTCGGCAAAAAATCCATTACGAAGCACCCCCTGCAAATATATTAAATAAAGAAATGCAGCTGTTTACAAGCTGGTTCAATTCAACACCTGTCATTGATCCAGTTCTTAAAGCTGGCCTCGCGCATCTCTGGTTCGTGACATTGCATCCGTTCGACGACGGTAACGGTCGGATTGCCCGTGCTGTGGGCGACAGGTCACTCGCTCTGTCAGAAAATTCGCCTCACCGTTTTTATAGTCTGTCTGCACAGATACAGCGCGAACGTAAGGATTACTATGACGTTTTGGAAAATACCCAAAAGGGCAGCATGGATGTCACTGCCTGGTTAGGTTGGTTTTTGGGATGTTTGAGTAGGGCAATCGACGCGGCAGAAACTACTCTATCTGACGTGCTGGCAAAATCCAATTTTTGGAGACGGTGGTCAGGTGCTTCATTAAACGAGCGTCAGATCAAAATAATCAATCGATTGCTGGACGGATTTGATGGAAAGCTGACCAGCAGTAAATGGGCCACAATTGCAAAGTGTTCGCCGGATTCTGCATTGAGAGATGCGAATGATTTGATTGTTAAAGGAATGATGCGCAAATCTGAGTCGGGTGGTAGAAGTACCAGTTACGAACTGATTTTGTAGCAGGGACCAAAGATGGGGGGGATCAATAAAACTACTATGCAGAAATACGACGCGTTATGCCGGACAATAAAAACGGCCCAATCCAGAATGCGATTGAGCCGTTACGGACACCGCCAGAAAACCTATCTGGCTGCTGTCGTCCACTCCATCATTACCAACCCATCACCAGGTTATAGACGTTGACAGTACCGATACCCGTTGCGAAGTCCCAGCCGGTACCTGTGCCATAGGCTTTCGCATAGCTGGTTGTGCTGGTCGATAAAACTCCGTTTGTGGCGCCGTCAAGATAGCAACTGTGGGTGCCTGTACAGTTCACGTCCATGTCACCCTGGGTAACGTCAACGAACACGCAGCTGGAAGCAGGGCCGCCAGACACACTGGAGTTGCAGGTGGTGCTGCCGCTGGTGCCGTATTCGGTACTGGCCAGTGTATACAGGGTTGTATTCGGATTACCCTGTTTTGCGCCGGTATGCTGATTAACCAGTGCCTGAAAAGCTGCCCAGATAGGCGACGCAAATGACGTGCCGCCTGCGCCGGACCAGCCGCTTGGCGCGCCGGTACATGCAGCATTACCCTGGCCGGAATCTCCGGTATCGGAATCGCAGAATACATAGTAGTGACCCCAAACGCCGTTAGCTGCAAACAACGACACGTCCGGCAAGTCACGTACGCCATCCGACGGATTGCCGACCAAAGACTGCCAGGAAGGTTTTGCATAGCCTTTGCATGTGCCACTGACCACACCGGAAGTCGATGCAGCACCGGTTGCGCAACCGCTAGGGCCACCGCTACCGCTGGCGGTAGTCAGATAATCCGCTTTGCCCGTGGTGCTGTTGCAGAAACCGCTGGTACCGTAGGTTGTCGAATAACCTTCTTTGGTTGAAATCAGCACACTCGCGCAAGAGTCATTCCATGGAATTTCTGGGATATAACTGATGGCGGATCCGTAGGTGCTGGTATTGGTTGTATTCCAATAGGTGCTGGTCGTGCCGGCATAGGTATCGCTAAAATCGGTTCCGCCAACCGCGACGTTATACGGCGTTGAAGCAAAACCGCTGACAGCAATTCCGTGCGTCGCTTTGGTTTCGTCGGCATCGCAACTGGCAGCGCCTTCATCACCGGCGGAGACATACACCGAGGTGCCTTCAGTGACGGCCTGTTGATACACCGTGTTATATGCGGCGTTCGCAGTGGCACCGTTTGCCGCTTCGCATTCACCGTAGCTCATGCTGATGATGGTTGGCGGGCTGCTGCCATTGATCAGATTTTGCAAAGCCAGCAAACCGCCGAAGGTAGTTGATGTGTCTTTGCATGATGCCAGTTCAATATTGGCAGCCGGTGCGCCGGCACTGGCCCATTCAACGTCCAGTTCGGCTTCTACCTCATTGCCCGATACGACGCCTGGACTGGTGCAACTACTGGATCCGGTTGGATGTACCTGAGTTAGCGTTGCAGTCGTGCTGTAGGTATTCAAACCGAAAGTGCTGCGGAATGTTGACCAGTCGGCGGTACTGTAAACGTTGGTATCTTCAATCAATACGATCGTCTGACCGCTACCGGTAATACCTGCCGTGAACAGCGGGGTCAAGTTATAGATAGTCCACAAGTCCTGAGGGACGAGCGCGTGCATGGTCGTACCGGAATCAACCCAGGTGTAATTGGGCTTGGGTTTGTAATTCGAATGCGGTCTGAAATCGTGCAGCGACACCACGCCATTCACTGCCCCGGCAAGAGCCGCCGGAATTTTCGGGTTACTCATGTTGGCAATGTGATGGACACCTTTCACATTGAAACCATGTATTTCGGTGCCGAATGCAGCCCGGATCTGACCTGCTGTACCAGAGAAATCAATCATCATCTGACTGGCTTGCACACCGTTTACTGTGAAGCCACTGGCTTGCAGCCATGCTTTGATGACGGAAACGTCATTGGACGAAGGTCCATACATCTCACCGAATTGTTTTGCGGTGAGCCATTGGTGGTAATTCGACGAATTTTTATTGTTTAACGATTCTATGAACTGCGCGAGCTGCGTTTCAAGCTCGGCAGGCCGTTTCAAGAGCAGCTGCATATGCTCAACCACCATGCCGTCATCCACCCGGCCAAGATCGTTTGCCGTCGTTGCTTCGGGACGGGTGTTTCCGGACAGCTCCACAGTTTGTGATGGATCGACAGTATGCGTGATCAGTTGCCGGGCCGATGCCATCGCACCAGGCGCTATCGAACACAGTCCGACCAGCGCCAACAGCGGGATGAGATAACGAGATTCGCGTCTTTTGAACATAGAATTTCTCCAATAAAAAAGAAACCGCAGCGTGATTGCCGCGATAGGATCGCAGCGATATTTTTGTTGCGACATCGCATAAGCTAGGTCACGCAATTAAAAAATACAAGATTGTATTTTTAAAGTCGGAAGTCTTTTGAATTGGGCGTTGTTTGCGTGTTGAAAAATCAAATGAGCAAAATTTTCAAGCTATTAGATCTGATAGTTGTCTTTTTTTGGGGCGTGCGAACGCTCTGGTATTTCTGCGCCTAAATTTGCTAAAAAGTGCGATGTCAGCGAGCAGCGATTGTTGGATGGGGAGTTGGGAGAAAGTTCGGTGACACAAATTAGTCCGGGTCAATTGACCCTGGACTCGTATTGCGATGATTAAATCCTAAACCCGATAAGTTTGACCAGTCTGTGCACCTTCCACACTTTTGGCAAATGCCAGCGCAGCCTCGGCGACCGGCACCGCTTTAAAGCCTCTGAAAAATGCGCCATAGGTTTCCATTGATTCGACGAACACAGTCGGGCTGACACTGTTTATCCGGATTCCCCGCGGGAGTTCAATCGCCGCAGCTCTTACATAAGCATCGATCGCGCCGTTCACCATTGCGGCGCTGCTGCCCATCACGATTGGATCCCGATCCAGTACACCGCTAATTAAAGTGAAACTGCCGTTAGTGTTGATCAGACTCTGGCCAGCCAGCACCAAGTTGATCTGGCCCATCAATTTATCCTTCAGACCTATTTCATATTGTTCTGGCGTGAACTCGCCCAGCGCTCCAAAGTGCACATTGCCAGCTGCGCAAACGACCGCATCTACCGGGCCGACCTGTTTATACATGGCTTTAACGCTGCCGGGATCTTTGATATCCACCTGCACATCGGCGCCGTTGCGACCGGCCTTGATGACGTCATGGCGACTGCCTAATTCTGCGACGATGGCCTGTCCCAGCGTGCCGCTGGCTCCGACAATAATAATTTTCATTCTGGTTCTCCTTAAATTTTGAGAGGTAAGCATTTTGCGCCTGAGTTGAAAAAAATATCAACATATATGTACGCCATATCTTTCACGTCGTTTGAATTTTGATGCGGCCTTTTATACGTATATCTGTTGATTGTCGTAGAAGTGTTGTTAAGTGATCTTTAGGGTTATCTTTTTACATAAGCTGGAGATCACGAATGCGTAACAAGTTAGCTATTAATCTGCAAGATCTGCTATGCCAACGCACAGTTGAAAGCGAACGCATCGAATACAAAGCAGGCAGGAATCCTGATCCAATTATCCGAACGGTATGCGCGTTCGCAAATGATTTTGAAAACCTTGGCGGTGGGTATATCGTCATTGGGCAGGATTGCGATGAAAACGGTCAACCGATCTTTCCTCCCGCCGGACTGGCATTAAACCAGCTCGATAAAATTCAGCAGGAGTTATTGGCCGCCTGCCAGTCAATTCAACCGCCGTACTTTCCAGTTTTGAGCGCTGAAGTGGTTGAAGACCGTAATCTCATCGTATTGCATGCCCCGGGCGGCATGACCCGACCCTATAAAGCGCCAGCGTTTGTGACCGCTAAACAAAGGAGTCTACATTACTACATCCGTCGTTACACCAGCACGGTAGAAGCCAAAGGCGAAACCGAAAAGGAGTTGCTCAGTTTGACCGCACAAGTGCCGTGGGACGATCGCTATAACCGGCAGGCGCAAGTGAGTGATCTATCCAGGTCTTTGATGGCGGACTATTTGCGTGAAGTCGGTAGTGCGTTGGCCGATGGTGCGGATGCGCTCTCGGTTGAAGAGTTGGGCAGGAAGATGAATTTGGTGGGCGGTGCCAGCGAATCGTGCTGGCCTAAAAATGTTGGATTGCTATTTTTCAATGACGCGCCAGAGCGCTTTTTTCCTTATACGCAAATTGATGTGGTATGGCTTCCTGGCGGTGCCGGCGGTGATCGTATCGATGAGAAGATTTTCAAGGGTCCGCTACCACGGATGACACGTGAAGCGCTAGCCTACATCCAGCGCAACTATCTTCACGAAACGGTAATTAAACATCCTGACCGTGCCGAAGCTACGCGCGTATGGAATTTTCCATATGCGGCGCTGGAGGAGGCGTTGGTCAATGCCGTATATCACCGTTCTTATGAAGAGCGTGAGTCGATAGAGGTACGTATTACGTATGATGAACTTGTAATATTAAGCATACCCGGTCCGGACCGGTCGATACGTCTGGCGGATTTTACTGCCGGCCGTGCTGTTAGTCGGCGTTATCGCAATCGACGTATCGGCGAGTTTTTGAAGGAACTCGAACTTACCGAAGGCCGTTCAACCGGCGTTCCCAAAATTCTCAAAGCGATGGTGACCAACGGTTCTCCGGTGCCGTTATTTGAAACTGACGATGACCGCTGCGCTTATTTGATTCGGCTGCCGGTGCATCCGTTGGCGCAGGCGCGGGATTTGACTTCCGGGGAAGTCACCCCGGAAGTACCCCCCAAGTACCCCCCAAGTCACCCCCCAAGTCACCCCCCAAGTCACCCCCGAAGTCAAATGCGTCGTAATGGCGATGAAAGAGGAATTATCGCGACAGGCACTTCAAGACATTATTGGCTTGAGGGACACTAAACATTTTCGCCGGGCTTATTTGTCTCCATCTCTTGAATCTGGGCTGGTGGAAATGACGTTGCCTGACAAGCCGTTCAGCAGCAAGCAACGTTATCGTCTAACTGAACAAGGACGGCAATGGTTGCAAAACCAGACGGACATCGCAGAATCATGAGCGATACAATTTATTTTCCCAGCGCGGCATTAAACTTACTGATTACATCATCTTCCACTTTCAAACTGCACATCAGATAGCGCTTAAAGCCGGTTGGAATTTCTTTGAATGTGATGATGTGAAACCGGTCTTTGTCGACTACACCCAGTTCCTGGTAATAACGTATTTCCGCTAACGGCGCAAAAGTGATCTGTCCATGTCCGGCTTCGATCATTTTAAATATGAGCGGCATATCAACGTAAACAGATTCGCGTTGTGCTTTCATGGTGATGAGCTTGGCATCGAGATACTCGCCGTAGACAAACCCGTTTTTTATCAACACCGAAATGTTGCTGTCGCCCAGAACTTCATCGATCGGGACTCCTTCCCGCGGGTTGTAGTTGTTGTTCGCAAAAGCGACATAGCCGGAATCCAGGACGATAGGGTGACTGAATTTGGCGAACTTTTCTCTGGTCGGAGTTTTGTACCACCCTACGGAACAAATCCGTTCCTGATTATTTTTAATCCGCAGCAACTGACGTACTGCGGGAATCACTTCCCATTCGAAATCAATGCCCGCCTTTTTAAGCGCAGCAAACGTTGGGTCGACTACCAGACCACCGATGCTGGTCGGCGAATTCACGATCATGTAGGGAGGCAGTTCAACGATCTGCAGTTTCAGCGGCGGTTCAGAGCAGGCCAATCTCGGCAATGAGATAAGGAGCAATATCGTCGCGTAAATTGCCTTCTGCATGTTTGTTCCCATATGAAAAATCATCAGATCATTGTCGAGTCAGCCAGTTTAATCCAGACCGGGTTATAGACTGCAATCTATTTGGTTTTGCCGGGTACTGTCAATTTTAAATTGTCGTAACGTCATCTAAAAATCGCATCAAATTGAGTTTATGTAAATTCATGTCGCAGATTTAAAAGAATTAAACCCCTGCGCTGAGTACAATCTCATTTCCAATTCACATCAACACCGCCAGAGGCACATCATGACCGCAACGATGAAGCAAACCCCCGCAGCTACTCCAGTTTCCAGAAGCACTTTTGATGAAGTGATCGTCCCGACTTACGCACCGTCGAACCTGGTTCCGGTCCGTGCCAAAGGTCTGGATTTATGGGCCCAGGACGGACGTCAATATCTGGATTTCACTGCCGGTATCGCGGTCACCAGTCTGGGGCACTGTCATCCGGATGTCGTGCATACCTTGCAGCAGCAGGCAGAAAAACTCTGGCATGTCGGTAACGGTTATACCAATGAACCGGTGCTGGAACTGGCCAGCGCGTTGGTGGCGGTGACGTTTGCAGACCGTGCATTTTTCTGTAACTCCGGTGCTGAAGCGAATGAAGCCGCGCTGAAACTGGCGCGCAAATATGCCGCCAAAAATGGCCATGAACATAAGTCCCGTATTATCTCCTGCGTCAATTCCTTCCACGGCCGCACCTTGTTTACTGTCTCGGTTGGTGGTCAGCCCAAATACACCGAAGGCTTTGGTCCATTGCCGGCCGATTTAACGCATATTGCATTTAACGATATCGAGGCTGCGCGCGCAGCAATTGGCGATGACGTTTGTGCGGTGATGGTCGAGCCGATACAGGGCGAAGGCGGCGTGATGCCGGCCACTACTGAATACCTGCAGGCCTTGCGTGAGTTGTGCGACGCGCATGGTGCCTTGCTGATATTCGATGAAGTGCAATGCGGCATGGGACGTACCGGCCAGTTGTTTGCTTACATGGGTTACGGCGTTACCCCGGATATTTTGACCAGTGCCAAGGCTCTCGGTAATGGCTATCCTATCGGCGCGATGTTAACCACGAATAAAATCGCGGCCGCTTTCGCCGTCGGTACGCATGGTACGACTTACGGCGGCAATCCGTTGGCTGCCTCGGTGGCGCTGACCGTACTGCGCACCATCAATGTGCCGAGCTTTTTGCAACGCGTAAAACACGCGTCCAAAACACTGATACTGGCTTTGCAGGGATTGGCCCAGGAGTATCCGCAGGTACTGGCGGAAGTGCGCGGTAGCGGATTGCTGCTGGGTGTGGAGTTGACGGCGGAATACAAAGGCCGGGCCAAAGAAATTACCAAAGCTGCCGAAGATCAGGGACTGATGCTGTTGATCGCCGGTCCGGATGTCGTGCGTTTTGCGCCGGCGTTGATCGTAACCGATGAACAAATCCAGGAAGCGACTGCACGTTTGAGTCGCGCCCTGGCAAAAATCGCTAACGCGTAGCCGCCACCATGTACATCGTCAGGCCAGTAGAAAATCGGGACGTGCCGGCATTGGTTGCGCTGGCATCCGGTTTGACGCAGGGCGTCCATACCATGGCGAAATCACCGGCGGGAATAGAACGTGCGGTTGAGCAATCGCTGCGTTCATTCGCCAGCCATGTCGATATCGCGGGGGAAGAATCTTATCTGTTCGTATTGGAAGATACCGCTGATCACAGCCTGATCGGTAGCGCCGCCATTGCGGCTACTGCCGGATCCAAAGGAACATTTTTTTCGTTTCGCAATGATGTGATTCAACAGGTTTCACGCGACCTGAATATCAGCCACAGTGTGCACGCCTTAACGCTGTGTGCCGATCTCACCAGCTATTCCCAGCTGCTCAGTTTTTTTGTGCAGCGTGGTCATCATGATCAGCCCGAGGCGGCATTGCTGTCGCGTGCCAGATTGATGTTTGCCGCCTGTCTGCCGCAGCGCTTCAGCGAACATTTTTTTGTGTCGCTGGCAGGCCACACCGATCAGGCAGGACGGGCGCCGTTTTGGGAGGCGTTAGGCAGAAAATTTTTTCAGATGGATTTTTTGGAAGCCGAACGTCTGGTGCAGGGCGCGCGCAACCGCAATCTGATTGTGGAACTCATGCCGCATTATCCCGTCTACGTGCCGCTGCTGCCGGGCGATGCGCAGGCGTCGATGGGGCAGGTGCATCCGGAAAGCGAAGTGCCGTTTGAGATACTGACCAAAGAAGGTTTTGCGGCGGATGAGTACATCGATATTTTTGATGGCGGACCGATACTGGAGGCAAGCCGGCACGCGCTGCATGCATTTACGCACGGATTGAAATTACGGGTGGCGGGTGAGGCCGCCGCAGCCACAGTTGCGCAGTCAGCGGGCGGTGCAATCACCTATCTGGTTGCGCCGGTCAGAGAAACAGAGTTTCGCGCCACGCTGATGCAGTCGGATGCGCTGGAGCCTGGGCAAACTGTGCGATTGTCAGATGAGGTGATGCAGGCGCTGCAGGTTACGCCCGGTGACATCGTGCTGTGCATACCAACTTAAGGAAATAGTCATGCTAGTAGTTCGCGCAATTAACAAAGATGATCTGGATGGCCTGATGTATCTGGCTACGCAGGTCGGTGATGGTATGACGACGTTAAAACCAGATACCACGATGTTAGGCAATCGTATTGCGGTCGCCTGTGATTCATTTGCCGAGAAAATCCCGCCGGAAAAGCGGGATTATTTATTTGTGCTCGAAGACACTGCCAACGGAAAAATTGCCGGAGTCAGTGCGATCAAAAGCGCGGTAGGGCTGGATGAGCCTTTCTACAATTACCGTATCGGCACGCTGGTGCATTCGAGCAAAGAGCTGAATGTGTATTCGCGCATGGATACGCTGTATCTGTCTAACGATTTAACCGGCTGCGCCGAACTGTGTTCGCTGTTTTTGCATCCCGACTACCGGACTGGCAACAACGGCAAATTATTATCCAAGTGCCGGTTTTTATTTATCGCGCAATTTCCGCATTTGTTCAGCGAAAAGCTGATCGCCGAATTGCGCGGGTTCCAGCATCCGGATGGCAGTTCACCGTTCTGGGATAACCTGGGTCGTCATTTCTTTAAAATGGATTTCAACCGTGCCGATGATTTAAGCAGCCTGGGCAAAAAATCCTTTATTGCCGAACTGATGCCGCGTCATCCTTTGTATGTGGCTTACCTGCCGAAAGAAGCGCAGGAAGTCATCGGACAGGTGCATGTCGACACGCAACCCGCACGTCATTTGCTGGAGCAGGAAGGCCTGTATTACGAAGGGTTTGTCGATATTTTTGATGCGGGTCCGGTATTGCAGGCGCGCGTGAATGAATTGCGCTCGGTGCGTACCAGTGAGCTGGTTGAGGTGGTGGATGTGGCCGAAGCCGGGGCGGGTACGTCGGCACCGCAAGCTACGCTGGTTGCGAATACCGACATTCAGAATTACCGGATTATTGTCAGTGATATCGCAGCAGAACACAGCCAGTTGCAATTGACGCAGGAACAGCAGCAGGCTTTGCACTGTGTACCGCATGCGCCAGTGCGAACCATGTCGTTGAATATAAAGAAATGACTAAATTCCCTCCCGTCGTTCCCGTGGGTTGAGGCGGGAATCCGGATTTCGTAGATTTCGTAGGTTGGGCTACGCTTTATCAGCCCAACGTTTTTGGAATCGAGGGTAGTGATATTTTTGTAGTGATATTTTTGATGTGGAGTGTTGGGCTGGTGAGGCGTAGCCCAACCTACGAATTAGGCAATCGAATGCAATTGATGGAGAGCATATGAAATTGAGCAATTATATTAACGGTGCATGGCAAGCCGGAACCGGCGAACAATTCAGCGTTATCAACCCGGCAGATGGGCAAACTGTCTGGCAGGGTAATGCCGCAGCAGAAGCGGAAGTCAAGCAGGCATGCAATGCCGCACGCAACAGTTTTGCAGCGTGGGCGCAAACGACTTTAGAGGCGCGGATTGCGATCTGTATTAAATTCCGCGATCTGCTCAAAGAGCACAGCGAAGAATTGGCCGGACTGATTTCACTGGAAGTCGGCAAGCCGCTCTGGGAAGCGCGCACCGAAGTCGCTACCATGGGCAATAAGATCGATATTTCGGTCCAGTCGTATAACGCGCGCACCGGCACCGTCAGCAGCAAGGTCGCCGATGGCAATGCGGTGCTGCGTCATCGTCCGCACGGCGTGTTCGCCGTATTCGGCCCCTACAATTTCCCCGGTCATTTACCTAACGGTCACATCGTTCCCGCTCTGCTGGCCGGTAATACGCTGGTCTTTAAACCCAGCGAATACGCGCCGCAAATGGCGGTCAAAACCGTGCAGTTATGGGAGCAGGCCGGTCTGCCAAAAGGCGTGTTGAATCTGGTGAATGGCGGCAAAAATACCGGTATCGCGCTGTCAAAAAATCCGCAACTGGATGGCGTGTTATTCACCGGCAGTTATCAGACCGGCGTCATCCTGCACAAGCAGTTCGCCGGTCAACCGGGAAAAATGCTGGCGCTGGAAATGGGCGGCAATAATGCCCTCGTGGTGTGGGACGTCAAAGATATCGACGCCGCGGTACATCACACCGTATTCTCAGCGTTCGTGAGTGCCGGCCAGCGCTGCACCTGCGCGCGGCGCCTGATCGTACCCAACACGCTGGCGGGACTGGAATTTTTACGACGCCTGGTGCATGTCGCTGCGTCGATTAAAGTCGGCAAGAGCGATGCAGAACCGGCTCCTTTCATGGGACCGGTTGTGTCGCATCAGGTCGCGCTGCGTTTGCTGGATGCACAGGCAGCACTGGTGGTGCGCGGTGGCAAATCTTTACTGGAGATGTACCAGATTCATCCGGATACCGGATTCCTTTCCCCCGGCATAGTGGATGTCACCGGTGTGCCTAATGTGCCCGATGAAGAGTGGTTCGGGCCGTTGCTGCAGGTGATACGCGTCGATGATTTTGCGACGGCGTTACAGGTCGCCAACAACACCAGTTACGGATTGGCCGCGGGACTGCTCAGCGATGATCCGGCGCTCTGGCAGCAATTCCAGACCGAGGTGCGCGCCGGTGTCGTGAACTGGAACCGTCCCACCACCGGTGCGGCAAGTACGGCACCGTTTGGCGGTATCGGCAATTCAGGCAATCATCGTCCCAGTGCGTATTACGCGGCGGACTATTGTGCGTATCCGGTCGCTTCGATCGAAACCGATGTGCTGGAAATGCCGAAACAACTTTCACCTGGCCTGGTATTTTAATCATGCAAAACACACGCGAATTTAATTTTGACGGTCTGGTCGGACCGTCGCACAACTACGCCGGTTTATCGTTTGGTAACGTCGCCTCGTCGTCGAATATCAAGAGTGCATCCAACCCCAAAGAGGCGGCACTGCAAGGTCTGGCCAAAATGCGCGCCTTGTCGCAGCGCGGATTTGCGCAGGCCTTATTGCCGCCGCAGGGGCGGCCCAACTTCAGGTTGCTGCGTCAACTCGGCTTTACCGGAACCGACGCACAGGTGATCGACAAGGCGGCGCGTACTGCGCCGGTTATTTTAGCCAGTGCCTATTCCGCTTCGCCGATGTGGACTGCCAATGCAGCCACGGTCAGTCCATCGGCAGATACGGCAGACGGCCGCGCGCATTTTACGGTGGCCAACCTGAATAACAAATTGCACCGTTCGTTTGAGCATACCCAGACCGAACGTGCGTTGCGCGCGATATTCCATGATGAAAAACATTTCGCCGTGCATCAGGCCTTGCCGGCGACGCCCGCGTTTGGCGATGAAGGTGCGGCCAATCATACGCGGCTGTGTTCCGCACACGGTGCAGCCGGCGTTGAATTATTTGTATATGGTCGCAGCGAATTCGATGCCGCTATCGTCGGTCCTAAAAAATTCCCGGCACGCCAAACCATCGAAGCCAGTCAGGCGGTAGCGCGTTTGCATAATCTGGATGCGACGCGCACGGTGTTCGTGCAGCAAAATCCGGACACGATAGATCAGGGCGTATTTCATAACGACGTGATTGCGGTCGGTAGCGGCAACGTGTTGTTTTATCATCAGGAAGCGTTTGTTGATGAAAAGACCAGCATAGCCCAATGTCATGCGGCGATGCAGCGTGTGGGCGCCGAACTGAATGCGATTCGGGTCGACAGCACACTGGTGTCGGTCGCGGACGCGGTCTCGTCATATTTGTTCAATAGTCAGCTGTTGCTCAAATCTAACGGTAAAATGGCGCTGCTGGTTCCACAGGAGTGCAGTGAAAATCGCAACGTTGCCAATTATTTAAAAGACCTGACTACCGGTGACGGTGCCATTGACGAGTTGTTGAGTTTTGAATTACGTCAAAGTATGCGCAACGGCGGCGGCCCGGCCTGTTTGCGTTTGCGGGTTGCGTTGACCGATAGTCAGGCCAGCGCCATGCATCAGGGCGTCGTATTTACTGAAGCCTTGTACCAGCGATTAGTAGCGTGGGTAGAGCGTCATTACCGTGACACACTTTTACCTGAAGATTTAGCCGACCCCTCCCTTGCTATTGAGGTGCAAACCGCCTTAAATGAGCTAGGTGGACTATTAAATTTACCCAATTTATATCAAGACTAATAAGAGGATGTAATGAAACAAGCACAAGAATTACGCAAGCAGACCCTGACGTTAGTGCAAGGGAATAATAAACAGGACAATCAATCTGCCAGCGCTCTGCTGGAAACCTGGCTGTCTTCGCTGGAAGAAGACGATCTGATCGGCATCATGCCGGCCAGCCTGGCTTCGGTGTTGTGGGAAGCGTTTACGCACGCTGCAAGCTGGACCCCATCCAAAGGATGCCAGATCAATACCCTGGCGTATCAGGACGGACGCGGCGGTCGCGCAACGGCATTATTGATCTTGAATCCCGATATGCCATATCTGGTTGATTCGATCGTCATGTCATTACGTAGCCAGCGCATCGTTTCCCGTGCGATTTTGAATTCCGTGTTGGCAGTACAGCGTGACGCCAGCGGTAAAGTAGTCCAGGTTGAAGCAGCCAAACCGAATAAAGACAGCAATGCCGGATTGGAATCCATCGTCATTTGTCTGCTGTCGGAACAATTAAAAGAATCTGAAATCATTCCGCTGATTGATCACATCACGATGTCGGTCGGCGATGCCGCGGATGTGCGCCGCGATATATCGGCCATGTCGGCCAAAATAAGCCAAATCGCTGAAAACGTAGAAGAGAACGCCAAAGACGGTAAGGAAGCCGCTGCCTTTTTGCGCTGGGCCGACCATATCGGGTTTGAAGTTTTTGGTTATGCATATTACGGCGTGCAACCCGGTGCGCGTGAGCTGGTGCGCGATGTGCCTGCCGCATTGGGCGTACTGAAAAACAAATCGCATCCGGTGTATGGCGAATGTTTAAAAAGCATACCCGGCGATTTTGAAACGCTGCAGGCGCGTGAAGATACCCTGTCTATCGTCAAAGCCGATGTGCAATCGACGCTGTATCGCGATCAGCAACTGGATTTTATTGGCGTCAGAAATGTCGACGCGCATGGTGCTTTGTTGGGCGAACACTGCCTGGTCGGTCTGTTCTCACGCGCTGCTACTGCAACCGCGCTGGCAGATCTGCCGTTTGCGCGGGTCCGTATCGACAAGGTATTGCAGATTGCCGGCGTGCGTCCCGAAGGTTTTCGTGCCGAAAAGTTTTTGGAAATTCTGGAATCGTTGCCGCGTGTTGAAGTACTGGAAGCGCATCCCGAATGGCTGGCAGAAGTGTCCAGTGCGGCAGTGGCGTTGTACAAGCAGCCGCGTGCCAAAGTGTTTGCACGTCGCGACGTGTATGGCCGTCACTTAAATGTGCTGATGTACATGCCGCGCGAACTGTACAGTTCCAATTTGTCCGACACGCTGGCCGACACGTTGCAGGAAGTGGTCGGCGCCAAGTCGGTGCGGGTCGAAACATTATTGGCCGACGGCCCATTGGCGCGTTTGTACCTGATCGCCAAAGCTGCCAAGCCGAATCTGGATCTGGAAAACGATATTCAGTTGCCGTTGCTGGGCGTACTGGAAGGCTGGCACACCACGTTCAATAATGTGGTGGATGCAGTAAGTGAATCCAGCCTGCGGGTCGGTCTGCGTAAGCTGTGCGCCGATTTGCCGGCCGATTATATTGCCGTGACTTCGCCGATTACGGCATTCCACGATCTGTCCGGCATTATTGAAAATGCCGGCACCGACCGCATTAAAGTCCGTGTTGAAACCAATCAGCCGGTCAGCATACGTTTGCAGTCAAAACGCAGCGTACCGTCACTGTCCAATATTTTGCCGGCCATGCATAACGCGGGTGTGATTATTGAACGCGAACAGACCTATCAGATCGCCCAAGGAAGCGGCGACAACGATAATATTTTTGTTACCTGCTTGTCGCTGGATGAAGTCAGCGCTGAAAAACTGACCCGTCCCGGCGTAGCCGAAGCGGCGCAGGAATTATTCGAATCGCTGCTCAACAATGAAGCCGAAGACGGTCGTCTGAATGCACTGGTGATAGAAACCGGTATGCGTTTAATGGAAGTACAGGTTATTCGTGCCTATGTCAGCTACTGGCGTCAGGCCGGTTGCCGCTTCAGTATTCGCTATATGGCGGACTGTCTGAAAAAGCAGGCGCATTACGTGCGCCAGTTAACCGATGCGTTTTTAACCCGCTTCAATCCGGAATCGGATGCGCAGCAACGCGAAGTCGGCTCCGCCACCCTGTTGGCGATTAAAGAAAAACTGGCCGATATCAATCACGCTGACTCGGAAGATATCTTGCGTACGCTGGTTGAGCTGATGCTGGCTACGTTGCGTACCTCGTATTTCCAGAAAAAACAGCTCAACGACACGGTCCTGTTCAAGTTCGATACCACCAAACTGAATTGGTTGCCGCAGCCGCGTCCGTTCCGTGAAATTTTCGTGTTCTCACGCCGCTTTGAAGGTTTGCATTTGCGCGGTGGTCCGGTTGCACGCGGCGGCTTGCGCTGGTCCGATCGGATGGAAGATTATCGTACCGAAGTGCTCGGCCTGGTTAAAGCGCAGATGGTAAAAAATGCCGTGATTGTCCCTGCCGGTGCCAAAGGCGGATTCGTTTGCAAAATGGTTCCTAAAGACAGCAACGGCGTCTCAACCCGTGAAATGGTGGCGCGTGAAGGCGAAGCCGTGTACCGGTTGTTTATCGCCGGTCTGCTGGATTTGACCGACAACCGTCAACAGGGAAAAATTATTCATCCGGAACAAACCGTCTGTTATGACGATGCTGATCCGTATCTGGTGGTGGCTGCCGATAAAGGTACGGCGACCTTCTCCGATATCGCCAACGGTATTGCAGTAGAACGCGGTTTCTGGCTCGGTGATGCGTTTGCTTCCGGTGGTTCTAACGGTTACGACCACAAAAAATTGGGAATTACGGCCAAAGGCGCATGGGAAGCCGTCAAACGTCATTTCTATGAACTCGGTCACGACATGAACACCACGCCGATTACGATGACCGGTGTCGGCGATATGTCGGGCGACGTATTCGGTAATGGGCTGCTGTTGTCGCGTCAGATTAAATTGATTGCGGCGTTCGACCACCGCCATATTTTTATTGATCCGACTCCGGATGTAAAAATCTCGTTTGAAGAACGTCAGCGCATGTTTGCCTTGCCGCGCTCTTCGTGGGAAGACTATAACAAGCTGTTGATTTCGGCCGGTGGTGGCGTTTATCCACGCGATGCGCGCAGCATTACCCTGTCTATGCAGGCGCAGGAAGCGTTGAGTACCGACGCCAAAACCGTCACTCCCGATCAACTGATGCATATCATACTGATGGCCAAAGCCGACCTGTTCTATAACGGCGGTATCGGTACCTACATCAAGGCGTCGACTGAATCGCACGCGCAGGTGAAAGATCGCGCCAACGATGCCATCCGCGTCGATGGCAATGCCATGCGCACCAAGGTTGTCGCAGAAGGCGGTAACCTCGGCGCGACGCAGGCCGGGCGAATTGAGTTTGCATTGAAAGGCGGCCGTATCTTTACCGATGCGATCGATAACTCAGCCGGTGTGGATTGTTCCGATCATGAAGTTAACGTCAAAATCTGGCTGGATACGGAAGTCAACGCCGGCGTCATCGATGAAGCCGAACGTAACAGCATGCTCAATAAAATCACGCTCGATATTGAAAGCCTGGTGTTGCGCGACAATACCCAGCAGACCCGTTTGCTGGTACGCGAAGAGCAGGGACAGGCGCAGCCGGTGATGCAGGATGCGTATGCCAGCCTGGTGCGTAATCTGGAAGCAGAAGGCGTGCTGTCACGCGAGTTGGAGCAGTTGCCTAGCGAGCTGGAATTTACACGTCGTAAAGATGCCGGACTGGGTTTGACCGCACCGGAGTTGGCCGTAGTAGTGGCGAACGTTAAAAATCGCTACAAGGGAATTTTGTCGGCATTGCCGCTCACGACTCAAAGCTGGGCCAGATCGCTATTGACACCTTATTTCCCCGGCCCGCTGGTTGCGACCAGAAACAGTCTGGATCATCCGCTGGCCAATCCTATTTTGGGAACGGTGCTGGCGAATGAAGCGGTTAATCGTTGCGGTCCTATCATGCTGGTGGAGCTGGCTGAAAAATATAAGGTCGATGAGTCTGCAGTGATACTGGCGTGGGCGCAAGCCTGGTCGGCGTTGAATCTGGCGCCGATATTTAATGTTCTGGATGAACACGCTTTATTGGAGCCGCGCGATGTCTCCAAAGCGCTGGATGCGCGTTGCCGCGTGTTGCAACGCGCGTTGATCGAAGGCGTGCTGTCGGTGCCTGACAGCCGCACATCGGTTGAAACAGCCCGCAATCTGATCGAGCTGACTGCATTGTTCGGCGAGCCGGCCAAAGTGGCACCGCTGATGTCCAAATTTGTGACGGAAACCAGGCCGTTCCAGAAAGCCTGCCAGACCGTCGAAGCGTTAATCGATATGGCCGACTTCCTGTTTTCATCACTGGCTGCACCGCGCAGTGCCGGGTTGGATCTGGCAGTGTTCTTGCAGATTGGACTGCAACTGCGTGTTCAGTCCGGCATCGCGCAACTGGAACCGGTGCTGATGCAAACGCATGTCACGCCATTGCGTACTCATGCGCTGAATGCGTTGCGTCGCGCTCAGCAGCGTTTGCTGGAACTGGTATTGTTAAAAATGCCGGCTGTGCATGGGCAGCTGAATACCGAACAGTTGATTTTGCATATTAACGATGTGTTGGATCAGGTCGGTATTCAGGTCAAGTCCGGTAATCGCAATGAGCTGGTCAACATGGAATCGGCAGTGCTCGATGTGTGGGCGTTGTCGGAGGCGGCTTCTGCTGCCAGTGTTGACTGCGTTTAATCGTGCAGGATGATGTGAGCGCCAGATTTGCCAGAGGTGAATTTTCAGCTCTGGTAACGGCGTTTGATGCGGCCGGATTCGAAGTCCGGCAGCCGTTGCCCGGTGTAGTGCAGATTTGTAAAATGTGTACTCCGGGCCCGGCTGATCGCCTGCGTCTGCTGATTTCCGTCGGTGTGCACGGAGATGAAACTGCGCCGATAGAAATCATGGCATTGCTGTTGGATGAGATTGCTCAAACACCGCAAATGCTGGCGGTTGATCTGATGGTGATGGTGGCTAATATCGACGCGATAGGGCAGGCCAAACGTTTTATTGACGTCGATTTAAATCGCCTGTTTGTACCGAATCGCAGCAAATTTAATGACGCGCAGGAGGCAGGACGAGCCGATCAGTTGATGCAGGCGGCCAGCGAATTTTTTGACGGTCATGCGAATAAATGGCATCTGGATTTACATACCGCGATCCGCGCTTCGTATTATCCGACGTTCGCCATCGTGCCCGGAATCTACAACGCGGCGTTTGTCGATTGGCTGGGCGCGGCAGGCATTGAAGCTGCGGTGTTGAATCCGGATCCCGGCGTGACGTTCAGTTCTTACACTTGCCAGCATCTGGGCGCAGTCAGTTGTACCGGCGAATTAGGACGTATCGGTGAGTTGGGTAAAAATGATTTGAGCCAGTTTGCCACGACCACGGCGGCCTTGTCCGGATTGCTTACCGGTGCGGGCAATACGACAGCGGCTGCAAAACCTTTGCTGTTTCGCGTGTCGCAGGAACTGATTAAGCGCAGTGACGCGTTCCGGTTAAGCTTTGACGGCAGCACGCAAAACTTTACCCGATTTGCGCCGCACACCGTGATTGCGACCGACGGAGATGTTACTTATGTGGTTGGCGACGAAGAGGAATATGTGCTGTTTCCCAATCCGGCTGTGCGCATAGGCCTGCGCGCAGGATTGATGGTAGTGCGATTGTAAAATGTAGGTTGGGCTTACAGCCCAACACTCCACATCAAACGTGGCAAACATGTTCAATTATTTGCGGTTGAGTAAAAGGTAGGTTGGGCTTGCAGCCCAACACTCCACATCAAACGTGGCAAACATCTTCAATTATTTGCGGTTGAGTGTTGGGCTGCAGCCCAACCTACGAAGCTACGAAGCTCAGAAAGAATAAGACAGCCCGATACGCACCACGGGGTAAAATCTGAAGCTGTTGGTTTTCGAATCCAGGTTGCTGTTCTCCACGTTCAGATCTTCTATCAGCTGTGTGCAGGTCTGGACGCTGGCGGTGCAACCGCTATTGGTTAAATACGACGACGGCGACCCTTGAAAAATCAGACCCAGGTCAGAAGTAAATCCCCAACCTTTCTGCCGGCTTGCCGAATTTCCCCACCCCAGCCCGAGATACGGAACTGCCGTTCTGAATTCGATATCACCGTTAATTGCCCCTACCTCGGAACTGCTGTAGGTATCGCCATTGATCGTGTAATTGCCACTGCTGTTGGGTTTGGCAACTGCCGAAATCTTGTTCCCGTTATGAAAAAAGCCGGCAGATAAACGGAATTCGCTATTGTTTATCGGGTACCAGTCCAGCAGCGCGTCGATGGTTTGTAATTTCAGTTTAAAGTCGTAGTCGACATCGCTGGTGGAACTGTTGTAGTTATAGTTGTAGCCACTGGCACCAACCCGCAGATTGAGACTTTCCTGCACCGGCATGGTCAGATGCAGTCCCAGCCCCAGCGTACCCACTTCCGCCGACAGACCCAGATCATTAGACTGAGCTGCAGCGGTACCGGCCAGAGCCGTTACCAAAGCAGCTATTACTATTGTCATGGTTTGTGTTTTCATAACTACCCTTGGGGCGAGGATATGAACCTCAATGTTATTCGACAGCGCAACACTTCAATACTACAACGACGAAAATAAAATGCTAGGCAAATTCCCCGCTTTACAACCATCGCGTGAAATATTTTTTATATCACCACACCTTAACCCGTGCAGCTGGTGATAAATACAATTTTTGTCCCGGCTGTACATCGAACGCGCCATACCAGGCATCCATATTTCTGACGGTATAGACACGATACGCGTCAGGTGCGTGTTCATCGGTGGTGATCTGACGGCGCAATGCCTGTTCGCGTTCGATCCCGCGCCAGCTTTCGGCGTACGACAGGAAGAACTCCTGATCCAAACGATTATCCGCCGCGGCATCCTGCTTGCCGGCTGCAAAATGAAAGGCATCATAGGCGACGTTTAGTCCCGCCAGATCGGCAATGTTTTCACCGAGGGTCTGTTGACCGTTAATGGCCAGATCCGGGAACGGGTGATACGCAGAATATTGCGCAACCAAAGCCTGTGCCGATTTTTTGAAATGGCTGAAGTCGGCCTTTTGCCACCAGTTTTTCAGTTCGCCCCTGGAGTTGAATTGCGCGCCGGAGTCATCAAAACTGTGGCTGATTTCATGACCGATGGTCGCGCCTATCGATCCGTAATTGGCCGCGTCGGATGCGTTGATATCAAAATACGGCGCCTGCAAAATCGCCGCCGGGAAATTGATGGCGTTTTGCATCGGCATATTGACTGCGTTGATTTCCTGCGCCGTCATACACCATTGCGCGACATCCACCGGCTTGCCCAGTTTGGCTAACGCCTGCTGATAGGCATACTGTTCTGCGCGGTCGACATTGCCGTAAGCATCGTCTGCACGTATCGTCAGGCCGGAATAATCTTTCCAGGTATCGGGATAGCCAACACCGACATACATCGCTTTTAATTTGGCATGGGCTTCGGCTTTGGTGCTGGTCGCCATCCAGTCCAGCGTGTCGATCCGTCGGCTGAATGCATCCAGCAGATTGCCGACTAGCGCACGAATTTTTGCTTTGGCTTCGGGTGAGAAATATTTGCCGACATAGAGCTTGCCGAGCGCATCGCCCAGTGAAGCGTTGATGGCTTCAATCGCGCGCAGGTCGCGTGCTTCCTGCTCTGGTGTGCCGGACATGGTGGTGCCGTAGAACGCAAATTTTTGATCGGAAAACGCTTTCGGCAATACGTCTGCATGCGAATTAATCGCGTGGAAACGCAGATAATTCTGCCAGTCCGCCAGCGTGGCGGAGGCGACCAGGGCGGCCTCGCCCTTGACTGCGGTAGGGTGCCAGATGATGAAGCTGTGTTGATTTGTTAAGCCCGCCGCTTTAAAGAAATTATCCCAATCCATACCGGGTGCCTTTTTGGCAAAGTCCGCTTTTAGCCAGGTGTTATCGGCCTTTAATACGTTGGAGGTATCTTCGCGCGGTGCATGCGCCATGGCGATGCTGCGCTCCAGTTTAATGACACGCTGCGCTGCCTCGTCCGGATTCGCAATACCGGCCAGTTTCAACATCGCGGCTACGTGTGCCTGATATTTGGCGCGCAGTTCAACCATCTTGGGATTTTTGGTCAGATAATATTCACGGTCCGGCAATCCCAGTCCACCTTGCAGCAGGTAGGCGGTGTAGGTGCTGTTGTCATGAAAACCCTGAGAGACCCACATGCCGAAGACGTTTTCGGTCCAGACCTTGGTGGCGTTAATCGGATCGACATCGGCACGCAATTGTGCGCCGAGATAGGCGGCCAGATCTGCCCTTGATTTGATGGCGGCTATGCCGTCCAGACGCGACTGCAATGGCGCGATGCCCGCTTTGTCGATTGCGGCGGTGTCCATGTAGGCGGTAAAGAAATCACCGACCTTGCGTTCTTCGCTGCCTGGTGCGGCCCTGGTCGCCGCCTGGATCAAGCCGCCCAATTGTTTATTGGTGCGCTCGTTGATTTCGCCGAAAATTCCCCAGCCGGACTGATCAGCCGGTATCACTGCCGTCTTTTCCCAACCGCCGTTTGCATAGGCATTGAAATCATCGCCGGGCTTGACGCTGGCGTCCATGCCTTCGATGGTGACCGTCGGGGCGGCAAAGCTGGGGAGCTGTGTGGTGCCGCAGATCAGCGCCAGAGCGAATATCGTTTGATATGGTTTCATAGATGATGTCAGATGGGGAAATGGTGGAAAAGGGATTGTGATACTTAAAGTTTAAAAGATCAATCTGCAACTCAGCTGCTGTGGTTGGGCTGCACTCCGCAGATTGAGCTGCACTCCGTAGGTTGGGCTGCGCTTCGTAGGTTGGGCTGCGCCTTATCAGCCCAACACTCAACCGCAAATAATTGAAGATATTTGTTTATTTTGGCGTGGAGTGTTGGGCTGGTGTAGCGTAGCCCAACCTACAGTTCAGTACGCAACGCGAACAGTTCCGGAAATAGCACCACATCCAGCATCTTGCGCAGATAGCTCACTCCGGCCGTACCGCCGGTGCCGGTTTTAAATCCGATAATTCTTTCCACCGTGGTGACATGGCGGAAGCGCCAGGTGCGGAACGCGGTTTCCAGATCGACCAGTTTTTCCGCCAGTTCGTACAGCACCCAATGCTCGGACGGCGCCTGATACACCTGGGTCCAGGCAGCCTGTACCGATGCGTTGGATTTGACCGGCTGCGACCAATCCATCTGCAGGCGGTCTGCATCTATCGTGAATCCGCTTTTCGCCATGAGCAAAATCGCCTGGTCATAAATCGATGGGGTAGTGAGCGCGGCATGCAGCTTGGCGTGATTGTCCGGCACACTTTCATGTACCTTCAACAGGGTCGCGTTCTTATTCCCCAGTACAAATTCCAGCTCGCGATATTGGTATGACTGAAATCCGCTGGACTTGCCCAGGAAAGGTCGAATCGCGGTGTATTCGGATGGTGTCATGGTCGCCAGCACATCCCAGGCATGCACCAGCTGATCCATAATGCGCGCCACGCGTGACAACATCTTGAAGGCGGGCGGCAGGTCGCCGGTTTGCATTTGATGGCGCACCGCGTGCAATTCATGCAGCATTAATTTAATCCACAACTCACTGGTCTGATGCTGAATGATAAACAGCATTTCATTGTGATTCGGCGACAGCGGATGCTGGGCCGTGAGTATTTTGCCCAGCCCCAAATAATCGCCGTAACTCATGTCGTTGCTGAAATCCAGTTTGGCGTCGTGCCAGTCGGCGGGTTTGTTTTGATCGGTTGTCATAATTTTCTGCAGTTGGTGGTTCAGGTCACGGCGTGACGCGGTGCGTTAATTTCATAAGCGTTGTTATCCAATATGTCGCGCAGGGCGTCGGCTGCGTTCCACACGTCGACAAAGCTGGTGTAAAGCGGCGTAAATCCGAAACGCATGACGGAAGGTTCGCGGTAGTCGCCGATAATGCCGCGCTTTATCAATGCCTGTATCAATGGATACGCGTGCGGATGCATATAGCTGACCTGGCTGCCGCGCTGGTCATGATTTGTCGGCGTGATCAACTGCAGTCCATGTGTGGCGCACTGTTCGGTGATGAGCTGCATAAATAAATCGGTCAGCGCCAGCGATTTTTTGCGCACTGCGGTCATCTCGGTCTGCTTGAAAATTTCCAGCCCGATTTCAACCAGCGCCAGAGAAATAATAGGTTGCGTACCACACAGCGCGCGCCGGATAGAGGCGGTGGGCGTGAACTCGGGCTGCATCGCAAATGGCGTTGCATGTCCCCACCAGCCGGATAGCGGATGACTGAAATTGGCGATATGTCGTTCCGCTACCCAGATAAAGGCCGGAGCGCCCGGACCGCCATTTAAATATTTATAGGTGCAGCCGACCGCAAAATCTGCGTGACAGGCGTTCAACTCTACCGGCACTGCACCGGCCGAATGGCACAAGTCCCAGATCGTCAGCGCGTCGTGTGCATGGGCGTGCGCAGTCAGACTGTGCATGTCCAGCATTTCGCCGCTGCGGTAATTGACCTGGGTCAGCAAGACCACGGCGACATCCTGATCGATCGCGGTGTTCAGTTGTTCCACGTTGTCGACCAGCCGTAACTCATAGCCGCGATCCAGCCATGCGGTGAGTCCTTGCACCATGTATAAATCGGTCGGAAAATTATTACGTTCCGAGACGATGATTTTTTTTTGCGGATTGTTCTTACCCTGAATTTGCAAAGCCGCCGCCAGTGCTTTAAACAAGTTGATGGAGGTCGTATCGGTCACCACCACTTCAGCCGGTTTTGCGCCGATCAGCGGCGCCAGTAAATCGCCCAGTCGTGAGGGCAGGTCAAACCAGCCGGCGCTATTCCAGCTGCCGATTAACTCCTTGCCCCATTCCTGTTGTATGACCTGCTGGGCCCGCGTCATGGCAGCCTTCGGTTGGGCACCGAGCGAATTGCCATCGAGGTAGATGACCGCGTCAGGCAAATGAAACTGGTCGCGCAGATGGGCGATGGAATCTTCCTGGTCCAGTTTGATGCAATCGGATTTCGTAATCATGAGATGAGACCTTTTGTTAAATTAAAGTGCGCGCAATATAGCCCGCACCGGACTGGCATCCAGTCCGGATAATTTCAATGGCAAAGCAATCAGTTCATAGTCGCCCGGACTAATTTCATCCAGAACGATGCCTTCCAATATCGCCATACCATGGCTTTCTATGGCGTGATGCGCGTCCAGCGTTTTGGATTCCTGCGGATCGAGCGAGGGTGAATCGATGCCGATCAGTTTTACTCCGTGGCTGGCCAGCAGGTGTATCGCGTCGGCTGACACGCAGGGGAAAGCGTTATCCCAGCCGGACGGGGTTTTGTCATAAGTGCGGAACAAAACCCGTTCCGGAATTTGATGTAAAAAAGGCAGCAGCTGTCCGGCCTGTACGACGCTGGTTCCTTGCAGATGAATCACGCGACAGCGGCCGATATAGGTATCCAGGCTGACCTGGTCGATGGATTTGCCGTCTGCACCGTAATGCGACGGTGCATCGCAATGCGCGCCGGTGTGGGTAGACATGGTCATTTTGCTTACTTTGACCGGGCAGCCGTTCGCAATTTCCCAGGTGGTTGCGGACTGAAACGGTGTGTCGCCGGGCCAGACAGGTAACGCGGCATGCAGGGCAGGGCTGATATCCCAGATTTTGTTATTCATACATGGCCCTTGAAAAGGATAGCGAAGAGAGTAGGAACGAAGAAGCGATTTTATTCTAGATGAGTAAAATTTTCCTTGCATATTGCTGTGTTATTTGCCATAACTAAACAACATATCATCAAAATCATGCATTAATCTGGAGGGAAATTCTATATGGAACTCGATAAGACCGATTTGGCCATACTGCACTATCTGCAGCAAGACGGACGTATCAACAATTCTGATCTGGCCGACAAGATTTTTCTTTCTGCTTCATCATGCCTGCGCCGGGTCCGTGCGCTGGAAGAGTCGGGCCTGATTGCGAGTTATTGCGCCGTGCTCAACGCCAGCGCGATCGGCCTGGAAGTGGATGCGTTTGTCCAGGTGACGATGCGGCGCGATGTCGAACAGTGGCACGAGAATTTTAGTAAAGAAATTCAACAATGGCCAGAGGTAGTTGGCTGTTTCATTATCACCGGGGATGCCAATTATTTGCTACGGGTACGCGCGCGCAATCTTAAGCATTACTCGGCGTTTGTGATGGACAAGTTGTATAAAACCTCGGGAGTGCTGGATATCCGTTCCAACATCGTTTTACAAAATCTAAAAGATACCCACATGATCGCTCCGGAATTGATGAAGAGTGCCGATTAAATTCTAGAAGATGAATCGGCTTTATCTCCATCATTCCCGGTGCTGTCAGGGCAAATAGTCGCCTTGCAGCGACATGTCCCCGGATTGACGGTCTTTGTAAAACCCGGCGCCAGCCAGGCATTCCATCACGTCGGGTAATTTTCTTGCGTAGTCTGCGAATACCGAACTGACCGTGGCCTGTGCTTTGGCAGAGAACTTGCTGCCTTCTCCGAACAGCGCATTGATGGCGGTTTGTGCCGCCATAATTCTTTCGTGTACATCAGTTTCTGACGTCAACACGCTCACAAAATCGGCGGCGAGATGGAATGCTGCGATGTCCGAGTGCGGTGCAAACCCAGATCCGGATCGAATAGATGTGCCTGATGTCGACGATAAAGATCCGGAAGAGGAGCTGGACGAACTTGAACTGGAGCTGGAGCTTGAGCTTGAGCTTGAGTTTGACTGCGAGCCTGACGATGACGACGCGCCGCTGCGTGGATAATGTGCAAGTGCCTTTGCGATGTCACGTCCGCTTTTTGGATGAGCGGTTATATACGTTTTCAGATAGTGCCGCAGACGCGATTGTGCAATGTCAGAGGCCGTACTGCCGGTGCCAAAAATTTCATGTATCACGTGTCTGGCCGTCTGGCCGCCATCCGACACCGGGCTTCCTTCTGAATAGTGGTACTTGAGCAGTTTCGCAAGCACAGCCAAAGAGGAATCTGCCTTTGATTGCGCTGGCGCAGATCGCTCTGTGATCGTTGATTTCGGTGCGGCTAATGTTGACGACGACGATGCTGATGAAGAGGAGGAAGATGCAGGTGAAGATGAGGACCAACAGTCAGACGACGATGATGATAATGATGACGACGAATGTGATTGAGACGATGAGTCAGATGCTGAAGATTCCGAAGCAGGATCAACAGTGTCCTTTTTCGATGGGGTTGGAGTAGCTGGTTTTACAGAAGTGAAAGCCGGACTCCACGATGTAATGGTTATTTGCATGTCGATATTCCTAAGGTTATTTTAAGTGTCCGCCGTTTTGGGCGGTGTATTGTATTTACTTAAAATAACAGGACGAATCAGCATTAACCCTGAACAGCAAGCTGGCCTTCCCTCCCCGCACCGATTGGTGAGAGAGGGTGCCAGAAGGGGCAGAGCGGGATTTCAGTTAGTCGGATATTTCATATTCAACTGATCAAACAGAAAGCTGTACAGATCGGTCTGTTGATTAACCCGAATCGATAAGGAACTGCCTATGCCGTGCCCGGCGTGAGAATTAATACTCAGCAGGACAGGCTTTCCGGACGCGGTATCAGCCTGCAATCTGGCTATCATTTTGCGTGAATGCATGGGATTGACCCGCCCATCGGTTTCGCCGGTCGCCATAAATATCGCCGGATATTTCACACCCTTTTTGACGTGATGATACGGCGAGTAGGCATATAGGGCCTTGAACTGATCAGGGTTTTTCACGCTGCCAAATTCGGTGGTGTTGAATGCGCCATTCGGATCGAGCTCGACGCGCAACATGTCGTATATGCCGACTAGCGACACCACGGCGTGGAATAGCTCGGGATGTTGAGTAAATACGGCGCCCATCAACAAACCACCGTTGCTGCCGCCGATCGCAGCCATCTGCGCGCTGCTTGTGTATTTATTCTTCACCAGATATTCTCCCGCCGCAGTAAAGTCATCAAATACATTTTGCTTGTGAGTCAGTGCGCCTTGCGTGTGCCATTCTTCGCCGAATTCCCCGCCGCCGCGCAAATTGGCAATCACGAAAATGCCGCCGGCATCCAGCCACAACCGCGTGGTAGCGCCGAGGAATTGCGGCACCAAATTGATGCCATAGCCACCGTAGCCATTCAGCAGCAGCGGATTTTTTCCGTCGCGTTTGCTGGACTTGCTACGCACGATATTCAGCGGAATCTTGGTGCCGTCTTTGGAGGTGGCAAATTCACGCAGCACCTCGACATCGTCAAACTTGACCGGGCTGGTTTGGGCAAGTTTGGTGTCGACCGATTTTGCGCTGGCTTCATCAAAACGTGCGAAATAGGGCGGCTTCAAATAGGTGCTGATTGAATACAGCAAAGTGCCATCGCTCAACGGTTCCAATTCGTTGACCGCCGCAACATTAGGCAGCGGTAAATCGCCTTTGGCTTTGCCGTCCAGATCATACATCGCAACGCGTGAAGGGCCGCCAACCAGTTCGCGAATATAGATGGTGTTTTTGGTGACGACTACAGGAGATCCGCCAAATTCACCACCGGTTTGCATGACCGCTACTGACTCCGGCACCACCACCTTGGCGTGCGACAAATCCAGATCGGTCAGCGCCATCTTCAATAATTTTCCGCGTGGTGCACCCTTGCGTGAAACCAGATACAGGGCATTGTCTGCGCCTAAAGTCGCAACCACGATCTTGTCGGAAAAATGGGTGAACTGTTTGATGCTGCCATCGAAGCCGATCAGGTAGTGGGCAAATTCGCCGCCATCGCCATTGGCGACTGTTGCTACGATGTCGTTGCCGTTACCATTGTTAACCAGATAAATTTCAGCGACTTTGGGAAAATCTTTGCCGAGTACGTACACGTCTTTATCCGGTGTGTCGCCGATTTTATGGTAATAAATCTGCTGAAAAAAATGTTCGCGTTCCGCTCCTTCTTCCGGGCCGGGATAGCGGGTGTACCAGAAGCCGCTGCCATCATTCTTCCATGCCAGACTGCCGCCGCCGGTAGGGTATTGAATGCGCGGGATGATGCTGTCGGTTTCCTTGCCGGTCGCCACATCGAATATATGCAATGAGCCGTCTTCGCTGCCGTTTTGCGACATCGATACCGCGACCAGGTCGCCTTTAGGTGAGGGCACAAACCAGTCGATCGCAGTGGTGCCCTTGTCGTTAATCGCGTTGGGGTCGATGATGACTTTCGCGTCTGCCGGGTCGGCTGCGTTCGACAGCACCGCTATCATCGGCTGCTGCTTGGGCGGCTGATTGTAATACGCAAAAATTTTGTCGCCGACCGCCTGCAAGCCATAATAGGAACTGGACGTCGCGGAGATTTCTTTCATCAGGCGCTCGTACATGGTGTTGCGGTACGGGAGTTTGTCCAGATAGGCGCGGGTGCGTTGATCCTGCGCCAGACTCCATTCGTGCACTTTGGGGTCGGCCGCATTTTCCAGCCAGCGATACGGGTCGGTGACGTGGAGATCGCCATAACTGTCGGTGACATTTTGCACGGCAGTTGGTGGTGCTGAAGTATCGGCAGCGAAACCGGCGTGGAAAATTAACAATAAACTGCATGCCGAAAGAGCATGGACCATCGATTTGCGTTTCATCTGAACCGTCCCTGAGTTGAGTTTTCAATGAACGAGGGCGGTTAAAAAAACCGCCCTCGTAAACTTACTTGCGGCGTCCTACATTAAAAACCATAGTTGACGAAAGTCTGCGCCAATTTTGTGACATCCAGTGCGCCAAGTCCGGAAGCCGGATTGTAGCTTTGAGTCGCCTGCCAGTATTCATTGTCGCCGGAAGTAATGGCAACGAATGGCGAGCGGTTGTCGTAGCCGTACTGACGGAAACGTGCATACAGTTGCGGGTTCAGGAAGCCCAGACGTGTACCGGCAACCTGCGAAACCAATACGGTAATACCGTTTAACTGCGGTGCGACAAAGCTGGTGCCGCCCCAACCGTATTGCCATGCTCCGCCAACGTATTCGGCATAGCCGGTATCAGGATCGGCATTTAAAGCGATATCTGGCGAGTTGCGACCTGCGTAACCGGCCGGCATATCGATTAAATCTTGTGGTCCGGTTGACGATTGACAGATCAGCGACTGGTTAGGCGCGCTAACTTGCGTGCCGCTCAGATGAGCCTGATAGGAGGGCAGGGCGTTATAGATGCTGACACCGCCGCCACCGCCGACCGGGAACAGATTGGCGTAATAAAAGGCTTCACCAAAATTGGCAACGAAAAAGTTTTGCAGATAGTCCCAGGCCCACGGTCTGGTTTTTGGCACCGTCACGCTGCCGATGGTCGCGCCGCTGCTGTTCTGGAAGGTTTGTGTTCCGGCCAATGTCAAACCGCCGGCAGCAACTACCATAGGATCACTGGAAGGCGAGTCAACGGTTAGTGTCATGCTGCAGCCAGGGTAGGCATAAGGTCCCTGATTGTCATTGATGTCGTAGGCACCTTCGTCGCCGGCAGCCACAAATACGCTGATACCTTGGGCAGCCAGTTCCAGGAACGCCTGATGCTGACCCGTCAGTACGTCGGTGTCTGCTGCAATTTCAGGCTGACCCCAGCTGGTTGACAACGAGTCCACCACATTCTCGTTCGCTGCTTTGAAAAATACGTCGATAAATCCCTGATCGGTATTTGGCGCTTCGTACACAAATACGCGTGATGCCGGAGCTACGCCGCCGGATTGTTCGACGTCGATGGTCGTTTCGCCGGAACCGTCGGAGCCGGTGCCGCCATCAACATTGATCTGCTTGATTTTGTTAGGCGCGACGTTCAGGCCTACACTTTGCCAGTAGGCGTAAGCATCGCTGGGCGTAAAGTTCGCCAGTGTGGCGATGCCGATAGTGCGACCCTGTCCTTTGATATTGGATCTGTAAAGCGGATTGATGTCATACAGTTGAGCAAAATCGACGACAGTAAAACTTCCGGGCTGATTGGTCGTGGCTGTTGATGCGTTGGCCAGCGGTTTTGCAGCGCTGACGTTGATCGACGCCGCGCCTTTGGAGTCCTTGGACATATTGTGCGACATCGGATGCGCTTTGGGTTTGGTGTCCAATCCCGTCGCAGTCAACATGACGTCGGCAATGCTGGCAGGAACAGTGATTTTACGATTTGGTTTGTTGTACGTGACGTTATTTTCTTTGTACTGATGAATCTCGGTGGCAAAGAAACTGTTGTATTGTGCCGCTGTTCCGGTAGTGTGTATCACCATGTGATTGCGGTACACGTCATCGACCTGTATGCCCGCCTTGTTCAGGGCTGCTATCACGCGCGCAATGTCGGCGTCGCTGGGCGCATATCGACTCGCAAAATCTTCTACTGATAAAAATTGGTGGTAACTGGGGCTGTTCGGATCGACTGTGGCGTTAATGAAGTTGGTGAGATCTTTGACATTGTGCAGTTGCAGTACGATAGACACGTGTTGCAGTTGTGAGACTGCAGTTGCCCCCTGATCTTGCGCGGCTGTTTGCGCATTGGCAGCGTAGGTGCTGCCGGATAAACATAATGCACCTGCAATTGCAAATGCGCCAGCTACGATGCCAGCCAGCGGTTTGGTTCTGAATTTCATTGCTCGTCTCCCTCGGAATGGATATACATCGAGTGTGATTCATTCAGCATGGACAGCCGGTTATTGAAACCACATGCTGAATAAAACCGTGATTTATTTTTTGCAATCGATAAATTGCGAAGGCAATCTTATTGGATAAAATTCAAGAAATCTATCAATTCCTGCAGGGTGTTGGAATTCGTGAAAAAAGGTGTTTGTTATAGATGTAAATAGATAATCAGTAGCTGCTGTGACAAGCCAGTCTGGCATATTTAGATGTCAATATTTCTTCCGCACTTCGTCTGTCCCCTTGCGGTTCGATTTCATAATCGTGTCATCAATCATGGTTACCATGGCAGGTTTGGTCGTTTAATAAAGGAACACAAATTGAAATCAATACATGGAAAATTGAAGCGCGTCTTGACCAGCGTATTTATCTTGGCGTTAGTATCCGCATGTGCAACCGGCAACCACACTGCACCCGCTGACGCAATGGCAAGCGCGCACCATCAAGTGTTGGCAGCGTGGGTCGTGGTTGGTGATCAGGGCGTTGCAACTGCACGCGTCATTACCGAAGCACAAGGGTGTCCAGCCTTGATTCAGGATGGCGTAGCCTCAGTTATGCAGGTACGTGCGCAACCGGCAACCATACCGCAACGGCATGTATCGAGTGGCAGCGCTGATATGACCTCCGACAAGCCTGCTGCGTTTCCTGTATTGACCTGTGAAGCACCGTTGAACGCCGGCGTAGTTGTCGCCACCGTATCGGGCATCTCATTGCCTGTCCCTAAAGCAGTGCCGCTCAAAATTCTGGTGCTGGGTGATACCGGCTGCCGCTTGAAGGCAGAAGGCAACGCGTTTCAAATGTGTAATGACAGTGCCAAATGGGCGTTTAGCACCGTAACAAAAACAGCTGCCGGTTTCAGGCCAGACCTGGTGATTCATGTCGGTGATTATGAATATCGCGAAAGTCCCTGTCCGGCCAATATTGCCGAGTGCGCAGACAGTCCTTGGGGATTTGGCTGGGATGCCTGGCAGGCTGATTTCTTTACGCCTGCTGCACCATTATTGGCTGCGGCACCGTGGGTAATGGCACGCGGCAATCATGAAATTTGCGCGCGCGCCGGGCAAGGCTGGTGGCGCTTTTTAGACTCGCACGCCTATCAGGCGGGACGCGATTGCAACAACGAAGCCGATGATATGCAAGGCGATTACAGCGCACCGTACGCAGTGCCGCTCGGCGCTGGTGCGCAGTTGATTATGTTCGATTCTTCCAAGACCACCGGAAAACCTTTGGCGAAAAATGATCCGGCGTATTCCATCTATTTGAATGAGTTTAAACAGGTCGATCAATTGGCCAGACAGGCACCGTTTTCGATTTTTGTCGAACATCATCCTATCCTGGGATTTGCACCGGAAAAAGGCAAAGCGGGCGGTGTTGAAGTGCGTCCCGGCAACCCTGCGTTGCAAAGCGTGATGAGCGACATTCATCCGCAACGTTTATTCGATCCGAACGTACAACTGCTGTTAGCCGGTCACGTGCATTTGTTTGAAGCGATTACGTTTGGCACCGACCATCCCATGCAGATCGTCAGCGGAAATGGCGGCTCTTCGCCCGATGTGGATTTGCCGACCGTACTGCCGGCCAAGGCAACACCGTTTCCAGAAGCCCGTGTAGATCATTTCAACAGCACCAGCCTGAGCGGATTTATGACGATGGAACGCGCTTCGGTAAACGCGACTGAATGGACCATCAAGTCGTGGGATAAAAACGGCGTGTTGATGACCACCTGTATCGTGGGCAAAGAGAAAAAAATCTGCTCCTGAAAAACAGAAGGCAGCGACTTGCCTGGGGTTGGTTATCTACTGATTGAAGATGGCGATTATTCGCACTACAATGGCGCATCGTTATCAGGAGTTTATTTCAATGACTATCAAGTCTAAGTCCTCTGGCAAGTCAATCGCTAGCAACAGTGCCGGTGGAGGTGTTGGCAGCGCCGGCACCGGATTCGTTACCGAACATCAAAGAATCGACAATCTGGCGCTGGTCGCACGTATTATTGAAGACAATCCAGATCTGTTTACTTCTTTTGTCGAGGAGATTCTGCTTGGGTTGGCAGATGCAAAAGCAGGACATGTGTCGACCTATGATTTTGATACCCCTGATGAACCATGTTAAAAGTTCAAACTGCAACCTCATTTGCGCGCACACTAAAAAAGTTGCACGCCAAAGAAAAAAAATTAGTCGATGAGGCTGTGAATATTGTTGCTGAAAACATCCCGACTGGCGAAGAGAAGCATGGTGATTTGTCCGGCGTGTTTGTGTATCGATTCAAAATGAACAGGCAAGACGTACTGCTGGCGTATAAATTTGAACTCAGCAAAGACAACCCGGAAGAGATTATTTTGCTTGCACTCGGTTCTCGTGAAAATTTTTACGAATATTTGAAGAACGAAGTTCACGTTTAAGTTAAATTGAACTAAATTGAGCTGAACTGCTTTCCCTCACTCAGAGTCTGACAACGTTGCGCTGGCGTTTGATGTTCTGATTTTTCTTAACCTGGCAAAGGAATACATGATGACTACCAAACTCGACAAAGTAATTTACACCGCCCATGCTCATACCACCGGCGGACGTGATGGACGTTCTGTCAGTGATGACGGATTGCTGGACGTTAAATTGGCGCCGCCAAAAGTGATGGGTGGCGCAGGCAATGCTACCAACCCGGAACAACTTTTTGCTGCAGGATATTCGGCCTGCTTTATGGGTGCAATGAAACACGTTGCAGGTATGAAGAAAATTGCTGTGCCACCGGATGCCTACATTGATGCCAGCATAGATATCGGTCCGATCCCGGCCGGTTTTGGGATTGCAGCCAAACTGGCGATCAGTTTGCCGGGTATGGATCGCGCCGTTGCAGAAGATCTGGTGCACGCGGCGCACGGTGTGTGCCCCTATTCCAATGCCACACGCGGCAATATTGTCGTTGAACTGGTGTTGATTTAAATCTGGAGACTGCGTGGAAATAGTTTTGTAGGTTGGGCTACGCCTTACCAGCCCAACATTCCACGTCTGGCACGCAACTATTGTTTATTCAAAGAACGTTGGGCTGGTAAGGCGTAGCCCAACCTACGAAGCGCATTCCAACCTGCGAAGCATAATCCAACCTACGAAGCGCAATCCAACCTACGAAGCGCTATCCAGTTTACGGAGCGCTGCTCAGCCAACGATGCTATCGCTCCCAACAAAACGTCACCTTGATATTTAATCTTAAAACCGCCCGGCAAATTGATAACGGTCGCCGGGATGCCACATGGTGGCAATTGATGCGACCTGGCCGCTTGAGATAGTGGTGCGATGTAACACCAGGCACGGCATCTGATTGGAAATGGACAGCATTTCTGCGATTTTGGTTGCTGCGGTCACCGCCTCGATACTGTAATGGACTTCTTGCAAAGGCGCTGCGTTCATCAGGTATTCGTTCGGTGTGATGGTCGAAAAATTCTGTTGCAGATAGGCCGGGGCAAGTTGCGAATTGACCCAGCGATCTTCCACCTGTATGGGTATCGTATTTTCGAAATGGACGATCACCGAATGAAATAGCACGATGCCGGCTTCGATTTTAAATTGCTGCAGCAATTGCGGAGTCGGCTTGCCGCGTTCGAGCAAATGCAGTTCACTGCTGTGGGTATGACCGCGAGCGCGGATTTCATCAGCAATACTTTTAATTTCAACCAGTGTGGCCTGATATTTTTGTTGCGCGACAAAAGTGCCTGAGCCCTGCACACGGGTTAAAAACTGTTCACTGGATAATTCACGCACTGCGCGATTCACCGTCATCCGCGAAACGGCAAACTGTTTGGCTAGCGCTGCTTCGGAGGGAATCGCGTCACCTTCTTTCCATGTACCTTTCTGAATTTCCGCAAGGATGTGATCCTTGATCTGCTGAAAGGCAGGGATATCAGAATCGCTGATCAATTTGGAAATAAATACGGGTGATGTAGTCATGTAAATAACAATTAAAAATTCTTATTGGAAATGAATAGTAATGGGTTTATGTACTAGAGTAAAACGAAGAATGCCCGTTAAAATATTTCTTGCATTGGTTGTATATACAACTTAGAATCCGGAAATCATCCTTCCATTTCAATGAAAGATAATTATGAACAGCCTGAAAAATGATCCTCGCTTTGATGCCACTCGCGTAATTCGCGCACCGCGCGGTGCAGAAAAGACCTGCAAAACCTGGGTAGCCGAAGCGGCTTATCGGATGATTCAAAATAATCTGGATGCGGAAGTCGCAGAAAATCCGACACACCTCGTTGTCTACGGAGGTATCGGTCGTGCCGCACGTGATTGGGCCTGCTTTGATCAGATATTGGCGAGCTTAAAGGAACTGGGCGAAGACGAAACTTTATTGATTCAATCCGGCAAACCGGTGGGCGTGTTTAAAACGCATTCCGACGCACCACGGGTGTTGATCGCCAATTCCAATCTGGTTCCGAAATGGGCGAACTGGGAGCACTTCAACGAACTGGATCGCAAGGGTTTGTTCATGTATGGACAAATGACTGCTGGCAGCTGGATTTACATTGGTAGCCAGGGCATCGTGCAAGGTACGTTTGAAACGTTTGTGGAAGCGGGACGCCAGCATTACAACGGTGACTGGAGCGGTCGCTGGATATTGACCGCCGGCCTCGGCGGCATGGGTGGCGCGCAGCCGCTGGCGGCGACGTTGGCGGGTGCTGTATCGCTGAATATTGAATGTCAACAAAGCAGTATCGATTTCCGTTTGCGTACCCGTTATGTGGATGTGCAGGCGCGCGATTTGGACCATGCATTGGAATTGGTCAATGAGTTTTGCGCTAAAAAAGAAGCCAAGTCGATAGCCTTGCTAGGGAATGCGGCTGAGATATTACCGGAGTTAGTCAAGCGCGCCGCGTCAGGTAAAAATCGTCCTGATCTGGTCACCGATCAAACTTCGGCACATGACTTGATTAACGGTTATCTGCCGATCGGCTGGACTGTCGCGCAATGGAAAGCAGCGCAGGCTGATGCAGGTCAGCATGCCAAATTAACGGCTGATGCATCGGCGAGCTGCGTCGCACACGTCAACGCGATGCTGGCCTTCCATCAAATGGGCATACCGACCGTCGATTACGGTAACAACATACGTCAGGTCGCGTTTGATGAAGGCGTGAAGAATGCATTTGATTTTCCCGGCTTTGTACCTGCTTATATCCGTCCGTTATTTTGCGATGGTAAAGGGCCGTTCCGTTGGGTCGCCTTGTCGGGCGATCCTGAAGATATTTATAAAACCGACGCCAAAATTAAAGAACTCTTTCCTGAAAATAAACCGGTACATCGCTGGCTGGACATGGCGCGTGAGCGGATTGCATTTCAGGGATTGCCGGCACGGATATGCTGGTTAGGGCTGGGTGAGCGACATCGTGCCGGACTGGCATTCAATGAAATGGTCAGGAACGGCGAACTGAAAGCGCCGATAGTGATAGGCCGCGATCATCTCGATACCGGCTCGGTAGCCAGCCCTAACCGCGAAACTGAAAGCATGCGCGACGGCACCGATGCCGTGTCTGACTGGCCATTACTGAATGCGTTATTGAATACCGCCGGCGGTGCTTCGTGGGTTTCATTACATCATGGTGGTGGTGTCGGTATGGGATATTCACAGCACGCCGGGATGGTGATTGTTGCCGATGGCAGCGATGCGGCTGCCCGTCGTCTGGAACGTGTGTTGGTCAATGACAGTGGTTCGGGCGTGATGCGTCATGCCGACGCCGGTTATGAAACTGCGGTGGCCTGCGCGAAACGCAATCATCTGAATTTGCCAATGATTAAATAGAGGTGGAATTCGTAGGTTGGGCTGCGTCTCACCAGCCCAACAATCGGTCGTCAAATTTTCAGGGTGGATGTTGGGCTGGTAAAGCGTAGCCCAACCTACTCCCGGTCTCAATCAACAAGGAATTTACATGTCAACGTTCACTATTCAACCCGGTCAATTTACTTTAGCTGACTTGCGTCAGGTATGGCAGGCTCGCTCCACCTTAAAGTTGGCAGCAGAAGCCTATCAAGATATCGACGCTTCGTCCGCCGCCATTGCCAGTATTGTTGCACGTGGCGATGCTGCATATGGAATTAACACCGGATTCGGTAAGCTGGCCAAAACGCGTATCCCCGATGAACAGCTGGAACTGTTACAGCGCAATCTGATTTTGTCGCACTCGGTCGGCACCGGCGATCTGATCGAAGATAACGTGGTGCGACTGATTTTGTTGATGAAAATAGGCAGTCTGTCGCGTGGCTATTCCGGCATACGTCGCAGTGTCATCGACGCCATGATCGCGATGTTCAATGCTGGTATTACGCCGTGCATTCCGGTTAAAGGTTCCGTCGGTGCCTCCGGTGATCTGTCGCCTTTGTCGCATATGACGCTGGCGTTGCTGGGCGAAGGTGATGTGCGGGTGAATGGCGAACTGGTGCCAGCGCAACAGGCATTAAAGCAGGCCGGCATTACGCCCGTGGTATTGGCCGCCAAAGAAGGTCTGGCGTTAATCAACGGTACGCAGGTTTCCACCGCACTCGCATTGAATGGTTTGTTTTTGGCGGAGCGCTTAATCGAAGCAGCGACTGTTGCCGGTGCGATGTCGGTTGATGCAGCCAAGGGTAGCGATGCGCCATTTGATGCGCGGATTCATGCGGTGCGCGGTCAGGCTGGTCAGATCGCCTCGGCGCAGTTATATCGTGATCTATTAAAAGGCAGCGCAATACGTCAATCGCATCTGGTCAATGATGAGCGGGTACAGGATCCGTATTGCCTGCGATGCCAACCGCAAGTTATGGGTGCCAGCCTGGATCTGATTAATCATGTCGCAAAAATTTTATTGATTGAAGCAAATGCGGTGACTGATAATCCGCTGGTATTTATCGATACCAATGAAGTTATTTCAGGCGGAAATTTCCACGCCGAGCCAGTCGCCTTTGCAGCCGACACGTTAGCGTTGGCGATTGCGGAAATAGGTTCCATTTCTGAGCGTCGCATTGCTTTATTAATCGATTCCAGTATTTCCGGCCTGCCGCCATTTCTGGTGCCTTCATCAGGTTTAAATTCCGGTTTTATGATTGCGCATGTGACTGCCGCCGCTCTAGCTTCAGAAAACAAATCGCTGGCGCATCCTGCCTCGGTTGATACGATACCCACTTCGGCGAATCAGGAAGATCACGTCAGTATGGCGACTTTCGGTGCGCGTCGATTGCATGAAATGGCACACAACACTGCGGTGATTGTGGGTATAGAATTATTGGCCGCAGCACAGGGTATCGATTTCCATGCGCCGCTGACTACTGCACCCAAGCTGGCAGATGTGCATCAACGCCTGCGCAAGCAGGTAAAGTTTTATGATGCTGATCGATTATTTGCTCCTGATATTGAAGCGGCCAAACAGATGGTGTTGTCCGGTACTGTAAGCAGTCATTGTCATGACATGTTTAGCGGCTGGTATTTAGCCTGATGAATCTAACCTCATGAATATAGCGTAACTAAGCTTCCATGAAAAAATTAACTCCTGCTGATTATCGCAGCATGCCCTGGAAAAATGGTGCAGGCACGACCATAGAAATTGCCGTATTTCCCGAGCATGCCGGGCTGGATGATTTTGCATGGCGCGTCAGCCGGGCCCAGGTCGTTGCCGATGGCGGCTTTTCGCACTTTGCCGGGATCGACCGTTCGCTCGCTTTATTGCAGGGCACTGGCATGCGGTTAATGGTAGGCGGGACGAGTCAGCAGGTCGATCAGCACAATAACATCGCCAGTTTTCCCGGCGACGTAGCTATCCACGCTGAGTTAATTGCTGGTGCGATCAGCGATTTTAATTTGATGAGTCGACGCTCGATTTGCACTCATCGATTAAGCCATTGGAGCGGGAAGCTTAGACATGATTTACCGGACAACACGGTGTTACTGTACTGCGCATATGGAGCGGGCAAGCTAATCGACGGCGATTCGGCTGAAGAAATTGCTGCTGATGAAACGGTGCTGTTCACTTCTGAAGATAATCCGGCTGCTTACAGCTTGCAATGTGCTGAGCACAGTCGCTTTTACTGCGTACAAATTTTATGATCACAGCAATTTGGGATAGCCTCTGGCTCAACGTACATCTGGCGACCATGGCGGATGGCAGCAGCTACGGCGAAATACGCAACGCTGCAATCGCTGTCAAAGATGGATTGATCGCATGGTTGGGGCCACAAGCCGATCTGCCTGAAATTTACAGCGCCACCCATATTTATGACGGCAAAGGCGCGTGGTTGACGCCGGGTCTGATCGATTGCCATACTCATATCGTGTATGCAGGGAATCGCAGCAATGAATTTGAAGACAGACTCAACGGTGTTTCGTACGAAGAGATTTCAAAACGCGGCGGTGGTATTGCATCAACCGTAACTGCTACCCGCGTTGCCAGTGAAAACGATTTATTTGAGCAAAGCAGAATACGTGTTTTGCGTTTGTTGGAAGAGGGCGTCACTACCTTGGAATGTAAATCGGGCTACGGACTGGATTTGCTCAGCGAAACTAAAATACTGCGCGTGGCACGTCAAATCGGCGAACAGTTGCCAGTGCGGATATGCACCACGTTTTTGGGCGCGCATGCCGTGCCGCCTGAATATGCAGGCCGATCTGATGAATACATCACCGAGGTGTGCGAGCATATGTTGCCGGCGTTAGCACAGCAGGGCCTGGTAGACGCGGTAGATGCGTTCTGCGAAAAAATCGGCTTTAGTGCCAGTCAGACCGAAAGAGTATTTCAGGCAGCGCAGCGACATGGTTTGCCTGTGAAGCTGCACGCAGAACAGTTATCTGATCAGGGCGGTGCTGCATTGACTGCGCGCTATCAGGGACTCTCGGCCGATCATCTGGAGTATTTGTCTGACGAAGGTATAGCGGCGATGGCTAAGGCCGGCACAGTCGCGGTGCTATTGCCCGGCGCTTATTATTTTTTACGTGAAACCAAATTGCCACCGCTGGCAGGCTTGCGCGCAGCGTCTGTACCGATAGCAATCGCCACCGATTGCAACCCCGGAACTTCGCCGATGACGTCGCTGCTGCTTGTAATGAATATGGCCTGCACGCTTTTTAAAATGACGCCGCTGGAAGCACTGCAGGGTACGACGCGAAATGCGGCTAAAGCGCTAGGAATGTCGCAACAAGTTGGTCAATTAGCCGTTGGGTTGAATGCCGATTTTGCGCTGTGGCAGGTAGACAGACCAGCGGATTTGTCCTACGCCATAGGAGCAAATCCGTGTTGTGGTGTGGTGTTTAATGGAAATGTGACCCGCTTATAGCTGTTGCGAATTCCATGCGCTCAAAGCTAATCTGTACTAGTTTCCAAAATTAGTTCGTTGGGAGTTCTTGGGTACACAGCTTTATGTCGTTGCACGTGTGGATGATATTCAAAAAACATCGCTTCAAATTTTTTTAATGCGTCCTGATATTTGGCTTGTTCAGTCAGCACGGTAGAGTTGGCGTAAATCTCGACCGCCGCAATGAACGACTTAGTTCTTGCTTCCAGCGCGAGTCTGTCGTCCGCTGCTTCAGCCCCCAAAACTTTGTTAATTTCCGCCATCTGCTGTAACAGTCCGCCTTCACGCAAAGGTCGACCGGAACGTACCTGAGCCAGTTCCAGTGCCACATTTCTAAAAAGCTGTTTAATGGTAGGCTCCTGCTCTTTCTTAATATGCTTGTCCCAATAATTCATTTTGACCAAATTTCCATCAGCGTCGCCATTGCCAGCAGCATGTTCGTGCACATAACGGGTGGCGAAATGCAATACGGTTCTTGGAGAATACCAGATAGCCTTAGTGCTGGTGGTCGTTCTTTCGCGGCTTAAACCTACTGTAAGGCTGACTCCAGGAATGATTGGCAGAGGTGCTTTTCCTGAAGTCATTCTGTCATTGATCGCTGTTATGCTCGTGTGCCAAAGTTGATATCCAGTCTTAAATTTACTCGGATTATAGAAACGCCAAGTCAAATCACCTCCTTTGCTTCTGTCGATAGGTAAACCAGTTGCATAGGCTGTATAGTTGTTTTGTATCTCGGTCAAAGCGTCGCAAAAGCCAGGTGCAACTGGCTGGGTTTTGGGATCATTTCTTAGTGCTTTTAAAGTCAGCTCCAGCACGGAACTTAAGGCATCATGTTCCAGCAATTGTCCAAAATGCAGTGTGAGGTCAATATAGTCGCCGTCCCTGAAAATATTGGGATGTTCGCGGAGCCGACACATGACGGATGCTGAAATGCTACTCATCAAGTTGACGGCAGACGTCGATATGAATCCCAGTAATCCTTTTAGCGATAGAGTAAATCGGACATCGTCGGTCTTTAAAATGAAACTTTGTTTGTAACACACGCGCTTTTCAATTTCTTTGCGATTGCATACAAATGCAGGTTCGCGTATGGACTTTTCAAGTTCCATCAGGTTGGTTCTGAGCTCGGTTAGCTGCGCTGGGCCGTCCGCCAATTCGGGTAAATCCATTAGCTCTGTGTACAGGTAAGCGGTTAGCGCCAGCATGCGTACCATACAGTCTTCCCGTATGTCCTTCTTACTGAACAGGTAGGCCGTTTTTGAATTGCGTGCTCCATATCTCTCGTGGAATGCGTCGATCGAAGCCCGGGTTGTAGCATCACCGTATTTGAGCTGAGCCTGCAGCTTCTCGTAACATTCGAAATCCTGTTTTAACATGCGATATTTTTCTTGGGTTTGGGCGATGGCAAGCGCCTGTATATGGCTGTATTTGGATTTTCGTATTCCTTCGACATAGTTAACGTAGGCCCTATATGTAATGTTTCCATTAGCATCTTTTTCTGCAATGTCTTCGTCGATCAGTCTGTAGTCTTGCAGAATAAGGGCTTCGATTCTGCCAGAGCGCGTCTCTGTCGATTTTCTGGTGATTTTGTCGTTTTCCGTAATAAATTTTTTTATTAGCCCTTTATTTTTTTTAGCTATTTCTTTCGCGGCATTTTCTTTAAACGCGTCACTGGACTCATCCAGCGTTTTGCAGATCCAATTATATCTGGGGATCTCAAGAGCGACCGTTTGCAGGGGCGTGAAATCGACATTCACTGATGGTGCGAGGTTGGCTCGTTCTCCCAATCCAATGCTGGCGTCTGCTCCCAAAACTTTCAATCCCAGGTGGCCGGAAAATGCTGCCGTTGTTGTCGTTGCTTCCGCATCGATTATGCTGTCGACCGGTGCTGCTGTAGATTTTGCAGTTACAGTTCTTGGCACTGTTTTTAATAACGATGTTGACCGTTCCTTGCCTCGACTTTGCAGTACAGAAAAAAACTGTGAGATGTTTTTTATCTGTGAATCGTAAGTGTCTCGAAGTTCATCAAATCCGATAATCTCATTTTTTTTAGCTGCAGCCAAACCGAGAGTGGCTGAACGGCTAAAGTGATGCGTGACATCAATTTTTGGGCAATCCTCAATGTCAGGGACATTCATAACAATCGACCTGCCCATCTGCCCGATTTTTCTGATTCGAAAACTGGAATATTTTTCAATGATTCCATCAAATGTGGCCAAGATGAGATGTCTTGGCGAATTCCACTCCTTATACTTTCCCCAGGTATAAGTTGCCTTGCCGGATGCGCCGCCAGCACCAAATTCAGCGCCAGCCGCTACCGATCCACCTTGCTGGTTCATTTTTCCGAGATATCCTTCATCGTCAACCACTGAACCGTTCCGCACACTCGCGCCGATCCCTGCAGATAAATTGACGCCGTTGACTGCTGGGGCGGAGGGAGTGCCAACTAATACGCCGGCTGATAATTCGGTGGTCGTAAAATTTGAATAGGCTGGGTTAAACCAAATATTTCCGTAATACGGCTCCAACTCGTCCACGATGGATTCGCGCGCCAGCTCCGCCCACGCAAAACGGCTGACGAACTCCAAATGTTCTATTCCTTTCTTAATGTATGCCAGTCTTTTTGACGCTTCGTGCTGTACTGCTTGCAGCCGTGCTTCTTCGCGCCGTAATGTTTCGCGTCGCATCTCTTCGCGTCGTACTTCTTCGGGGTGTATTTTTTCGGGTTGTACTTCTTCGGTTTTTATTTTTTTGGATAGCGCTTCGCGAGCATATTTTTGTTGGTTGGACGATATATCGGCAAGAATTCCTTCTAATTTAAGTGATATATTTGCCCATTCATGAATAGTCGGCTCACCAGGATAGATAGCTAAATTACGCAGGTGAAGTATCAGACTAAATATGCGCTGATTTATCTGCATATCCAGGTCGGATTGGTTTGCAACAAAGTATATCTCCCTAAGCATTTTGAGGAAGCCGCGTTTGCTTCTTAATTCCATCACCCCAGTGTCTTCCGGAAATTCTGCGAGTAGGTCGCGACATACCTGGCGCAGATGATTAACATTCGCTTTGATGAACATCATAGGAGTTCCGTCAGCACAACGTCTTCTTTTTTCAGCGTTCAGGTTTGCCGAGAGTTTTTCGACCTGATCACAAATTTGTTCACATAGGTCGCGATCTAACTCTTCTTTCTCAGCAAGCAAACTGAGCAAATTAGAGATGATTTTCTCGCCGTGATTGCTTTCATCGGTATCTGCAAGTACGGGTTGAATTGCAGAAAACATTTTTCTCAACACGTCAATACTTCTGTCTGGTGCTGTGGTTGTACCTGCATTTATATCGTTTACCAATTCATCAAAACCGGACTTCAAGACGAGTGCGTTGGATTTTACAAATCTTAAATCCAGACTATCGTCTCCCTGCATTCTGATATTAAGATCTGCCAGTAGCGTATCCAGACTGTCTTCAATTTGGTCCAATTTCTCAGGCGTCGGTTGCTCGCCAAAGGCAATTACATCAACCAATAATTCAGATATATAAAAATTGCACTCATGTATTGGAAAGTGTTTTGTGACCTCATGCATCAGTCTTAGTAGGTCTAGCATGCTTTGACATTTCCTGGAGATTCCATCGGGCAGTGGCGCCAGATCTGGTTGTACGCTGATGGTGGAAATTTTCCAATCCTGCCTCGAGATTTGCTGTATCGCCAGGATACTAGTATTGACAATGCCCAGTCGGTTGGTATCGAGGTCATCCTGACTTTGATTCAATATAATGACGAAGTCTTCAAGGGCAAGCGAAATACGAGCCCACGTTGCCTTATCTAAAGATCCCTCGGCATTTTTTACGGTAGCCAGCATATTTTCGATACGTGAAATGCTGCTCTTGTCTGGATTCGCCGGATCAAGCAAGCTGCCGTAAATAAGTTGTAGATTTTCCAGTAGACTTTCTTTGACCATTAAAGGTGACAGCACTTCATGGAATTTTTGAATTATTTCCTGAACTGCCGTAAGCCATTTGTCTCTGGATGTGTTGTTAAACCAGGGTTGGTCTCTGACACTTGCAGTAAAAAATGCCATATCGCTGGCAATTCTCGACAATTGCGCAACAGTTAAAAATTCTTCATTAGTACTCTTCAAAAACGCGATTAAATTTGAAATGATATTTTCGTCCCCCAATCGAGCTTGTAATGTCCAGAAGAGCTCGTGCCGATCCGATCTTTCCAATAATTCCGCCAGAAAGTCAGATTTGCGAATTCTTTTATTTTGCGATACGGGCACCTCGATTTGCTCTCCAGAACCGAGCATATTTTCTGCAAGCGTATCTGTGCTTGCTTCAGGCGGTAATATTTCGCTAGTATCAACCGAACTCAGGCTGCTATAGGAACCATCGCTGATTGACGCCACTCCATTCCGTAAGTCCATTGCCGCTGATTCGGGCGACAGGGTTGGTGTTGCGGAGTCGGGAGATATGATCGCAGTTGTCTGCGCAATGCTAATTGAGTCCTTTGAACGACTGGCAGTAATCGCAAAATTGGAACTGGACGCAGAGCCTGATCCAATATAAATTGAATCACCTGTTTTAATTGACAGCGTTCTAAACTTAACCGACTTGATTGCTTTCTCTATTTCAGTTAATACGTCATCAAACCCAGGTTCTCCGTAAGACAGCAGGTCATCATGGAGTTGCCCTAGCACTCTGGGAATGTGTTTTTGTATATCGCTATCTATAAAATTGGAATTTGATTTATCCAATCTGGTTAGTAAAGATTGAATGGTGTCCAGACTTCGCCGGCATTTAAGCCGTATCTGCAAACTTGTATTGCCTGATTGTTTTGCAAGTTCCGTTTTGATTACTGTCAAATTGTGTTTAACAACGGCCTTTGTCACGTGTCGTGTTTGATTGTGTTTTTTAGTTGAATCGGAAGATTGAAAGTGTGAAACAGGTTTGCCTGACAATGGCAAATCAGTGTCTGTATCTTCCCTGCCCATCGTTTGCGTGTCGTCGTCTGAACATTCTTCATCCTCAAGCGAACACCTGGAGTCATTTTTTTGCGAGGATTGTAAAGTGGGGAACCTGGAGTAGCTATAACCTGTGCCTATGCCTAGCATGTTAACTTCTCCTAAGGTTGGTCTGAATTCAAATTTAATCTGCTGATTTAGTTACAACGATCAAGTTATCACTAATTTGTTTGCGGCATTTTTTCGCCTGTCTTTATGTAAGAGTAAGTCAGGTACAAAGTGCCGGAAAATACCGGTTAACCACTAGCGAACCGAAAACGTTCCAAATATTTATAGTTCAATAATTGGAAAGATCAATTTTTATTCGTTATTTTTTTGAAAAATGCAGAATATTCGGAAGAATATTTTTACAGAAGTTTCTTGCGCAAGGAATGAATTTGATAGGCGACGCATATCCAGGTCAGTGCAGATTGGATCTTTGGATTTCCAGTGCTGGTTTCAGAAATGGTGCAACGTGGAGGGATTGGAGACTTGCCGATAGACACCAAAATGGTGCGGACATGCAGGGGAAACATCAGCCAGCGGAGGGTTGTCGATCCAATGTTTCTCGTGAATTTATCGATGAATTCATTTTATTTTCCAGTTTAGTTCGGTACACATATTCATACGTACACTTACCAAATTAGGAAATATATTTCTACCTATTTAAATGTTGAAGGTATTTATTTTTCAAATTTTTCATCGATACATATCAGGTACCGTGCCTACTCGTTCATACTCAAAATGTGCATGTGAAAACAAACAGGACTCCACTTTCTTCCATCGTAGTGATAAATAATAATTATTGGTAACGATTCGATTTACTGCAGTGTTCGTAAACCTTGTGTCAAACAATCGTGCGTCAGTAAAATCGACATCGTTGAGAATAGATGTATCGAAATCGGTATCGACCAAAACTGTATTGTGAAAAATTGCTCCGGTTAGATTTACGGTATGTAGTTGCGACCTAATGAATCTTGCGCCGGTAAAATCAGCATGCTTTAGAGAAACGGCTCGAAATGTACAAGCACTGAAAGTTGACTCTGAAAAATTAACATAATCCAATTTGACACCTGAAAATAAAGAAATCATTTCGTAGGGGAACTTGATACCGTTTAAATGTATTTGTTTTCCGCTAGATCTGATCTCGTCCAATAATATATTCAATTCGCTTACATAAAACTTAATCATCGATGTACTTCTAAGATAATTGCGAAGTATTTTCAATTTTACAGCTGGGGCACAATCAATCTCAGTTAAACAGTAAATCATTGCCGCTCTTGCTTGCGGGTTGATAACTTTCAAGTGCCAAAGAATTTTTTTGTAAACCAATGGTTGGCATGCTAGTCGGCGAGCTATTGCGGCATATGGGTCGCAGGTATGGTAGGTGCTAATTAAATCAGATATAACCTCAGGAAATTGAGTTACAGCCGCGGAAATTGCCCTTGACGTTAGCTTTTGGGGATCGTTCGTGGTCAGTGGCCGCGCCAGGGGAGAAATAGGATTACTGCGTGACTGCACTGCGATGATCAGATCACCCTTGTGCTCAACACGGTTCTCCTCATCGCTTTGCTGCTGAGCGCGATTTGTGACGTATCGGGCATTGGAAGCACACAACGCAGGTTTGACAACTTCCTTGGAAAACGCTATGAGCACCGGCGTAGATGCAATTGCACATCTGACCGGGAGCGGTAAAGAGCAGTTTGCAAATATTCCCGCGACAAATCCAACTATACCTTTGAGCGCGGATTTGGTCGTAGACCAGCAAGCTTCCTTAGAGTTGGCGCTGCCACAAAGATTCACTGACGTGCCAAGTGCCCATAATCCAACTCCTGTTCCAATCATCCCGATACCCGTCCCATTGTGATCCAGTGCCATACCAATGCCGACCAGTGTTCCGGCGAGCACTACGACTGTTGAACTGCGAAAAATTTTTGGAACGGCCATTGTCGTCTGCATCAATCTGGAGCTAGTGGGGCAAAGGGATGATTCCGATTCGTCCGGATTTTCGATTGAAAAAGTGTAGCCGCGAAGCAAAGGTGTGGATGACAGCATGATTAGGAAAAGAGATATTGTGGGAAACAGCAATTCTAGTCGTCGCCAGAGGCATCGTGCATCGGTATTTTTTGAGTTGATTTGTAGCTGTGAGCTGACAAGATTTCGTCTAGATGTAAATCGCTGAACTCTAGTGCATGCAGCCTGTGGATACTCTACCCATTGCTGACTATGGCGTAGCTGCTGAGCGTGCCTCTCAACGCTCTGTGTACAGGCGTCCCACAATACGGGTATGCCAAATTCTTCGGAAAATGTAATGAACATGGCACAGATGGAATGACACATCTAATTGGAAGCGGGAATGAGTCGTTTGCAAAATATCCTACGCCTAGTCCGATCAGCGCCTTAAATGCCGACTTGGCTGCAAAAAAAAACTGCTGTGGACTAAGTTGACGTAAGCGTCATTTACCGTCATAACTTTCCAGAACGTACCAGATCCCCATAGTGATACACCCGTCGCGATTAGCATCGCACTTAATCTATCGTGATCAAGTGCAATACCAATGCCGATAATCGCGCTGACGAGAACTTTGAGTGTTGGACTGGAAGGAATGTCCGGAGTGGGCAATGCCTTCTGCATTAATAAACTGAAATTGGGCGGACACATGCAGCATTCAGATCGGTCAAAAGGCTCATATGCAGTATTGTAATTGCGGAGCAATCGCGCGGTTAGCAGCATGTTTAGCAGAATAAATTTGATGGGAAATTTATTCTAATCACCGCTCCCGACATTGGTCATCGGTGTTTTTGAGTCGGGTTGTAGCTGTGATTTGGCAAGCAAGTCGTTAGCCAATTTGAATTGACTGACGTCAGTTACCTTGGTGAGGGGTTGGAGAAAAATTAAATACTCGGTTGGTCATCAATGAATAATCTTCGCTAAAAAATCTCGTGCCCGTTCAGAGCGCGCCGAATGAAAAAATTCTTCCTTGGGACAGTCTTCAACAACAAATCCCTGATCCATAAACACAATCCGGTCAGCCACCTTTTTAGCGAAACCCATTTCATGCGTTACTACCATCATCGTCATACCGTCTTGCGCTAGTTCCACCATGACATCCAGCACTTCATTGATCATTTCTGGATCCAGCGCCGAAGTGGGTTCATCGAACAGCATGGCTATCGGATCCATAGCCAGAGCGCGGGCTATCGCGACACGCTGTTGCTGACCGCCTGATAACTGTCCCGGGTATTTATCCTGATGCGCCATCAGACCTACTCTGTCCAGATACATCAAACCTTTTTGATTCGCTTCATTTTCGCTGCGCCCCAATACCTTGGTTTGACCTATGGTCAAATTTTTTCGTATCGACATATGTGGAAATAGCTCAAAATTTTGGAACACCATGCCGATACGTGCGCGTAATCTGGATAAATTGGTTTTAGGGTCAGCGACGTGGATGCCGTCGACCACAATTTTTCCCTGCTGTATCGGCTCTAAACCGTTAACCGTTTTAATCAGAGTCGATTTTCCGGAACCGGAAGGTCCGCATACCACGACCACTTCACCTTTGTTGACATGCGTTGTGCAGTCGCTGAGCACTTTGAAGTCACCGTACCATTTATTTACCTGATTGAGCTGTATCATAAATCTGCCTTTAAAAATTGTGATGGTTGCCGTCACCGAATAATGGCGACCTTTTTCTGAATAACATTGACGAATCGCGACAACCCAAAGCAAATGATGAAATAGCTCAGGGCGACGAATAAATACATCTCCACCATACGCCCGTCTCGCGCTGCCACTTTCGACGCTGCGCCGACAAAATCGGTAATCGACAGCACATATACAAGCGAAACGTCCTGGAACAATACAATAGTCTGAGTCAATAATACCGGCAGCATGTTTCGAAACGCCTGCGGCAGAACGATATGACACATGGTTTGCAGATAGGTCATGCCCATGGCCTGACTGGAGGCGACCTGGCCTTTGGGGATGGATTGAATGCCGGTGCGCATAATCTCGCAATAATAGGCGGCCTGAAACAGAGTGAAGGTAATGACACTGGAAGTAAGGGCACCAACTTCGAGCGGTGTTTCAGATCCGGTAATCCAAGCGCCGATAAACGGTACCAGAAAATAAAACCAGAAGATCACCATCAGCAGCGGTATCGAACGCATCAGGTTGACATAGCCACTGGCTGCAACAGAGACGACCTTATGTCTGGATAAGCGCATCATGGCTAGCAATGTACCCAATGCGATACCACCGACCATGGCGATCAACGTCAACTTGATGGTGAATGCCATGCCGGTAAATAACAGATATTCCCAGCTGCGCGCAATAACATCGAAATCAAAATCAGCAATCATATTAATTGCCTCCTGATTTAGATAAGCCGATGAATCCAGGTACCGCCAGATTTTTTTCCAACAGATTGGCAATTGCGATCGCAATAATTGAAACGACAATGTAAATCAACGTGGCGGCAGTGAACGCTTCGAAGGTCTGAAAACTAAACTCTGATAAGGAGCGGGTTTGTGCAGTCAGTTCTAGTAATCCTATAGTCATTGCCACCGAACTGTTTTTAATGATCGCTGCGGCTTCATTGGTCAGAGCTGGGGCGATAATGCGAAATACCATCGGTAGCAATATGTAGCGGTAAGTTTGCGTTATGGTTAAGCCCAGCGCCTTACCGGCCAACGCTTGACCACGCGGCAGGGTATGGATGCCAGCGGCAACCTGAATGGCAATACGGGCGGATGTGAAAAATCCCAAACAAACGATGCCTGTAACTAGAGGAGCGTTCGGCAAATTTTTAACCCAGTCACCCAGCTGCATTGGTAACAGTTCTGGTATGACGAAATACCACAAGAACATTTGCACCAACAACGGGACGTTACGAAATAGCTCGACGTATGCATCAGCCAGTTTTGCCAGAGATTTATTGGGCACGGTGCGCATCGTCCCTACTATCGCACCGAGTAATAGGGCGATGATCCATGCCGCTCCGGCTGTCGTCAGGGTATAGAGTAAGCCGGAGATTAACGTATCGAAATACGTGCCGCTACCGTCTGGGGCTTCTTCCCAAAATACCATCCAGTTCCAGTTATAGTGCATGCTTATGTCTCCAGTTTGCCGTATCGATCAGAGCCAAAAATCATCACAATGCAGATTTGTTTTTAGCACTGGGCTTGCTTGGGATAGCACCATCTGGCTTGTTTTGAGTGGCGTCGACATAAGTATCGGGATCGCCTGAATCTGTCGGATGCGCAATGACGACTTTGAGATTATCCGGCATGGGCCAATTTAAATTGATCCCTTTAGGTGGGATGGGCTTGGTAAACCATTTGTCGTAAATCGTATTAATCTCGCCGGATTTAAAGAGATCGGTTACAGCCACATCAACCGACTTTTTAAATTCTTGATCGCCCTGGCGCAGCATGATGGCATACGGCTCAACCGTAATGGCTTCTTTGCTGATGCTGTATTCACCCGGTGTTTTGGAGTTGGCGGCAAAGCTGGCCAGCAGGATATCGTCCATGGCAAAGGCGACCGAGCGTCCTGTTTCAACCATTAAAAAACCTTCACTATGATCTTTAGTCGGCATAATCTTCATGCCAAGATTTTTTTCTGCGTTGGTTTTGGTGAGCTGCTTTAGAATGTTGGTGCCGGAAGTTGAAGCAATGGTTTTGCCTTTTAAATCGGCCAGAGTGGTGACATTGGAAGATTTTTTACTCAATAAACGCGCACCGGAAACAAATGTGGTGGGTGCAAACGCGACCTGTTTTTGACGTTCCAGATTATTTGAAGTAGAACCGCATTCCAGATCTATCGTGCCATTGGTGATGAGTGGAATTCGGGTCGCCGAGGTGACCGGGTTCATAACGATTTTTAAACCCGGCATAGCCAATTGCTTGCGTAACGAGTCAACTATTTTTAAACAGATGTCGATTGAGTAGCCCTGATAGGTCTGTTTGTCATCAAGGTAGGAAAATGGGACGGAAGTATCGCGTACACCTAAAACGATTTTTCCGCTGGCCTTGATTTTTTTTAACGTACCAGTCAATTCCTGCTGGGTTTCGTTTGCGGCATAAGTCCAGCTGCTCAACAGACTTAGGGCCAGGGTGGCTACAACCAGTTTAATTGCGCGCATCGCTACTCCAAATTTATATCGGGGGAGAGGAATGTAGCAAATTATTCTGTATTACAAAACTTGGATACCACCGATTGCTTTATTCGATGGAGTGTGAAGGCACGACCGTTAACTTTTGTTCTAACGAAATGCGGAAATGATCAATTGAGTTGTAACGCTACTCTGCCGATCATTTCCTCATGAATAAGAACCGCAATCTAATTTGCCTTTAGATTGGTCGGCTTCAATTTAGATTCAAGAGCGCGTCCTTTGCGGGCGCGCTTGTGAATATGCGGTGTCAGATTGGTGGCAGATAAGCTGACTTCCTGAGGCTTCGAAGCGCGTCCAATACCGGAGACGGTGACGCCTTTTTGCGAGATGACCTGAACTGCCAGCAGTTTTTCGCCCGCTTCCAACTCCATCAAAATCACACCTTTGCCGCCGCTGCCGAGATGTTTGATTTCGTTTAAACCAAATACCAGCAAGCGACCTTTTTCCGATAAACACGCAATCGCGCTGCTGGTGCTGGTAACGACGCCAGGTGCCAATAATTCCTCACCGTCATCCATATTCATAAAGGCCTTGCCGGCTTTCATACGACCCGTCATATCGGCGACATTGGCGGTAAAGCCCATGCCGCCTGAACTCGCCAGCAATAATATCGTTGTAGCGTCGCCGGCAAAATAATGCAGTATTCGGGTACCGCTGGCCAGATCGACCAGGCTGGTGATCGGTACGCCATCGCCGCGCGCACCCGGTAACGATGCAACCGGTACCGAATACACTCGGCCATTGGAACCGAAGGCCAGCAAATTGTCGACGCTGCGGCATTCAAAGGTATTCTGCAATGCGTCACCCGCTTTAAAAGTGAATTGGGCTGCATCATGGCCGTGCGCAGTACGTGCACGTAACCAGCCCTTTTGCGATATCACCACGGTAACCGGCTCATCGATCACTTTCTGTTCAATTACGGCTTTTTCTGCGACTTCAATTAACGTGCGTCGTGCATCGCCAAACTGTTTTTGGTCTGCTTCGATTTCTTTGATAATTTTGCGTTTCATTGAACCAGGGTTGCTCAACAAATCCTGCAGGCCCGATTGTTCGGTGCGCAGTGCCGCCAGTTCCTGTTCTATCTTGATCGCTTCCAGACGTGCCAACTGGCGCAAGCGTATCTCTAAAATATCTTCAGCCTGACGATCAGATAATTTGAACGCCTCGATCAACGCCGGTTTGGGAATATCTGATTCACGAATAATACGAATCACTTCATCAATGTTCAATAGAACCGCAATTCGACCTTCTAAAATATGTATGCGGTCTTCAACTTTTTGTAATCTGAATTCAGTGCGGCGCGTCACGGTGTCAAAGCGGAACTTGACCCATTCTGAAACAATGTCGACCAGATTTTTTTGCCGCGGTTTGCCGTCGCCACCTATCATCACCAGATTCATCGAAACATTGGTTTCCAATGAGGTATGCGCCAGCAATATCTGCATGAGCTCAGCGCTGTTCTGGTTCTTCGATTTCGGTTCAAACACCAGACGCACCGGCGCATCTTTGCCGGATTCATCCCGTATCGCATCCAGCACGCCGAGCATGAGCTGTTTTAAATTCTGCTGTTCAGGCGTCAGCGATTTTTTACCTAACTTAACTTTCGGATTGGTACATTCTTCTATCTCTTCCAGTATTTTTTGGCTGGAGGTGCCCGGCGGCAGTTCGTTAATAACCACCTGCCATTGACCACGCGCCAGATCTTCGATCTTCCAGCAGGCGCGCACTTTCATGCTGCCGCGTCCACTCTGGTAAATTTCTGCGATAGTGGCGGGGGTGCTGATAATTTGACCGCCGCCCGGGAAGTCCGGACCCGGCACGATTTCCATCAATTCTGCGTTGGTGATCGCCGGATTTTTAATGACTGCAATCGCAGCCTGGGCAATTTCAGTTAAATTGTGCGATGGAATTTCAGTGGCCAAACCGACCGCAATACCCGATGCGCCATTCAATAACACCATTGGCAAGCGGGCCGGTAACAGTTTCGGCTCTTCGCTTGAACCATCATAGTTGGGCTGAAAATCAACGGTGCCTAAATCGATTTCGTCCAGCAATAACCCGGCTATTGGTGTCAGGCGTGCTTCGGTATATCGCATCGCTGCCGCACCGTCGCCATCGCGCGAACCAAAATTTCCCTGACCGTCGATCAGCGGATAGCGCAGGGAAAAATCCTGGGTCATCCGTACCAGCGCGTCATACACAGACTGATCACCGTGCGGATGTAATTTACCGAGTACCTCACCCACTACCAGCGCCGATTTACGTGGCTTGGCGGTGGCGGATAATCCCAGATCGTTCATCGCATATAAAATCCGCCGCTGCACCGGCTTTTGTCCGTCGCAGACATCGGGCAGGGCGCGTCCTTTGACTACCGAGATGGCGTAATCGAGATAGGCGCGTTCAGCGAAAACAGCCAGCGTAATTGATTCGCCGTCTGGTTCGCCGCCATTAGGTGGGCTTGGCATTTCTGGTGGTTCAGGCGGCAGTTTATTGTCGTCGTTAAATAAATCGGTTTGTGTTGGCATGATTGTTTCGGTTTATTTGTAGGTTGGGCTACGTTTCATCAGCCCAACGTTGATTGGTGAACCAAATCTATTTTTTAGAGAATGATTAGTCAAATAACACAGGTTTTCATTCATTTTGATGCAGAGTGTTGGGCTGATGAAGCGTAGCCCAACCTACGAATTCCGCATAGTTTAAATATCGGCTTCGACTTCGTTACCATGTTCTTCAATCCACGACCGGCGGGCGGCGGCTTCGCCTTTGCCCATCAACATCGTGAAACGTTCTTCAGATTTGAGTTGATCGACTTCGCCGAGCGTCACTGGCAACAGACGACGCGTATCCGGATTCATGGTGGTTTCCCATAATTGCGAGGCATTCATTTCACCCAGGCCTTTGAACCGGGCGATACTCCAGCTTCCATCCTTGGCGCCTTCCTTGCGCAATTTATCTTCGATCGCGATCAGCTCACCGCTATCCAGCGCATAAATTTTTTGCGCCAATTTTTTGCCGCGTGGTGGTGCATCAACCCGGAATAGCGGCGGTCGGGCGATACAGATATGCCCGGTTTCGATCAGTTTTGGAAAGTGTTTGAAAAATAATGTCAGCAATAAAACCTGAATATGCGAACCATCCACGTCGGCATCGGACAAGATACAGATTTTTCCGTAACGCAAACCGGATAAGTCCGGCGTGTCGTTCAGATTGTGTGGATCAACGCCGATCGCGACGGCAATATCGTGAATTTCATTGTTGGCAAACAGGCGGTCGCGGTCAGTTTCCCAGGTATTTAATACTTTGCCGCGCAACGGCAAGATAGCCTGGAATTCTTTGTCGCGGCCCATTTTTGCGGAACCGCCAGCCGAATCACCCTCGACTAAAAATATTTCATTGCGACTGATATCGGTCGATTCGCAATCGGTCAATTTACCCGGTAATACTGCCACCCCAGACGATTTACGCTTTTCTACTTTTTGCGCTGAACGCAAGCGTGACTGCGCCTGTTTGATGACCAGTTCGGCTAATTTTTTGCCGTAATCGACATGTTGATTCAGCCATAATTCCAGCGGAGATTTGGTAAACGTGGAAACCAGCCGTACCGCATCGCGTGAATTTAAACGTTCTTTGATCTGCCCCTGAAATTGTGGGTCCAATACTTTGGCCGACAACACAAAAGAAGCGCGCGCAAACACATCTTCCGGCAGCAGCTTGACGCCTTTAGGCAGCAACGCATGCAATTCAACAAAGTTTTTGATCGCGCCAAACAATCCTTCGCGCAATCCCGACTCATGTGTACCACCCGCAGAGGTCGGAATCAGATTGACATACGATTCGCGGACCACATTGCCTTCTTCACACCAGGCGACTACCCAGGCAGCACCTTCACCTTCGGCGAAACCTTCGGTGTCCGGCGTGGCATATTGCGCACCTTCAAATAATGGGATCAGCGTATCGCTGGTCAGTGACTCGGTTAAATAGCCGCGCAAGCCCTGATCATATTGCCATTCCAGCGTTTCCTTCGGTGCATTCAGGGTAACTTTGACGCCCGGCAGCAGTACGGCTTTAGAGCGCAGCAAACGCTGCAAATCAGCTTGCGCCAAATTGGGGGAATCAAAATATTTAGGATTCGGCCAGACAGTGACGCGCGTTCCCGATTTTTTATCACCCTTGACTTGTGGTTGCGAGGTGAGTGGCTGGATGACGTCGCCATTGGAAAAAGTGATCTGGTGGATGCCGCCATCGCGCCATACGGTGATCTCCAGTTTATTCGATAACGCATTGGTGACTGAAACACCCACGCCATGCAATCCACCGGAAAATGAATAGGCACCGCCCGCGCCTTTATCGAATTTACCGCCCGCGTGCAGCCGGGTGAAGACGATTTCTACGGTGGGCACCTGTTCTTCAGGATGCAAACCGACAGGAATACCGCGACCATCGTCTTCTACAGTGACGCTGCCATCGGGGTTTTGGGTAACGATAATGTGCTTGCAAAATCCACCCAGCGCTTCATCGGAAGCATTGTCGATCACTTCCTGAATGATATGCAGCGGATTTTCGGTTCGGGTGTACATCCCGGGGCGTTGTTTGACTGGCTCCAATCCTTTTAAAACACGGATCGAAGATTCGCTATAGGCGGCAGGTGTGGCAGTTGCAGGATTTTTGGTGGCCATGCAGATTCAATAGTGATAACGGTTAATCGGAATGGGGTGAAAGTATAGCAGGGAGTATTCGCATTAACTGTGGTTTTATACAGTTATTTTTAACTTGTTTTTAGCCGAGTTTCTTGACGATGACGCAGCCGATAGAATAGCCCGCGCCAAAAGAACAGATCACCCCGAGCGATCCCGTTGCCAAATCATCCTGATGTTTATGGAACGCGATAATCGAACCGGCCGACGAGGTATTGGCATAAGTATCCAGAATCGTCGGAGATTCAGATGCCGACGCGTCGCGGCCCAGTATGCTGCGTATGATCAGCAGATTCATATTCAGATTCGCCTGATGCAACCAAAAGCGCTGGATGTGTTCAATTTTTAAGTCTGACTGCTGCACGGTGTCGGTAATCATCGCGGCGGCCATCGGGCAGACTTCTTTAAAAACCTTGCGACCCTGCTGGCGGAACAGTTTGTCGGGCTTGCCGATACCGGTTTCGTCAGCGCGATTTAAGAAACCAAAATTGTTGCGAATATTGTTAGAGAACTGCGTTTTCAGTTTTACGTTAACGATGGCAAATCGATGTTTCGACGTCGCCAGATCGGCACGTTCCAACAGAATCGCGGTACAGGCATCGCCAAAAATAAAATGGCTGTCACGGTCGCGCCAGTTCAGATGGCCGCTGGTAATTTCCGGGTTGATCACCAATACTGCGCGCGCCTGACCACTTTGTATCGCACTCATTGCCGCCTGTATACCGAACGTAGCGGAAGAACAGGCGACGTTCATATCGTAACCATAACCATCGATACCCAGGGCAGTCTGCACTTCGACAGCAATTGCCGGATAGGCGCGCTGCATATTGCTGCATGCGACGATGACAGCGTCCACATCTTTTGCAGTGCGGCCGGCACGTTGCAGCGCCTGTTGTGCGGCGCTTACCGCCATGTCACACATAATCGACGGTTGATCATCGGGGCGTTCCGGAATATGCGGCACCATGCGCTCCGGATCGAGTATGCCTGTTTTTTCGATAACGAACCGCGATTTGATGCCAGACGCCTTTTCAATAAACTCAACGCTGGATTCTTCCAGCGCGGCTATCTCACCGCTGGCGATTTTGTTGGCGTTTTCGCTATTAAAGCGTTGAACATACTGATTGAAGCAGATGATCAATTCGTGATTTGAAATAGAAAAAGGCGGCGTATATAAACCCGTACCGCTGATGACTACTTGATTCATGTGGCGCTTTCGAGAATTGAGTGTGATAAGCGTGGAATTCTACCGCTTAGTCTGGCGACATGACGAATAAAAATTAGAGCAGGCCGATTTGCTTGTTGATTTATTTATACAAAAAGAGAATTGAAAAAATCAATGGTTACGTGTTTTTCTTGCTAAGAGATTTTGAAAATATTAACTATTATCTAATCCTCAGCTTTTTCTTTTCTAAATTTCTCTCAAAGTTTAAAGGAGCAAATATATGTTAAGTTTTAATACTGGCCGGTTCTTCAGCCCCGCAGCCGTTATTAGCGAACACCAGGTTAGCACCGAAGTTATTCTTAAAAGAGAGATGGACCGTGCCACCCTGCCGCAAAGAAATTCAACCAGCGTGCGCGCACTAATTCAGCAGGCATGGGAAAAAATAAAACATTTTTTTTCCCCAGGCAAAGAGGCAGAGGAGACATGGTCAGAGCTGGCAATGGCGAAAATATCCTACAACGCCACCAAAGATGCGTCAGAAAAACTGGCGTACCAAGTGGACGCGATGGATTATTTCATGCGATTGAAAAATATGGCCGGCCCCGCCAAGCAAGAGAATTTCGTATGTATTCATGATCGCAATACCGATATGGTCACAATGAAAATCTATCCGGACGAAGTCGATGGAAATTCTTTCGACATTGATGAAGACAGCCCCTATGGCAACAGCGCTGCACCGATATTTGAATTTACATTTAACGCCAACGAATTGAACACAACGAACGCAGACATGCAGCAGACCTGGAATGGAGTGAAACATTCTTTTGGCGCCGGGAACCTGGCCGCTGCAGCCAAAATATTTTCAGGCATGTGGGAAGCGGGCAGATCATTGAATCAGGATATTGACAGCATCGCTGATCTTGCTGCCTTAGCCGACCCAACTATGCGCGACCAATTTCAAATTATTGTCAGGCCGGATAGCAATGAGAATAGTGGAAAGGTTAAAGTTGAACTGATATTAGGGCAATTTCACCGCAGTGAAACCTGTGATGCCTGCGCGGTGGCGGGAAGTCTTATGGGCTATAAAGAAGCGGATCCGGAAAGAATAGCAGACGAGACCTCGCCAGGAGAAAAAGTGCTGCTGGCAAAATTACTTGTTACTGTAAATAGTTCACGGGTGGTTGACATAAACGGCCGACAAAAGGAATTGGCGTCAAAACATTTACCCGAATTTTACAGGGAGTATCGCCCGGATGACAGGCACAGCGAGCCGGTAGAGTTGAGACGCGATGACTACCCGGTTGTTGGCGGACATTTTGATGGAAATTTTAGGCGTACAACCTTTTCTCTCCGGCAGGCGGGCGAAAATGCGATTACCGTCTTTACAAATATTGGTTATAAAAAAAATGAAGATGGCACTGTTGAATTTTCAATGATGCATCCTGTATTAAGGATGATAGCTCAATGTCCGCTATCCAGATTGCAGTCGATAGCTGATAAAAGTAATCCGCAAGATCCAAGCTTACCGGAAGCTGCTATCAACTCAGCATTCTTTGACCTGCTTTATGCTGATTACGAGCTATTTTATCAACACATCGATATCACCCAGCCTGCATTGGCGCAGATATACCACGACCATGGCGATACGCTGTATATCGGTATCAGCGGACTTAGTCGAAATTATCTTCCAATTGTTCCTCAAAATCGTGACTAATTTAGATGCTGTTTGCGTGCCGGACCTGTGACCGATTAACCAGGACCGGCATCGACCTGTGTATGCAAAGATGCTGAAGTCACGTCGCTTGCTTATTGAAAAAATCTTAATATTGGTGCTCTTAATACGAAAATAGCCCGATTCATCGCAATACTTTTCTTTTTTCTGCAAAAGAATTTACAGTGGCGGGCATTGAGTATCAAAAGTGAGCGTCATGAAACCAGAGTCAGCATCCAGTATTCCAACCGATAATCCGTTACCCAGCAAAATATTTGGCAAATATGGCGGCTGGGGCAGTATGGCACAGCAATATCCCATATTCAGTCAGACTTGGTACAAGTATCGGGCCTTGTCATTTCTTTGGCCAATGGCATTGCTGGCGGTATTTTTAGGTTTGGGTTTATTCGTCATTCCGGAATCCAATGCCAAATTCAAATTATTTCTGGCAAGCTTGTTTTTATGGATTTCAATTACCACCGCGCTAATGCTGGGGCGCGGACTGGCTGTGCTGGTCGCCAAACAAACATGGAGCGAACGGAAAATTTCCATCGGTGTGGTACTGGCAGTGTGCATGGGCATACTGGCCGCTATTTATCTGGTTCATCTGGAACACGGTTTTGAGAAGCAGTTTACCAACGACTATTTGCAGGAACTGAAATTAAAAAAGCAGACGGATCTGGCTCTCGTTGATTCCGACGAAATGTATCAAAATTCCCCCATTGTCTCCGCTGCCAGATATCTGATCCTGCTCGCGACCTTTCTGTGGTTGGGCGGTACCGCAGATCTGTTCGCCTATTTTCGGCAACGTCGTGAAATGAAGGATGTGATCGTAGAACAGCGTGTGGCGCACTATCAAAAAGAACGTAATGAAGCCGAATTGCGCTTGTCGGTATTAGCCAGTCAGATTGAGCCGCATTTTTTATTTAACACACTGTCAGGGGTGCGTTCGGCGATACTGAGCGATCCGCAAATGGGTGTGGCAATTATCGATAATCTGGTCGAGTACCTGCGCGCCACTATTCCGCAATTGCGTAATGACGGTTCCTGTTCGCAGGTTAAATTGGGTTCGCAACTGCAGGCTATCCGCGCCTATCTGGGCGTGATCAAATTCCGTATCCCGCGCCTGAGTGTTGAGGTTGAATTTGATCCGACCTTAAGTGAATTATTTATTCCTCCGCTGATGCTGATCTCGCTGGTGGAAAACGCCGTGAAGCATGGAATCGAGCTCAAAAAAGGTCCGGTGCACATTGCTGTTTCGGCAGAAAAGACTCTTCTGGATAATCAGGAAAAATTGGTATTGACGGTGAGTGACAACGGCCTGGGATTTACCGCCGGCGCATCTGGAACCGGCATAGGTTTGACCAATATCCGTGAGCGTCTCAAGCAGCTGTATCAGGAACATGCTGCGCTGACTTTGGAAACCAATGAGCAAGGTGGTGTTACCGCACGCATTATTCTCCCGACCAATACGTTTATTTAAAGAGGAAAAAATGCCTACCGCAGTCATAGCCGATGATGAGTACCTGCAACGACAAGAACTCCGGCGCATGTTGGAAAAGGCCTGGCCCGAGCTGGTGATTGTTGAAGAATGTGAAGACGGTAGTGATGCGCTGGATGCTATCGTCAGACATCAGCCGGATATCGCCTTCCTCGATATCCGCATGCCGGGTTTAAGCGGCCTTGACGTGGCACGTGCGACTTCCGGAAAATCCAACGTGGTGTTCGTCACTGCCTACGAAGCGCATGCAATTGATGCTTTTAATCTTGCCGCCTGCGATTATTTACTCAAGCCAATACAGACCGAGCGTTTGAAGCAGACGGTAGAACGGTTGCAAAATAAATTTGCGACAGGTGATAACGCATCCGACCTGCTGCAGATGATGGAAACGTTTGAAAGACGTCTGAGCGAAAATGCGCAAAAAGACCGGATCCGCTGGATTAGCGCCAACTCCGGCAAATCGATACAAATTTTTCCGATCGAAGAGATTTTATTTTTTGAATCGGATACCCGGTATACCCGGGTGGTCAGCGCGACTGACGAGGGTTTGATACGCACGCCGATCAAAGAGCTGCAGAAAGGGCTGGATTCGGAACAGTTCTGGCAAATCAACCGCGGTATTCTGGTCAATATGCAAGCCATCGCCAGAGCGCATCGCGATGAGTTAGGTGGAATCAAGGTCGATATCAAAGGCAGTAAAGAGCAGCTGAAAGTCAGTCAGACCTATGCCTGGCGATTCAAGGGGAGTTGAATGAGGTGTAATACGCTGCGCAATTACATCTTACTCTGGCTTAAAGAATTTTAATAAACCCATCCTTGATATAACTCTTATTGTTTTTCTTAAACTCTTTGGCATAAGCCGGGTTGGAAAATTTCATGGAGATGGTTCTGATCTTGTTCGGATCGTCCTGATTTAATTTCTTGAAGATTTTTCCCAACAGCGCGGCAATCGCCGACACGATCAACATGGCGCGTCCTTCATTGCGAACTGAATGCGGATTGCGAGAAAATTCCCTGATTTTTACCGGTGTGCAAGCGCTGGTTTTTGGTGCCTTCGGTCTGCCTATCCAATTAAATACTAGCACCCCTGGAATGAGCGGCAAACACACCAGCAATAATCTGACAAACAGATTTTGTTGTGGCAGATTGGTTTTTACCAGTATCAGGAAAAATCCCGCGAACCAGATGCAAATCGCCAACAACCACTTTAATGCGCGGCTCATGGGATATTTGCCGACACTGTCGGCGCATTCTGCACAATAGGGCAGATCGAGCGCAATCGTTTTTTCTTTGTCAAATCTTGTGGAGAATACCAAATGCTTCACGAATCCCGTCTCTATCGTGGAAATGTGATCTTCACTGCCGCAATTGCAGCAAAAGCCTTGCGGGGTCTGGACGATGAACGGATCACCATTAACGGTCCTGCCGATTTCATTGCTGACCGTTGGTGTCGGCGTTAGTGTTGGCTCTGGTTCTTTGGGGGCGAGAATCTTGGCTGATTGAGCGCTTGCAATTTCCGGTTCGGCAGGAGTTTTTTTCTCTTCTAGCGGTTGCAGGCTCAGACCTCTTTTTGCAGGTCGCGCCGATTGTTCAGTTATCTGCGCGTTAATGGCCGCAACTCCGGCGACAGCGTCGGCAGCAACTCCAGGGACGATTGTTTTCTCATGAGGATCATCAGTCTGTTGCGGATACGGTTCAATCGCGCACATACAGCCGCGTTGTTCGATAGCAGATTTATATTTAATGGCAGTCGGAAGGTCGACCCCTTTTTTGATGACCACGCTTTTACCATCCAGCATGGGCTGAATATCTTCCAAAGAACGTTTGAATAATACGACAAGCTGGTACGCGACCTGATCTTTTGAAAATCCGTCTTTGAGTCCTGCGGTTTTAATTTGAAAAGTCTCTGTCATTGTTTCTTCCTTTGGAAGATGTGCTATCTACCCCAACAGCGAAACATCAATATAACAGTGTTTCTTTAAATCAATCAAATAATCTGACGAATCCGCGCGCCGCTTCTGTTGGATTTTCTGTCATAAAAACACTGCTGATCGCTGCCACCATATCGGCACCGGCAGCAATCAGAGGTTGGCAATTTTCTATCGTCATTCCGCCGATCACGGCGCAGGGCAGGGGGATTTCCTGTTTGGACAAAGTCACAATATTGAACGGTGTCGTCACCGGATATTTCTTGATACGCGAAGGATAAAATCCGCCAAACGCGACGTAGCTGGCGCCTTGCCGATGCGATGTGTGGGCGAGTTGCAGATCGCCATAACAGGAGGAGCCGACAATTTTGTCCGGACCAACCGCAGCGCGGACCTGCGCAACCGACGCATCTGTGCCGCCGACATGGATACCGTCAGCGTCCAACTCCAGACATAGATCGACGTGATCGTTAATGATGAACAGACATTGGTAACGTTGGCATAACTGTTGCAGTGCCTGCGCCTGTTGTTTGCGTAATACGGCATCCGCGGTTTTGTGGCGATATTGCAGTATGGCTGCGCCACCCCGGATGGCGAGTTCGCTGCTGGCGAGCAGCTTTTCAGTGTCGTCCCAGTCTGGTGTGACGAGATACAGTCCGGATAATTTGTGAGTCATAAGTTTAGAGGCGCGAATTGAGAAATGCTGGTTGAGGGTGGCGAGCGTGGTTGCACGCTTAGCTGTGCAAGGTTCGTAGCGGTATGCGTTGACCAGCGGCGATCGCATAGGAATTTTCCAGGCTGAGGTGGCAATAATGTTGCGCGGTATCGAGCGCCTGCCGCATGGTTTTTCCGCAGGCCAGTTGTCCTGCAATAGCTGAAGCGAGCGTGCAGCCGCTGCCATGAAATGCGCCGTCCAATCGGTGCGACTGCCAGTTCATGATCTGATCATGATGAAACCAGTAATTGGTAACAAAGGCACCGGCGCCATGCCCGCCTTTGATCAGGACATCTGCGCCGTGTTGCATCAGGTGGCGGGCCTGCTGTTCCAGATCTATCGCATCGGCAGCAGGGCAAAGTTTGCGCGCTTCCGGCAAATTGGGCGTGATTAAAGTGGCGACAGAAAGCAGTGGGGCGATGGCGTCCAGCGCATTTTCTGCAGTACGCGACGCTGTCAGGCCGTCACCGTGACCGCTGGCCAACACCGGGTCCAAAATCACCGGGAGGTCCGGATGCTGAATTTTATAACGGGTGATCCACTGCGCCATTGCCTGGGCATTGGCGCGATTGGCAACGATGCCGATCTTGATGGCTCTGATTGCGATTTTGTCGGCTAGCGTTTGCGCCTGCTGCACGATCAGCTGCGCCTCCACCGGGTGCACTGAAAAAACGCGGTCGTTATCCTGTACCGTGATCGCCGTGACAATCGGCAAAGCGTGCGCACCCTGCGCGGCAATCGCTTCGATGTCAGCCGAAATGCCGGCACCGCCACTAGGGTCGCTGCCGGCAAAGACCAGTACGCAAGGTTTCATGATTGACGACAGGTCGATATTTATTGGACGACGCGACCGGCCATCGGTGAAGACGGGGAGCCGGCAAATTTTTTCGGCATACGTCCCGCCAAATACGCTTCACGTCCCGCTTCCACCGCCAACTTCATGGCGCGCGCCATGCGCACAGGATCTTGCGCACCGGCGATGGCGGTATTCATCAGCACACCGTCGCAACCGAGCTCCATCGCAATGGCCGCATCGGACGCGGTACCAACACCGGCATCAACCAGAATCGGCACCGTTGCGCGTTCAATAATCAGCGATAAATTCCAGGGATTGAGTATGCCCATGCCCGAGCCGATTAACGACGCCAACGGCATCACTGCCACGCAGCCGATGTCTTCCAGCATCTTGGCCTGAATAGGATCGTCGCTGCAATACACCATCACGTGAAAACCTTCAGCGACCAGAATTTTGGCGGCAGCTAACGTTTCAGGCATATTGGGAAATAAACTTTTTTCATCGCCCAGTACTTCCAGTTTCGTCAGCTTTTGGCCGCCCAATAATTCACGTCCCAGTTGCAGGGTGTACACCGCATCTTTGGCGTTATAGCAGCCGGCCGAATTCGGCAAGATGGTGTAGCGCGAAGGTGGCACCGCGTCCAACAGGCTAGGTGCATTCGGATCCTGTCCGATATTGACGCGACGCACCGCCACCGTAATAATATCGGCGCCGCTGGCTTCCGTAGCCAGGCGGGTTTGCTCTAAATCGCGGTACTTGCCGCTGCCGACCAACAGCCGTGATGAGTATGTTTTGCCTGCTATGGTGAATTCTGAATTTGCTTGTGACATAGTCGATCCATTGAAATAAAATTAACCGCCACCGATAGCGCGCACGACATCAACCTGGTCGTGGGCGTGCAATCGGGTTTCTTCCCAGCGTTGACGTGCAATCACGTTGCGATTGACAGCTACAGCAATCGCCTGACCCGTCAGATTTAAATTGGCGACCAGCTCAGCGACAGACAACTGCGCGCCGAGTTGATGCGACGATCCGTTTAACGAAATTTCTATCAGTGTTTCCATTTTTAGGTTTTGCGATAAATTTCAGCACCGTTTTTAACGAACTCCACCGATTTGACTTCCATCCCTTTTTTCAACGCGGCGATCTCGCTGATACCCAGTTGTGCCGCATAATCGCGCACTTCCTGAGTGATTTTCATCGAGCAGAAATGCGGTCCGCACATCGAGCAGAAATGCGCAACCTTGGCGGAATCCTTAGGCAGGGTTTCGTCATGAAATTCGCGCGCCTTGTCCGGATCGAGACCCAGATTGAACTGATCTTCCCAACGGAATTCAAAGCGTGCTTTGGACAAGGCATTGTCACGTATCTGTGCGCCCGGATGTCCTTTAGCCAGATCGGCCACATGCGCGGCGATTTTATACGTGATGATGCCGTCCTTGACGTCATCTTTATTCGGCAGTCCCAGATGCTCTTTCGGCGTGACGTAGCACAGCATCGCGGTGCCGTACCAACCTATGGTTGCCGCACCTATGCCGGAAGTGATGTGATCGTAGCCGGGCGCGATGTCGGTAGTCAACGGTCCCAGAGTGTAGAACGGCGCTTCATAGCATTGCTCCAGCTGCAGATCCATGTTTTCTTTGATCAGGTGCAGCGGCACATGGCCTGGTCCTTCGATCATGACCTGTACATCGTGCTTCCAGGCGATCTGCGTGAGTTCGCCGAGGGTCTTTAATTCAGCCAGTTGTGCTTCATCGTTGGCATCGAAAATCGAACCGGGACGCAGGCCGTCCCCCAAACTGAACGACACATCGTAGGCCTTCATGATCTCGCAGATTTCTTCAAAGTGCGTGTACAGGAACGATTCCTGATGATGCGCCAGACACCACTTGGCCATGATAGAGCCGCCGCGCGACACGATACCGGTCAACCGTTTGGCGGTCATCGGCACGTATTTCAACAGCACGCCGGCGTGAATCGTAAAATAATCGACGCCTTGCTCTGCCTGCTCGATCAAGGTGTCGCGATAAATTTCCCAGGTCAGGTCTTCAGCCTTGCCATTTACTTTTTCCAAAGCCTGATAAATCGGCACCGTGCCGATAGGTACCGGTGAGTTGCGGATAATCCATTCGCGGGTTTCGTGGATGTGCTTGCCGGTGGATAAATCCATGACATTGTCGCCGCCCCAGCGTATCGCCCAGGTCAGTTTGTCGACTTCTTCGCCTATCGATGAAGTGACTGCCGAGTTACCGATATTGGCGTTGATCTTGACCAGGAAATTGCGACCGATAATCATCGGTTCCACTTCGGGGTGATTAATATTGGCAGGAATAATCGCACGGCCGCGGGCGATTTCTTCACGCACAAATTCAGGCGTAATTTCTGCCGGAATGGATGCCCCAAAATGTTGACCGGCATGTTGACGTCCCATTAAATCCGCCAGCTTGTTGCCCATCACGCCGGACGCACGCAGATTGTCCAGATACTGTTGGCGCTGCATGTTCTCGCGGATAGCGACATATTCCATTTCCGGAGTGATGATGCCGGCGCGCGCATAATGCATCTGGCTGACATTTTTTCCGGCCTTGGCGCGGCGCGGCGCACGACTTAAATTGAACCGCAGTTCCGCCAGTTTCGGGTCCTGCAAACGTTCCACGCCATAACCGGACGATGGGCCATCCAGTTCATCGGTATCGTTACGCTCGGCTATCCAGCCGGCGCGAATTGGCGTTAAGCCGGAGCGAATATCGATCTTGACGTTGGGATCGGTGTAAGGACCGGAAGTGTCATAGACATAGATCGGCGGGTTGGTTTCAAAACCAAAGGAGGCTGGGGTGTCGGCCTGACTGATTTCACGCATCGGCACCTGAATATCGGGGCGGCTACCTTGCACATAGACTTTGCGCGAATTGGGCAAAGGGGCAATGGCAGCGGCATCGACTGTGGCGGTGGCGGATAAGAATTTGGGATTGGCGTTCATGTTGCTTCCTAGGTGTGTAAATATTTTTACAGTCAGGGAAGCGCTTGAATGATGATGGCAGTGTACCTGCCTGTCATTGTGTGCTTCCCTACGCTGGCATTATCCAGATCAGGTCAAGGGTATTTCTCACCTGGCTATCAGCAAACTCAATAAGCTGAACCAGGACCCCTAGCGATATTACTGTTGAGTCTTGAAGCCGACATTATAAACAACAATGTCCGCTTTTGGTTGGGATCGCTGCGAACGGTGTTTATATTTCGTTTTATATTTCGTTTTATATTTCGTTTTATATTTCGTAGGTTGGGCTACGCTTCACCAGCCCAACATTGTTTGATTGACCAATATTTTTTATAAATTGATTCAATAAATAATGTTGGTTTGTTTGGCATTGAGTGTTGGGCTGGTGAAGCGTAGCCCAACCTACAATCCACATTCCACAATCCACATTCCACAATCCACATTCCACAATCCACATTCCACATTCCACATTCCACAATCCACATTCCACAATCCACAATCCACATTCCACATTCCACATTCCACATTCCACAATCCGCGGTCTACCGCATCCTATCTGTTTTTCGGCTTTTCAATATAGCAATTTTCATGTAAAAACTTTAACGCCAAAGTCAGGTCGTGATCCCAGTCGTCAAGCAGATACAGTTCGGCCTCCACGCAAAACTCTTCCCAATCTTCCAGCAGGCTTTCCTGTTTTTCATGCGGCGCATGATGTTTGATAAACAGGCTGGCCAGCTCGGGATGAAAACCTTCGGTACGTATCTTTTTGACCAGCGTTTTTGCAGCCGCGATACTTAAACTGGTTTTGCTGGCCGCCTTGGCGGAGATGCAGAGTAGCAAAGTAAAAATTGCATCAATATCGTTTTTGCCTTTGGTGTGCTTGCTCCATTCTTTGGAAACCAGCGCTTCATAGCTGGCGGTGTCTTCGATGTCGTGCTCGCGCACGAAATATCGCCCCTTGATCTGGCTGATCAGAACGTCGAGCGGAATCTGCTCATCGGCGATTTTTGGCAAATCATGTTCGACGATATCCCGCTGCAGCCTGGCGATAATACCTTGCTCTTCCTCGCTCAAATCCCCTTGCAGCGTGAGCGATTTGGCCGCGCCTTTTTTGCGCATCTTGTCTAGCAGTCCGGCAAAGGCAACCTGGTCAAAACAGGGACGCGCCGACTTGTTTTTGGCAGTGACTTTTTCCAGATTCATCAAGATCACGCTGCGTATCAACGCATCCGCTTCACAATGCTGATCCTGATAAATGGCGTCGTTTAATCCCAGCGTCGCGCCCAGCTTTTTAGCCAGACGTATTTCAAGCTGGTGTTGCTTGCGCAGTTGTCTGGCGGGGCAATAATCTGCACTGGTTTTTTTGCGCGACCAGAACTCCAGAAAATCTTCCACCCGGCCATTGTCGTAAGTACCCAGTATCGGGTATTCCGGCAAGGCGAACAATTCTTTTAACAGCGTCGAGCCGCCGCGCGAGAGAGTCAGAAAAGTGTTGTCGCGGATCAGTCGCGCTGCTGCGTCGAGGTCACCGTCGGTCGTTTCAGTCAAATACAGGTTGACCAGATTAACGATACGCACCCGCGCCAGTTCAATCTCTTCGCGCAAATACGGGCTGCCAAAAGTCGTGGCGATCTGCACGATACCTTTGGGCGCCTCTACGTTAATTGTCTTGATTTTTTCGTCAGTGATAAGGCCTTGCTGTACACCGTAACGTAGTGCTTTTTCAAACAAGGGCCGTTCATCAAAGGTGGCAAGCTGGAAATCGCTGTCTGTCATCTGTCGGCTGGTTTTCTGTTTTTATACTGTTAAAGCGCTGATTCTTCCTGCAGGCCTTCAAAATCCGGACGTTCCTGAGACGGCATCGGCTTGTCGTTATCCAATACGCCTTCAGGCAACTCATCCATGCTTTCCATAAATGCTTCATGCTCGGCAGTTTCTTTCTTCAGCCGGGCACGCAGTTTTAACAGCACTTCGCGGAAAATGTCGGGATGCTGATAGCGCAAAATCACGGTGACTTCCATCCAGTCGTGATCTTCAAAATTGGTCATGTCCAGAGGCGAAGACTGCGATTCAGACTCGCGCGTTAAATTCAGCAAGTCGTCATCAATCGCCTGCGTTTTCACTTCATCGCTGTATTCGAATAAATCAAAAGTGGCATAGCGATAAAAGAATTCGATGCGCTCGGTGCGCTCGCATAAATAATCGGCCAGAGCTTCGTAACCGCCATCGACGTTGCTGATGGCGAATAAAAATTCAGCGGGGTCGGCATCGGCACGGAAAATTACGGAATTAATCATGCCGCGCAACTGTTCGTGACTTAAATCGGCATAACGCTTTTCCAGCACCACGGCCTTGGCAAACTGTTCCGGTGTGACCAGCAAATTGACCAGCGACTCTTTGGAGCTGTCGTATTCACGGATGATGGCCAATAAATCTTTGGCAGGAAATTGATCCAGCGCTACCACCAGGGCATGGTCGCCTTCCGTTTCAGCCAAGGTGGCCAGCGCATGTTCTGCACCGACGATATCACCGGATTTAATTAATTTCTGGGCTTGTACTAGTGCGGGTAGGCTCATAATTTTTCCATCTAAAAATGTATGGTTACTCTTTACGGTCAAAACCTTGTTCAGCCAAAAAGTCTGCGCCGGCTCTGTCCAAATCAAATTCCGAACCTTCACCTTCGTCGCTGATGCGGTCGTCAGAACTCAGATAGTCGTCATTGCGGTCATGATCTTCCTGCACATCGTCATGATTGTGTTCGTCGTCATGATCTTCGTCATTCTGGTGCTGTTCGTCCTGTGCTGCGTTCGACGTGTGTTTGCGCTTGAGTAAAAATTCCAGGCCCACGGTGGTTGCCAGAAAATGTTCGCCGTCCGGATCGGTCAGTACGCTTTTGATCAGGCTCTGTGCCCAGGGTTCAATCGTGAGTGCCGGCTGTAGCGCTTCCCAGGCAAGCAGTCTGCCGGATTCTTTGGCGACCAGCGTTTCCAATAATTTGCTCTGCTTGAATCCGAAGCCGCCATGAAATGCGACTGCCACCATTTCCGGCGCGCTTTGCATCATCATCAATAGTTGCGGCACCTGTTCACGTTTCCTGGCCAGTCGCGCCTTGAGTACATTGTTCCCTTCGGAATCGGTGCGCAAGTCATCGAGTTCAGCCTGGTAAGTTGAAATCAGATTCGCAAAATAACGTGAGGTTTTCAATTGAGTACTCCTGAAACATAGTTCGACCAGATTTCCTGCGCTGTTTCTATCGGTGATTCGAGTAAATTGCGGCGGCGGTTATCATCGTAATTGGAACGGGCATCCGGGTCAGACAGCACATCGTAGGCTTCTCTGACGGCTCTGAATTTGGCGGGGGCGAATTCGGAAGCGTTTTTATCCGGATGAAATTCTGAGGCTTTTTGCCGGAACGCCTTTTTAATGTCGTCCGGCGACGCCGTGCTGGTTAATCCCAGTACAGCGTATAAATCGATATTAATGTTCATGGCCATGTTCACCATGCACGTGACCATGCACAATTTCTTCGTCCGTTGCTTCGCGTACGTCGAGCACAGTCGCTTCAAAACGTAGCGGCATACCTGCCAATGGATGATTGCCATCTACCGTGACTTTACCGGCATCGATATGGGTGATACGGAAATGGTGCGCTTCTTCGGTTTCAGGGTCACGCGTTTCAAACATCATGCCGACTTCGATATCAGGCGGGAACAGGCCGACGTCTTCTTCGCGAATCAGGCTGTCTTCGATTTCGCCAAAAGCTTCTTCTGCTTTCATGGACACTTTGACGGTATCGCCAACGCCGTGACCTTCGAGCGCCGCTTCAACCGGCGGCAAAATGTTGTCGTAACCACCATGCAGATAAACGATGGGCTCTACGTTTTTGTCGATCAGCTGATTGTCTTTGTCGAACATGCTGTAATTCAGGGTGATGACGGTGTTTTGTGCGATTTTCATAGTGGGATAGATAGTGACATTGTGTGGGCTCAGCGAATTTGGAACAGCGATCGGAGCAGCGGGACCAGTATTGTAGCAGAGCATGGCGCAGCATAGCTGAGCTTATGTGACTTTGCATTCAGGCCGCGCCATGAAATTTGCCATTTTGATTAGCAGGGTGGAAGTGGCGTGTCAATTTGGTAAGGAGTGCATCTGTCGCACCCCTAATTACACGGTAACGTTTTATAATCACCGCTTCTAAAAATCAACACGAATCACATCATGACGGAATTAGCAAAGTCTTTTGAGCCTGCCGAAATCGAAAAAATCTGGCGCACTGTTTGGGAACAACGCGGTTATTTCGCTGCTTCAATGGACGAGACCAAACCGGCGTTCTGCATACAACTGCCGCCACCCAACGTCACCGGCACCCTGCACATGGGGCATGCGTTCAACCAGACCATTATGGACGGATTGACACGTTACTACCGTATGCGCGGCTTCAATACCTCGTGGGTGCCAGGCACCGATCACGCCGGGATTGCGACGCAGATCGTGGTCGAACGTCAGCTCGATGCGCAAAAGATTTCCCGCCACGATTTAGGCCGTGAAAAGTTTGTCGAAAAAGTCTGGGAATGGAAAGAGAAATCGGGCTCCACAATTACCGGTCAGATGCGTCGCATGGGAGCGTCGGCCGATTGGGCGCGCGAATATTTTACGATGGATGAGCCGCGCTCCAAAGTGGTGTCGGAGGTCTTTACCCGTTTGTATGAACAGGGCCTGATTTATCGCGGCAAGCGCCTGGTTAACTGGGACCCGGTGCTGGGTACTGCGGTGTCGGATCTGGAAGTGGTGTCGGAAGAAGAAGATGGGTCGATGTGGCAGATACGTTATCCGCTAGCTGATGGCTCGGGTCATTTAACAGTTGCGACAACGCGTCCGGAAACCATGCTGGGCGATGTGGCGGTGGCGGTGGATCCGACCGACGAACGCTACACCCATTTAATCGGCAAGACTCTGAAGCTGCCGCTTACCGATCGCTTGATTCCGGTCATCGCCGATGAATACGTGGATAAAGCCTTCGGTACCGGCTGCGTGAAAATCACGCCTGCACACGATTTTAACGATTATGCAGTTGGTCAACGCCACAAGCTGCCGCTGATCTGCATGTTGACGCTGGACGCCAAAGTGACTGACGACGCGCCGGAAGCGTATCGCGGCTTAGATCGTTTTGTAGCCCGTAAAAAAATGATCGCCGACCTGGACGCGCAAGGACTGCTGGAATCCGTGAAGCCGCACAAGCTGATGGTTCCGCGTGGCGACCGTACCGGTGTGGTGATTGAACCGATGCTGACTGATCAATGGTTTATGGCGATGAGCAAGCCGGCACCGGAAGGAACCTACTTCCCCGGCAAATCGATCGCCGAAGTCGCGCTAGAAAAAGTCGCCAATGGTGAAGTGAAATTCGTACCGGAAAACTGGACCACGACCTACAACCAGTGGTTGGGCAATATTCAGGACTGGTGTATCTCGCGTCAGTTATGGTGGGGACATCAGATACCGGCATGGTATGGCGAACAGGGACAGATTTTTGTCGCAGCCACTGAAAGCGAAGCACAGGCCAAAGCGAAGCAGGCCGGTTATGCCGGCAGCTTAAGACGCGATGAAGATGTACTGGACACCTGGTTCTCATCGGCGCTGGTGCCGTTTTCTACCATGGGTTGGCCCGAGCAGACGCCGGACCTGGCAGCGTTTTTGCCTTCTTCAGTGCTGGTAACCGGATTCGATATTATTTTCTTCTGGGTCGCGCGTATGGTCATGATGACGGTGCACTTCACCGGAAAAGTGCCGTTTCATACTGTATACGTGCATGGTCTGGTGCGTGATGCCAGCGGCCAGAAAATGTCCAAGTCCAAAGGCAATACGCTGGACCCTATCGACCTGATCGATGGTATCTCGGTGGATGACCTGGTGGCGAAACGTACCACCGGTTTGATGAATCCCAAAGACGCAGAGAAAATCAGCAAAGCCACGCGCAAGGAATTTGCCGACGGTATTCAGGCTTACGGCACCGATGCGTTGCGCTTTACTATGGCGAGCTACGCCTCACTGGGACGCAATATTAATTTCGATCTGGGACGCTGCGAAGGTTATCGCAATTTCTGCAATAAATTATGGAATGCGACGCGCTTTGTCTTGATGAATACCGATGGTAAAGACTGTGGTTTCGACAGTCATATCGACGGGGTTTGCAAACCGGAGTACCTGGACTTTTCACAGGCAGATCGCTGGATCGTGTCGATTTTGCAGCGTACCGAACAAGACATCGCCAAAGGTTTTGCCGACTATCGGTTTGACAATATCGCTTCCAGCATTTATCAATTTGTCTGGGATGAATATTGCGACTGGTATCTGGAAGTCGCGAAAGTGCAAATGCAAAATGGTAGTGATGCGCAACAGCGCGCTACCCGCCGTACCTTATTGCGCGTACTGGAAACTATCTTGCGTCTGGCGCATCCGATCATTCCGTTCGTGACCGAATCGTTATGGCAAACGGTAGCGCCCTTAGCCGGCCACCAATTAAATCCGGCTGGCGACAGCATTATGCTGCAATCTTATCCGGAAGCGAATCTGGCCAAGCTTGATGAAGCGGCGGAAAACTGGATGACAACCCTGAAAACGCTGACCGACTCCTGTCGCAATTTGCGCGGCGAGATGCAATTGTCCCCCGCACAACGTGTGCCCTTGTTGATGCAGGCGACCAGCGTTGAAGAGAAACAGCGTCTGGAAGCGTACGCGCCGTATCTGCAAGCGCTGGCCAAGTTGTCAGAAGTGCAGGTATTGGATGCTTTGCCGGAGTCGCCGGCGCCAGTCTCCATCGTTGGTGAAACCAGATTAATGCTGAAAGTAGAAATAGATGTGGCAGCAGAGCGCGAGCGTTTGAATAAAGAGATCGCACGTCTGGATGCAGAAATCGGCAAAGCGCAGGCCAAGCTGGACAATGAAGGCTTCGTTTCTAGAGCACCTCCTCAGGTGGTGACTCAAGAGAAGGAAAGAGTGGCAAACTACTCCGCTACGTTAAGCAAATTACGCGAGCAATTCGCAAAATTGGCGGGAGCGTAAAACACCAAACATATAAATCCAAGGGGAGGCAGGCATGAACAGTAAACAGCTTTGCAGTATTGCGTTTGTATTAGTCAGTACGTTAAGTGCAGCAGTCAATTTTTCGGTTCATGCCGAGGAGGTCAGCAACTCACCGGTCGGTTTGTGGAAAAACATAGACGATGACACCGGTAAGCCCAAAGCGTTAATTCGCATCACGGAAGCAGATGGCGTATTGACCGGCAAAATCGAACACCTGTTCAGAGAGCCAGGCCAGGATCCCAATCCAAAATGTACAAAATGCGACGACGCGAATAAAGATCAGCCGATTCTGGGTATGGTGATTTTGGTGGGTTTGAAAAAAGATGGCGATGAATACGATGGCGGAACAATTCTCGACCCCAATAACGGTAAAGTCTATAAAAGTAAACTGGTGGTGGAAGAGGGCGCAAAAAAACTCAATGTGCGCGGCTATATCGGATTTTCATGGATAGGACGTAGCCAGACCTGGGTACGTGAGCAGTAAAATTAGCCGGAAAACTCAACTGGAAAAATACAGTGCGATTCGATCTGTCGTCCAGGTAGCCACCCCTGTTCCGAAGAAATCAACATCTTCAGTCCAAATCGGACAATCGAATCGCATTGCGCACGCTAATATCGGCCAGTCGTTTGCGTCGCGCATCGATATTCTGTCAAGTGCCTGATATTTCAATACTTTGTAAATATCAATATCAACGGATTGTATTGCAACAGAGAGCGTATCTAAAGTTACTAAGGCTTGCTCTCCAAGGTCACGGGTTTTAAATAATGTCGGTAGATATTTACTGGCGTCGCTAAAAGCAATATCCGGAGCAAAAAAATTAACCGTATGGGAATTTTCGTCTATCAATTGGCTGACTCGTTTACCTAGGACTGCACGAATCAGGATATTTGCATCGACAACAATGTTTTTATGATTCATTCTTTTTTTGCCTATCTTTTTTTCTTAAAGCTTTAAACTCCGCCACAATTTCCTCTTCGTCGATTCCATGTGCGTCAAGCAGTTCGGACATGGTCTTGCTGGCCTGTCTCAAGGCTGCAAGATTCTCTTCAGTCCGTGCCAGAGCCGGAATAAAATATCCTATCGTTTGCCCATGTCGCGTAATCTCAACAGGTTTGTTGGAATCAATATATTCAGCCATATCTGCACGGAACTCTCGCATTCCTACTCTAAGTGCTTGCATAATTTTCCCCGTTTAATGTGTGTAGTTTTAAATGATAATCAGTGTGTACACATTTTAGCGTTGGTTTGCAGCCGATGTAAACCTAAATTTACGATGCTGTGTGCCGCACTGACGTGAAACGCGATATTTAAAAAATCGTTCGCGTTCACTTTCATAATTCGATAACCTGACATTCCGAAGCAGGCATTTATGGGGGTAATGGAGCCGCATAGAATAAATTTACCAATGTAAGTTCATTATAAAAAGACTCATCCATCACAACTTAAAACATCAGGGAGACATCATGTTAGTAGGCGTACCTAAAGAGATTAAAAACCATGAATATCGCGTTGGCTTGACACCTGCCAGTGTGCGTGAACTGACTTTGCGCGGTCACAAGGTGATGGTGCAAAACGATGCGGGCACAGCGATTGGTTTGCAGAACAAAGATTACGAAGCCGCCGGCGCGGAAATGGTAGCCAGCGCAGCGGAGATTTTTAAACGCGCTGACATGATAGTCAAAGTCAAAGAGCCGCAACCGGCCGAATGCGCGATGCTGCGTCCCGGCCAAATCCTCTACACCTATTTGCACCTCGCTCCCGATCCGGAGCAAACCAAAGCACTGGTCGCGTCCGGCGCAATCTGCTTCGCTTACGAAACCATCACCGGCCCGGGCGGCGGACTGCCATTGCTGGCGCCGATGAGTGAAGTCGCCGGTCGTATGTCTATCCAGGCTGGCGCCGCGCATCTGGAAAAATCCAAAGGCGGCATGGCTTTGTTGCTAGGCGGGGTGCCGGGTGTTGCGCCCGGCCATGTAGTGATTTTAGGCGCCGGCGTGGTTGGCACCAATGCATTGCAGGTCGCAGTTGGTATTGGCGCGCGCGTGACGATACTGGACAAGAATATCGATCGTTTGCGTCAACTGGATCTGATTTTCGGGAATCGCATCACGACGCTGTACTCGAACGCGCAATCGGTGGAAGACTCCGTGTTAGCTGCCGATCTGGTGATAGGTGGTGTGTTGATTCCAGGTGCCGCAGCGCCAAAACTGGTGACGCGCGAGATGATCAAAAAAATGAAGCCGGGCGCAGTAGTGGTCGATGTCGCCATCGATCAGGGCGGCTGCTTCGAAACTTCACACGCCACTACGCACGCAGAACCAACTTATATTGTCGACAACGTAGTGCATTATTGCGTTGCGAATATGCCTGGTGCAGTCGCGCGCACGTCGACCTTCGCGCTGAACAATGCCACGATCCGTCATGCGTTGGCGTTGGCCGACAAGGGCTGGAAACAGGCTTGCAAAGATGACGTGCATTTAAAGCACGGTTTGAATGTTTGTCAGGGCAAAGTGACCTATGAAGCCGTAGCCCATGATTTAGGCATTGAATATGTCGCTGCAGATAGCTTGATCTAGCAGTATGTTCCAGGTCCAACCTGTATAATGCGTTACGCCGGGCTTCGCAGGTTAGGCTAAGTCATGCAGGTTGGGCAGCGCTTTGTAGGTTGGGCTACGCTTCGTAGGTTGGGCTACGCTCCACCAGCCCAACACTCTACCCCCAATTCAACAACGCCCTCAATTCAAAGAATGTTGGGCTGGTGAAGCGTAGCCCAACCTACGCCATCCACTTCACCCAAAGGATTTAGCCCATGACTTACGAAGAATACCTTGACGAAGTCACCACGCTGATGACGGAAATGTTCGATTTGTCCGACGCTGCCGCAATCAAATTTGTCATGCGCGCCCAGGCCGGTGATTATTTCACCCTGCATGACGATCTTCCGGAAATGCGCACACTGGAACGCGCACAGCAAGACGCCAAAACGATATACGAACAACGCAATAAATCTCGCCCGGAGATATTTAAAAAATAAGATTCAAAAAATAAGAAGCAAAAATAAATGATAGTCCTCGGTATCGAATCCTCCTGCGATGAAACTGGTCTTGCCTTAGTCGACACAGAAAAAGGTCTGCTGTCGCATGCGCTGTATTCGCAAATCGCCATGCATCAGGAATACGGCGGTGTGGTGCCCGAACTGGCATCGCGCGATCATATCCGTCGCGCCTTGCCACTGTTGGAACAGGTACTGCACGAAGCGCAGCTCGATAAAGGCGCGATCGATGCGATAGCCTACACTCAGGGCCCGGGTTTGGCTGGTGCGTTGCTGGTCGGCGCGTCGGTGGCCAGCGGTTTGGGTCTGGCGTTAAATCGCCCCATGTTGGGCATACATCATCTGGAAGGGCATTTGCTGTCGCCGCTACTGGCTTCGAATCCACCACAGTTTCCATTTATTTCCCTGCTGGTGTCCGGTGGGCATACGCAATTGATGCGCGTAGAAGGTATCGGCCAATACACTTTGCTGGGCGAGACGCTGGATGATGCCGCCGGCGAGGCCTTCGATAAATCGGCCAAGCTGCTGGGTTTGTCGTATCCGGGCGGCCCGGCGATTTCGAAACTGGCTGAACTGGGCGATCCGTCGATCTACACGTTGCCGCGTCCGATGCTGCATTCCAAAGATTTTAATTTCAGTTTTTCCGGATTAAAAACAGCGGTGCTGACGGTCGTTAAAAATCATGCCGACGAACTGACCGAACAGGATAAAGCCAACGTGGCGCGTGCTTTTGTTGATGCATTGGTCGATGTGGTGGTCGCGAAGTGTGTCAATGCCTTGCGTCACACCGGTTTAAAGCGTTTGGTGATTGCCGGCGGCGTCGGTGCGAATACGCAATTGCGCGCGGGCTTAAATGCCGCGGCTGCAAAAAGACGCTTTGCCGTGTATTACCCTGAGCTGGAATTTTGCACCGACAACGGCGCCATGATCGCGTTTGCCGGTGCGATGCGACTTAAGTCGGATCCATCGCAGGCAAAAAATGATTATGCGTTTACGGTCAGGCCGAAATGGCCATTGAGTGAATTACAGAAATGCTAGTGAAAAGCTGTTGGTAAATTACGGCGCCGTCTTTTTACTACCCAGACGGCTTTCTTTACCGGAGATCAGATTCGCGATATTTTTGCGATGGCGATAAATCAGCAAACCACTCATCACACACACCGCACCAAACACCGGATTGGCTACGCCCAATATCAAACCGGCATAGAAGGGCGCAAATAGCGCCGAGATTAACGCCGCCAGCGAGGAATAGCGAAAGCAAAACGCAACCACCACCCAGGTTATCAAGGTTCCCAAACCTATCCACCAGTTCAATCCCAATAACACGCCAGCCGCAGTCGCGACCCCTTTGCCGCCGACAAACTTGAAAAACACCGGCCACAGATGTCCCAGAAATACCGCCAGCGCTACTAAGGCAACGGCGTAATCCGGCAGGTCAAATCGAGATGCCAGCCATACCGCCAACCAGCCTTTGAATGCATCGCCGATCAAGGTCAATACCGCCGCCGCTTTATTCCCGCTACGCAGAACATTGGTTGCGCCCGGATTTTTTGAACCGTAAGTACGCGGATCGGACAAGCCAAATACTTTGCTGACAATGACGGCAAAAGAAATGGAACCGATCAGGTAGGAGATCAAAACAAAGCCGATGGAAATGAAAATTGGATTGGACATGTTTTGGGTGGGGGGAAGTTAGGATGGTCGGTATTTTAAGCTATAGCAATGAAAACGAATAAAAATTATTGCCGGCCCGTTGTATGGCTGAGTAGCTGCGTTGAGCCGCGCTTCGGCGGTTGTGCTTTGATTCGTGGGTTGAGTTGTGAAGCGTAGCCCAACCTACGAATCACAGCCCACGCATCACAGCCCAGCCTACATTGTTAATGCCCGGCCCGCACCAACCTTAACGCCCGGCCTCCTGCTGTCGTCGGATTCACCGCCGAAACAGTTCCAGAGGAGAAATCCACCGCCCAGAAATACGCCGGGTTCGGCGCATACACCGTGGCCGTCACATGCGAGATCGCATCGGTATTCGGGAACGCCACGCTGTTAATGGTCGAACCCGTGCAACTGCGGTTCACCAGCGAATTCAATTCCTTGACCGTCGGCACACGCCAGTCGTTATAGCCCAGCGACGTCGCTGCATTGTCCGTCGTTACCTGACCTGTAATTTGTGCCACCGACGTAAACGCCGTCTTGGTACCGGTACAGCCGGTACCTGCGGTACCTTCAGGACACTGCTTCCACATCAGTTGTGTCGTTTCATCCGTAACCGTTCCATCACCATTGTCGTGGTAGCGCGGATCACCCGTCGTGCACGGCACGGTAGCTGGAGCTGTAGCGCTCACCAGGATAACCTGATAATTGCTGTACGAACCGCCAGCCGGCGTCATCAAATCGTAGGCAATAGAACCCTGATTGCTAAAGTCCACAAACCACGCCTCGGTCGTCGAGCCCGTAACCAGATCCGCCGTCCAGTATCTGGCGCTCTGCATCAGTGGAAATCCAATCGCATCGGCTGCCGGCGCTGTCAACGACACCAGACTGAAATCCACCAGCGAGGCCAACTCATTCGCCGTCGGCAGACGCCAGTTCGTGTTCCCGCAGGGTGCCGCAGCATTCACCTGATTCACATATGCCTGCACGTTTGCATATGTGTTAAAGCTGGTCGGATTGATCTGCGGCGCGGCCTGCCATACCAGTCCGGTGACATTGTCCTGAGTACACTGCCAGCTCGCCGCACTCGGCATGGCGCTGTAAGACAGGCCTAAATGACCGTCGGTATTGCTGTTGGTCAGACTGTCGGTATCCAGACCGAAGGTCGGTGTGCCGCCTATGCCGGTAGTCGTGGCCGTGCTGGCCAGTCCACCCGCGATGGGTGAAATAATCGTCCCGGTCTGGACTCCGCTTTGTCCGCCACTGCTCCAGGCCAGATTAAATGTTTGCGTCGCTTTAAAGACCGAACTGTTACATACCTGCACTGTTATCGTCCCGGTTGATACCCCTGCCGGCACGACGATAGTCGTATTACCAACCACCACATAATCCACGCCCGGCGAACAGGACGGGCCGCCGCTCACCGCAAAGCCTACCGCCGGCAGATTTCCGCTGGCGAGTTGCTGTTTTAAGTCGACGCTGTTGTAGGTGATCGATACGCCGCTGACCACCGGTTTGGACATGGTGTAGGTAAAGTTCATGGCGGTACTGCTGCCGGCCGCACCGGTGCCGCGCAATATCTGCGCCGAGCTGATGCTGGAGACGGTGGCTTCAGGAGGTGGGGCACTGCTGCCGCCGCCTCCGCCGCCGCAGGCTGTCAGCGTTAAACCTAAACTTAGCCCTGTACTCACAGTGACAGCCAGCAGGCGAAGTAGCGAGGAAGTGCGTTGTCTCATAATCCCGGTCATAAAAGCTCTTTCGTATTGATAGTATTAAATTTCTACTCGTTAAATCGTCACGGCCTCAGTCCAATATTCCACATCCCCCTTGCTGTAAGCACTCAGCCCGCTGGCATACGGTTGTGAACTGCTGCTGCCCAATACACTCGA